>Ga0272445_1002950_pt1 | contig 11031 bp, 8 predicted proteins | sample YNPCB0031_FD_194404 | JGI IMG/M metagenome (GOLD analysis project Ga0272445, IMG submission 194404) | Hot spring sediment microbial communities from Yellowstone National Park, WY, United States - YNP-CB-003-1 | ecosystem: Environmental > Aquatic > Thermal springs > Hot (42-90C) > Sediment... | reverse complement strand
CAGCAATAGCTAGTGTTGGAACATCTATAAGCCAATCGATACTAAGTGTGGCCACATCATTATCCGTATCTATACACCAAGTAGCTACAGCAATCTCAGGTGCAATAGCATCTGTAGCAACAGCCATATCAGGTGCAATAGTACAATTAGCTACATCATTCGCAGTAGGTCTAAACCAAGTTGCTACATCTCTATCTACAGCAATAACTAGTGTGGCCACAGCTATATCAACTGCAATAGCCGCAATAGGGTCATCCCTTGCACTATCTATAAACCAAGTTGCTACATCTCTGTCTGGAGCAATAGTACAATTATCCGCGGCTATATCTACAGCTATAGCGCAAATAGGAACATCAATAATAAGTGTTCTAGGCGGTATGCTGACTACGGTAATAGCAAACCTATACTTGCTTACTGGGAAAGTAGATGTAGCAACAACTATAATGCAAGACTACTTCCCAAGATTCGCAGAGGCTCTATCTACTGGTCTAACCAAAATCTCCGCGGCTATCTACGAATCAACCTCAATAACACTCTCAATATTGGTAGAGGCCTCCACACGTATTAATGAAACAATAGTTACAAACTTTACAACATTCATAGACGCACTTACTAAGACTATGGAGAAAGTAGTAGACTTCATACTTGAAACATCAGACAAGACAACTAAGATTCTTGTAGATAACATGTTTAGAACGATAGAAGCAATAGCTCAGACAGGTGAGAGGCTGGCTTCAGCACTAGCAAACATCCACAAAACCATAACAGACAGCATAATAGCAAGCTTCGAAAATACTTCAAGAGCAATAAGAGAATCATATGAGAAATTCATGGATACGCTTAGAACTCAGTTTGAGAAGCTTTCAGATGTTCTTAGAGAAAAGTATAAGGAAGCAGTAGACGCAACACTTGAAACAGGTAATAAAACGATAGACTTCATAAAAGAATCATCTGATAAGATTACGGCGACATTACTAAATAACTTCCAAGAATTCATGGGAACTCTACTCGATGCAATGAAAGAAGTCCAGAAAGATTTGGAAGGACTAGCAAAATCATGGCAAGGATTCGTTAATGCAGTACTACAGCTTCCAGATAGGCTTGAACCAACACTAAAGGAGCAGATGAAAGAATTATGGAGAGTATTATTTGAAGATCAGCTACCAGAATGGAAGGTAGTCTGGGAGAAAGTTCCTGAATTCTTCCAATCAAAATCAATATCAGGTTTTGATGCTTTGACATTGAGTTTAAAAGCAAGTGTAACGGCAAGACCATATGCTAGCGTCACTATAGGAGAGGTAACAAAATACTGGGTGGCAGCAAAGGAGATTGCCCTAGGTAAGGTTGAGAAAGAGCTTCCAGCATGGTTATCAAGCCCATCATTCCTTTTTGAACCTTTGATTAGTGCTTTCGTCAGGTTTATTGAGCCAGCTATTAGTGATTTATGGGAGAAGATTAAGAGTGCATTTGAAACACTTGGAGTTACAATAATAAATGCCGTCAAAGCATTTGCTGAAAAAGTTTTTGGAACATTCAAAAACATACTTTCAGGGATAGCTAAAACTCTAATAGATTCTATAACAGGTCTCTACAATCTACTTGAAGAAGCTGCTAAATCGTTAGGAACATTCTACGAAACAGAACATAAAAAAGTCGTAAATCAGATGGGCGTTGTAGTTAAAGATGTTGTTGTGTCTCAGGTAAGTGGTCTACTCAAAGAGTTTGGTATTTCGTCCCCAGAATTCTTGAATATTGAGAAAGTAGAAGAAACTTTAGTGAAATGGAGCACCTCCTCACTTGCATTAATAACTATGCCGTTCTGGGCACAGTTACCTGTAAGGATGCTGAGGAAAGCTCTACACGCTTTGGGTAGCTACCTCTACGGTCAATCATTGCCAATATCTGCGGCCTTGAAGCCATTTGGTATAGGTGTCTCTATCAAATTTGATATTGCTAAAGCCTTAGGAGCTGGAATATCCCACTTCTCAAGAGAACTCAAATACTTCCTTGATAGGGTATTTAGTGCATATGCATACGGTGTTGGAATATGGTCTTCACAGCCAATGTCTAAGATGCTAAACTACTTCCTAAGAAATATAATTCCAATAGAGATTCCAACAATAGACCAGATGACTGAGATAGTTAGGAGAGCAATGTCGTTGATAGCTGATAAGAGGGAAAAAGACTTTGAAGAATTGCTCAAGCTAGCAAAACTATATACTGCTGTACAAGGATTCCCAGACACGATACTAAACCTACTATACTGGAAGGAAGATGAGTATAGTGTAACGATAATAGATAGATTCCAGAAGGAGAGGAAGATACCTCTAAGCACGATGTACGTTCTACCATCACCATCAGACGTAGCTAGGATGGTTATAAGAGACATAATCCTAGAGCCTGAAGCTATAAGAAAGATATTTGCCGCAAGAGGTATGAACAAAGACATTGCAGACATGTACTATCTACTTCACTTCAGATACCCACCGCCTGAAAGGCTATGGACATTCTACACTAGAGGCATAAGTGGATTGCTTTGGGCTAGACTCTCACCAGCAGAAGCAGACATAGTAAAGAAGGAAGCTCAAAACATTGGAGCATTCGCCCCAATATCACCAGCAGAATTAAACTTCGCATACTCCGCACTAGACAACCTCCTCAAAACATACATGAAATGGCATGATTATGCCCGCTTTTGCCTTCCTGAAGGGACTGTTATCTTAGGTGATAATAAGCCGATTGAGTCTTACAAGGTTGGGGACTACACTCTGTATGGTGGCAGGGTTACAGCCACGTTCAAACGACCTTACAAAGGGAAGATTGTTAGGGTTAAGGCTCATGGATTACTAGAGTTAAGAGCTACACCTGAGCATATTCTTCCAGTTGTTACGGGAAGGTATGAGCATGTATGGCTTAACGGGAAGACGGTCTGGTTCTTCAAATCTAGCAAACCATACTATAAGAGGATTGGTGAACTCAAACCACGTTCAAGTTTTGCATCTGACAGAGACTACCTCCTAGTCCCAATACTTTCTGGCATATACGATACAAGAGAGCTAGACCTGTCAAGATATATTGAAGCTAAGACGGATGTTAGGAATACAAGGTTAAGGCTTGACGAAGAAACAGCATGGTTCTTGGGACTATATCTTGCTGAGGGGCACTCTCAAGAGAAGTACATCAGTATTGGGCAGAGCAGTGAAGCTAGGGGGGTCATTGAAAAGCTATACAACATTATAAGGAAGCTAGGCTACTCACCAGTAGTCAGCAAGTCTAGACACGTTACTGAAGTGTACGTTAAATCACCAATCCTAAGCAGAGCATTTAGTGAATGGTTTGGTAGAGGTGCAAGGAATAAGAGAATACCCGACTTCATACTATTACATAAGGATAGGAAGATCCTTGAAGCATTCTTGGACGGGTACTTGGCTGGTGATGGGTGGGTTGATAGACATCATGGAGAACATAGGTTGGAGAAGCATGCAGTAACAGCATCAAAAGTTTTGGCGATGCAACTACAGTTGCTCCTGCTCAGACTTGGATATGTGGCCACCGTCCATCATGTTAGGAGACTTGACCATTATCATATAAGATTCATACCGAGAGAGCACACATTTAAGTGGATTAAGATTCAAGGTGATTATGCTTTATTCCCCGTTCATAGAATTGATTATGAAGAATATGATGGATATGTCTGCGACCTTGAAGTTGAGAACCACCACTACTTAGCTTCAAATGCAATAATTCACAATAGTTATAATCAAGGTTGGCCATCAGACAACCTCATAGTAATAGATACGCTTGCGGATATACCAACAAAGATTGACCAGAGGTGGATGGTTAGGTTTGGATTGTATGAACTTTTGAGTGAGAAAGGCGTTAAACATACCTCTGAAGTTAAGGACTTTGTATCGAAAGTAGTTGAAGGAGTTGCTAAAGGAAAGATAACCCTTGACTTGACAAACTTCTGTAGAACCCTGCAAGCTACAGGTCTCCACCCATACTATATACCAATAACTGCTGTAGCTGAAACGATAAATGCCATAACTGATGAACGTACACTACTCAGGACTGGAGTAATGAACCTGTTCAAGGAAGGATTCTTCAATGCCTCATCTGTTATGAGGATGCTTACAGGTGTACTCACGGTAAGTTTCAACGTAGCATACTTTAACCCAGAAACTGGACAATGGTCTACAGGTGTAATAAACGTCCCCCTAAGATACTTGGAGATGGAAGCTAGACTCATAGGTTTAAGAGCTATAATGGATAGAGCATTAGACATCCTAAGAGATATACAGAGGGATGTATTGACTGGATACCAAGAATTCATAATAGAAACGTACGATGAATTCAAGCAGAAGTTTACACAAGTAATAAACAATATAAACAAAGTGTATGCTTCAGACTACAAAGCAATTACAGGCGAATCCCCACCAGATGAGCTAACCATAAGATTCATAGAAGAATACTATAAGCCATATACAGATGCATTAAACATATGGAGAGATATATGGACTGTTAGGAGGATTAGGATGTGGACTCAGAGATGGCTTGGATGGCTGATGTACAGGATTGGATACGGTGTAACGAAGAAGAAAGAGATAGAAGAGCTTGTAGACTACATGGTTAAAACATGTAAGTTACCACAACTAGAACGTGAATACATCTCCAAGGTAATGGAGTATATGATGAAACTTTCCCTAAGGGAATACATACCTACACCTTCACAGCTAGCAACGATTGCAGAATACATTAAAATAAGTGATGATACGATAATGAAAGCATTTGAACAGAGGGGAGTTCCAGAAGAATGGACATCTTTCTGGAAGGACTACATAGAAGTTAGACCTCTAGCAGACGATATTAGAGGCTTACTATCATCGTATAGGAGATTACTTGTCTATGCTAAGAAGGTTGGTAAGATACCTGCGGAGATAGAAGGCGCGGTTAAAGCTTTAATGTCTGAGATAGGCTTCACAGACAAAGAGATGGCCATATTCGACTTAAGAGTTACGATAGAAGAAATGCTAGCTCAACTAAAAGAATATGTACCAACACCTACGCAGATGGCTACGCTTTCAGAATATATTAAGCTTCCAGACGCCCTAGTAAACGCGGCTTTCGAGATAAGGAGTGTTCCACCAGAATGGAGAACGGTCTGGAAGAACTACATAGATATAAGACCGTTAGCAGATGACGTTAGAGAACTCATAAGATTATACCTTAGGGCAATAGAGTATGCTGAAGAAGCCAAGGGGATGTTAGGGGTAGTGATGGGTTATGCACAGAAGATAGGTTTCGGAGCTGATGAGATAAACATATTGCAGACAAGAGCCAGGCTTGAAGAAATGATATACAACTCAAGGGAATACATACCTACACCTTCACAACTAGCAACTATAGTTGAGTTCCTACCGCATGCAAGAGAATACTTTGATGATGTTATGAAGAGGCTTAGAGTTCCTGCTGACTGGCAGAAACTATGGGCAGAATACATAGACATCAAACCATTAATAGACGACCTCAAGAAATTCCTTTCAAGGTCTGAGCAATTATACATAAAATTCATGGTTAAGAAAGACGACTTCGTAAAGATGATAGCAGACGTCTTGAACAAACTTGGATACACAAAAGATGAACAAGACTTACTACTCAAGATAACAGAGATTGAGAGGTGGAGGAATGCATGGACGGAGCTGATAGGCTCAGTAGAAAGATTGGTAAGCTTATCAGAGTATAGTCCAAGAGCTTCAAAATATGCATTGGGAAAGATGTATGAGATGATAGACTCACTACCAATATCGCAGGCAGAGAAGCAGGAGCTAAAGACCATGTGGGAGGAATACATACGTAACAGACCAGTCAAATCAGAAGCTAGAGCATACATAACACAGCTATCAAACCTGTACGCAGAAGGACTAATAAGTGATGCAGATTTCAGCAAAGAGCTTGAAGCAATGAAGCAATGGGGATTCTCCGATGATGAGATAATGTTCTACAAAGCTAGAGCCGCATTAATGAAGGCTAGGAAGATGAAGATACCGATAGGTGGATGAAATGTCCAGATGGAAGCTATATTATAAAGGCGCAGAAATTTTAGAACCTGCTGAATGGAATTACCTAGTAGATGCATTGAATGAACTAGACAGCAGGGTTATGGGAGGTAAAGCATCACTTACAGGTGATGGAAGAACAACAACATTCACTATAGCTCACGGTCTAGGTGAGATACCTCTAACGGTAATGGTTGGTAAAGCAAGCTCAGGGATACCAGACATAGACTACTTCACAGCAGACTCAACATATATAACAGTTGTATTCAAGTCCCCTCCACCATCAGTAACATTCTACCTCTGGTGGATAGCTGTAAAGACACCTTCAACACCAACAGTCTAATCAACCTACGCTCTCTATATAACATACAATACTTCTTTGTAGAATCTACGCAATTCCTCTATGCTTGCAGTCCACAGACTTTTGTCAATTTCAATCAGAGATATTTCGATAGACTTCAAGCAGTCAATTATTATATTGTGGTCTCTTGTAGCTACAACATCACCATACTTAACTTCTGATAGGAACTTCAATCTATTCTCAGCCATATCTATATTTTCTTCAAGAATCTCCAACCTTTCTCCAAACTTAGCTTTATAGTATTCGTATATCTTCTTTAAAGCTTCCAAGGCTACTGAAACATACTCTCTAAACGTATTCGTATGGTATGCTAGAACATACTCTCCTTCAGATACATATTTCATCTTATCAATCAAATCCTTAAGCTTTACTAATTCTTCTTCTATTAGAGTCATGTCTGCTACCTACTCTTCTCTAGTGTAAAGTCATATTCAAGCTTATCACGTCTAGATACCGTAACCCTCTTTGAAACATAATCTCTTACACCTATTGTATCATGTAATGCCCCTGGATACTTAAGTCCCAGAATTCTCCTTTTAATCCATTGGAATAGATTGTAGAGCTTCCTGCATGCATCAACCTTAGTATTATGGTATTCTTCTTCAATTATATCCCATAAGTTCTTGTATTTGTCTGGTAGGAAGTATACACGTGGAATCTCATCACCTGTAAGCGTATAACCAACCTTGGCAACAATCTCAGACACTCCAAACTTTTCTACGAAAGGCTTTGTTCCCTTCTTTTTCACATATTCGCCTACTGCTTGCTCATCTTTTAGAATCTTCAACATATGCTTGCTTGCAAAATCTCCTATATATCCAGAATCATATACATTCTTGGTAGCATCTTTAGCGATAGCTTCAACTGTCTTCAGAGCCTCTGGAATACTCTTACCCATCCCCTTACCAGTATAAAACTCTCCGATGAATGTATCAATATGCGTCATAACAATGCTTTTAGATAGCCAGTCCGAAGAAGAGAGGCCGTCTGAAACCTTTACTCCCTTCCCCTTACGTATGAAGTCGTTGATTCTAGGTGTATCCCTAAGCTCTAGATGTATAGATATGGTCTTAGTCATATAATCTATTGAAGACATGCTATCAGCTAACGATTTGCAAGGTTTGATACTGCTAACATCTGATAAATATCCAGTCTCAAGCAAGCTCTTACCAGGTCTTCTATGAATATAATCTGTTGGGGAGAAGCTATCTGTAACTTCAACCTCATATTTTGCTGGAATAATGGCATAATCTAGGAGTTTAGCAGGGAGACAGCTAAACATTCTTAAATACCCCTTCTACTCAAAAAGAATAAAAAGAGCTAGATATAAAAATACTGTTGATGAGTGTGGAAGAAGAAAAGAAACCAAAAGAAGAGGAAGTAGAAGTTCTTGGCGCAATTGGATGGATAGAAGTCATAGTTAGAGATAAAGATGGGAAGATAAAATACCGCTTTCCAGAAGTAGAGGAAGAGGAAGAAGAAGACTGCATATTATCATCCCTACCGTCCAAGATACCCGACTTCTACTGGCGTAAAAACATAGTTACAGATGCTGGCATAGCTGCAGTAATAAGACTTATCTTCTCAGGTTTAACTGAGGATAAGTTTGGATACATTGCGATAGGGACGGGTACTACATCAGAATCCGCCTCAGACACCGCCCTTCAATCAGAAATAAAGAGGAAGGCGGCATCCGTAACACAGATCACGACAACCATAACAGGAGACACCGCAAAGCTTGAAGCAGAATTCTCATCAGCAGATGGACTATCAGGCACAAGCACGGTATCAGAGACGGGAATATTCAACGCTTTAACTGGAGGAATACTCCTTGCAAGAAAAACATTCCCAGGGGTAACATTAAACTGGGATCTAGGGGATTCGATCCTCATAAGATACTACATACATATGGTGAGAGCCTAGATAGGGGTGATGGCCTATCCCCGTAAGGATAAAAACTAAGATAAGGTATCAAGACTCAGTAACACCATCAGCATTGAACACGGAGACAGATCTAATAAACCTAGTAGACCAGACAGACGACTACATAGTTGAAGGATACGTAGACCTAAAAAACATGGGATCAGATGATACGGTTATCCTAAGAACCTACATAGCTGTAGATGGAGTGAACCAAGACAAAGCAGATGAATTATTGTTTTCAGGCTTACAGGACATAAAAGTAGTAAGAATACCTGCTGTAACAGTAGCATACAATGGGAAGTTTAGAGCAACTGTTACACAGATTGCAGGAGAAACATTAAAATCCTTTCCCTACACATTCATAGTACAGGTAATGGAAGTGATATAGTATGAGCTTTTGGCATCCTAGAAAGCTTGAGGAAAAGATGTTCATAGGGGGGTTCATAGCTCAGTACGTTGACGATGTGTTAATCGCAGATGAGGGCATAACTGGGAGCACCAAAATAAAGAGCGGTTCAATAACCAAAGATAGGCTGGCTACTGATACGATCAGGCTTGAGATACCTGTCCCGCTTGGATTCATACCGACAGGCTTGGATACTGCAAGCACAGGGGTCAAGTTTGAGTCCAAGCGATACCTGCTCAGCTCAGACCTGCTTGCATGCGCAAAAGTGGCATATTTCGAGACAGACCTGCAACAGCTAACGGGCGGTACGGTTGCAATAGAGTTGTATGATTATACTGCGGACACAGTTAGAACATCAATAAGCCTGTCTGCGACGACTAATAGGACTAGAAGCTCTAATATACTGGCGTCCCTAGTTGCTGGCAACGAAGTTGGAGTGAGGTTCAACGTTACGACGGCTGGAGCTTCGGGGTCTGTAGGAGGTGGAGCATCACCTGTGTTAATAATTGTGGTGGGGATATCATGATAAAAGATATAAGTAGATTGGATACCATAAGGGATGAAGGATTGGTATGAGTACGGTTATTGGCTGGTTCCTCAATAAGGAACCGCAGGCAATATATTTCATAGACCAGATACTATCAATGTATAATAATGGTCAGCTTACAGACGTTCAGGTCAGGGACTACTTATTAGCCTACCTTCCAACAATAGTACGTAACTCGGTGAAGTGGAAGATAAGGCAATGGAAGCCAGAACACCTGAGGAGTTTATTATTAAGTACCAACCTGTCTGCAGACCAATGTCAATCCATCCTATACGCCTTAGCGGACGGTCTACTCATAGATGTACTAGTAGACTTAATGACCTATGGTGCTTCTGATACAGTTGTATCATCAACTACAACTATCACGGGAGTAAATAGGTATAGAACTCTAAGCGTATTTGCTGGGGTAACGTTAAATGCGAATGGACGGCCAGGTGTGATAATTGCAAACAAACTTGTTAATTTAGGAACAATAAAATCAACTGATGGAGGAGCATATGGCACAGATGGATACGGTGGTGGTAATGGCGGAAAGGGTGGCGGAGGACTTCTGATACTTGCAAAAGAACTATACAACTATGGGATAATACAGGAGAATGGAGCTAATGGGGCTGGCGGTGGAACAGTTCCTACTGGTGGTAACTACTCTGGAGGTGCAGGTGAAAACGGAGCCTTCGTCATAGTACTCGGAGCACCAGGATTGGGAGGTAATGGTGGTTATCAGGCTGGGGCTGGAAACTTTAATGGTGGTGGAGGTGGTGGTACCTACGGTTTAGCTGGTGGAGCGGGCGGTGGTAGCACTTCCACTGTATATACAGCAAGCGACTTGTTAAAGGCAATTATAGACTGGTGGCTGGTAAACGTCCTTGGAAAGACACCAACGACCACAAAGAGTATTCCAAGCTTCTACGGTTCAGGAGGCGGTGCAGGTTCAGCAAGAGATACATACGGTGCTTCTGGTGGTGGTGGAGGTGGTGGCGGAGAAATAATAATATTTACTGCAAGACTACATAATAGTGGTGCCATTTATGCTAATGGAGGAGCGGGCGGAAATGGTGGCGGAGAAGGGAACTATGATGCTGGTGGTGGTGGAGGTGGTGGCGGAATCATTAATGTTATATACATTACAGCTACTGCAATTGGAACACTAGCGGCAGTAGGCGGAGCGGGTGGTGTTGGAGATTATTCAGGTACTGATGGCTTAGATGGTAGCGCACTACTAATGCCAGTAGTGTAGGTCGATAAAGTTAGAATACCAGTACTCGGATAGCCTCTCCACAACTTTTTAACGACACCATAATAGCATCAGGATGGACTAAAGGTGCAGGCGGTACTGGAGTATTCAGAACAATAGCTGTTTAAACAAACTCAAGCTTAATAAACTTTCTGTCTTCTTCAGTTAGTATTACTACTGATAGTCTTGCATCACTAACCCAATCACCTAGCCCCTCGTATACCCTATTGGCCAAATCCCTGCTCTTCGATGCTTTTTTTCTTAGCTCGTCTCTTCCTTTTTTCTAGAATCATGAAGTAGTATCCCATATCCCATGTATCCATGTCCCTGACATCATTCTTCAGTCTCAAGTCTCGCTCCATTTCTCCTCACATCGTATTATCCATATGTATCATATAAACCTTATGTTCATTAATTCATCATACTCATCCGTACAGACGACAAGAAATACAAGATATACAACCTCAAAGAAGTGGTCAGGATAGACTGCCTAGAGGAAATTCG
>Ga0272445_1002948_pt1 | contig 11035 bp, 8 predicted proteins | sample YNPCB0031_FD_194404 | JGI IMG/M metagenome (GOLD analysis project Ga0272445, IMG submission 194404) | Hot spring sediment microbial communities from Yellowstone National Park, WY, United States - YNP-CB-003-1 | ecosystem: Environmental > Aquatic > Thermal springs > Hot (42-90C) > Sediment... | reverse complement strand
ACAATCATCTTTGGTGCTGCTTGTGAACCGGAGGTGGTTGATTTGGCAAATTTCCTAAAAAGTATTGGTGCGGAAATCTTTGGTGCCGGAACACCGGTGATTGAAATTTATGGAAAAGAAGAATTGGCGGGAACGGAATATGAGCCAATTCCTGACCGAATAGAAGCCGGAACATTTTTGTGTGCCGGCTTAATTACGGATGGCGAGATTACCGTTGAAAATGTGATTCCTCACCATTTAAATTTAGTGCTTAAAAAATTGGAAGAGGTTGGTGGTTTATTGAAAATAGAAGATAATAAAATTACCATAAAAAGAAAGGAGAAAGATTTAAAACCGCTAAATATTGCTACCTTTTTTTATCCGGGCTTTCCTACTGATTTACAAGCCCAATTTGTGGTTTTGGCTTCTTTAGCCAATGGTGAAAGTATTGTTCAGGAAAATATCTTTGAAAAAAGATTTGCCCATTGTTACGAATTGAAAAAAATGGGTGCCGAAATAGCAGTTATTGATAATAAAGCCATTATTAAAGGGAAAGATAAACTTATCGGTAGCGAGGTGAATGCTACTGATTTGCGGGCTTCCGCCAGTCTGGTTTTAGCCGGTTTGGTTGCCTGCGGAAAAACGATAGTCAATAATTATCACCATTTAAATCGGGGATATTACCAATTTGCCGAAAAACTTACCACTCTTGGCGCCAAAATCTATCACGAATAAAATTGACAGGAAATTAAATTTTAAATAGAATTTTAGATAGAAAGGAGTAGAAGATGTTTTTGGGGATTGTGGCGATTATTTTAATTATTATCACTTTTATCTTTCTTTATCTCAAGATTGAGGAGTTAAAGAAGAGTGAAGCCCTAAGGCTTTTGCAAGAACAATTAGGTCAATTAAGGATGGAAATTTCCCAAAACCTTCAAAACACCAGTAGTCAGATTAATTTAAGGTTAGATAAAGCTGCCGAAGTCTTCTCTTTCGTTTCCGAAAAGATTGGTGGTGTTCAAGAGGCAACCAAAAGGGTGATGGAGTTAAGTGAGGATATGAAAAAATTAGAGGATTTATTAAAACCACCAAAATTAAGAGGTGAGGTGGGGGAAATCCTTTTGCAGAAGATATTGGAAGAGGTTTTACCGACGGAACATTTTGAGATGCAATATTCTTTTAAAACGGGTAAAAGGGTTGATGCCGTTATCAAGATTGGTGATAAAATTGTGCCCATTGATTCCAAATTTCCCTTGGATAGTTTTTATAAGCTGATGGCGGCCAAAGAGGAAAAAGAGAAAAATACCCTTAAAAACGATTTTATCCGCAATGTAAAAAGCCACATTGACAATATCAGAAAATATATCTTACCGGAGGAAGGCACCTTTGATTTTGCCTTAATGTATATTCCGGCAGAAAATGTCTATTATGAGACCATCCTCAATTATGAAATCTTTGACTATTCGCTAAAAAACAAAGTAATCCCTGTTTCGCCCAATACCCTTCATGCCTATCTCATGGTTATCCTTTACGGCTTAAGAGGTTTAAGGATTGAAGAAAAGGCAAAAGAGATTTTAGCCGCCTTAGGAGGTATTGAAAACCTTACCTCAGAATTACGCGCATTATTTAACACCGCCAGCCGACAATTGAACCAATCAAAAAACAACTTTGACGAAGTGGACCGAAAATTAAGGGAATTAGAAAATCGCCTCTCCTTAATAAAGAAATAAAAAATTTCTTATTGAGCAGAAATATTTAAGAATTTTCCTTTTTAATTTTGGCCATTATTTCCTTTGATAAATTTAAAAATAGATTTTTCAGTTCTTTAATATTTATTTCTTTAATCATCTCTACAGGCCAATCATTTATATCATCAGGAAATTCCTTAACTTTGTGAAGGGCAAGGGCAAGCCAGTATAAATCAAATCCTGGGTCCTTTTGTTTGGCCAGTTCTACCATCCTCCAGAAATCTTCGGTTTTTAAGATAAAAAATAAATCAATAGCATCCCTTGGTTCGGCTCTTCCAAAGAATGCCAGAAGTTTATCAACAATCAAATCTTCATAATCGTTAACTTTTACGCCGATATCTGAGTCTAAAGGTTTCCCCAATCTAAAAGGTGAGTCATAGGCTAATTGGATTCGGGTGCTTTTTTCTTTATCCGAAACTTCAAATTCAACAATTGTTTTAAATCTTCTTATAACTTTCAGTATTCCCCTTTTTCCCACTTCATTTTCCAAGGTATAAGAAAAGGGAATAATAAGCTCTTTTTCGGTGGTAAAAATATCAAGGTCAAAGGACCTTCTATGTCCTAAAAAAAACTCTGCCAATGCTGTTCCTCCCGTTAAATAAAACATTTCGCTATCGGGAAGTTTTGAAAAAATAAGTAAAATTTCTTTCTGTAAATCAGTGATAATTCCTTTACTTTTTAGTAGCAAAATAATCCTCCCAGAAAGATTTTATCTCCTTAGGAAGTTCAAGTTCGGGGAGCAACCTTCTTATCTCTTCCCAATCCAGCTCCGCCACATCTTCCGCCCTTCCATTTATTAATACCTGTTTGATATACCATTTTCTTTGCCAAGGATGGCTTAAATCAATTTCTTTATCCGTAGACCACACAATATATCTTTTTGGTTTAATTTTCATTTTTTTCCATTAAATTATACTACTAATAAACTAACTGGTCAATCTTCATTTACTTCTTGCCTTTAACAAGCGATTTTTTACCAGTTCCAAAACTGCCCGATAAACTTCAAGTTGTTCTTCCTCGGTTAAACCAAGGGCTTCAAAAACGATTTTATCAAGTTCTCTTCTATCCGGCATTATGCGGTCAAAGGAGTTTAATAAGAATAGCAAAAATTAAGGATGATATATACATCCGCCTATAATTTTTGGTTCTCCAAATTCAATATTTAGACTACTTTCGGGCACTGCTTCAAGAGCTTTGAGTAAATTATCCAACTTTTCCTTTAATTTTTTTGCTTCTTTCATTTCTTCGTCATACCTCAAGCCACTACTTTGTTTTCGGTTTATTTCCCTCTTTAACCTTTCGAGTCTTTCTAGTATTTCTTTTATCTTTTTTTCCAATTCCTCTCTTTGCTTTTGTAATATAAGTTCTTCTATTTCTATTTTTATTTTTTTTATATCGGCTTCAATTTTTCCTTTAATATTTTTTATCTCTTTATCAAAAATTTCTTTCGCTTCTTTTATAAGAATCTTGTCATCTTCACCTATTTCTTTAACCCTTCCTTCCATAATGGCTAAATCATAGACTTTTAAGGCATCTATTTTGATTTCTTTGTTTGCTGGTTTATATAAAACTGGCACAAAAACATCGAAAGATATATTAATTTCCGCAGATAAATTTATTATTTTTAAAGGAAATAATGTATAGAAAGCTATTGCTTGGACATCAGAGGTTTCTTTTTTCCAAAATTTACCTGAATTCTTTTTTATACAAAGTTCAGAGATATTTTCTATCAAATAATGAAAAGGTCCCACATAATAAGGGTCGATATTTTCAAAACCATATTTTTCTTTCCATTCTTTAACATTCTCAGGGTTAACATTAATTAAGGCTTTTTCATTTAATGTGGATAGTTCCTTTACCGCTTTTCCATTTTTCTTATAACTGAGAATAAAAAATTTATTATCTTCTATAATTGGTTTTATTTTAAAATCCAACAGCTCTCTGCCAATTTTTATGAGGTCTCCTAAAATATCCTCAATTTTTTCTATAAGCTTATTGGTAAATCCTATTTGAAAAATTTCTTTTTCTTCGGTAGGTAATTCCTCTAACAATTCAAATATTTCTTTTCGGTCAGTAATATGTTGTTTTAGTTTTTCCTCTAAGATTTTATCATCTATCTCTTTCAATTCCAATTGAGCCATAATTTTTTCTATTTCTGAAGATAGTGCGACTTCTGACAGCACGACCGAATAACTCATTCCAAAATGGGTTGTTATTTCTTTTAATTTTACTGTTAATATTTCGTGTTTTCTTTTATCAATAGTATTTTCGCATAAAAAAGAATAAGATGTAACCGGTTTTTTCTGGCCAATACGGTGAATTCGTCCAATTCTTTGTTCAACGACCATAGGATTCCACGAAAGGTCATGGTTAATTATAGTATTTGCAATTTGTAAGTTTAATCCGACATAAGCAGCATCGGTTGATACTAACACATCAATCCTCTCTTCTTCTTTTTCCCAGAGTTTTTCTATTAATTTTTCTCTTTGTGCCTCTCCAAGTTCACCGTAGAAAAATCCGGCTTTTATACCCTTATTTTTCAAAATCTCTGTAATTTTTTCACCCGTTTTTATAAAACCCACAAAAACGATTATTTTATTTTCTTTTGATGGCTTTAACTTTTCAATTAATTCGATAACTCTTTTAACCTTAGAAAATTGGTCTATCTTTTCTATTTCTTTTATAAGTTTATTTAAAAATTCAATGTCTGATTTAAGTTCCTCTTTAATTTTTTCATCTATTAATAACTTTACAATTAAATTCCCTTCTTCATCTCTGGAAACTTCTATTTTTGATTGAGCTTCTAATTCATCTTCTACAAAAGAACGAATTTCATCAATAATTGATCCTTCAGATTCTTTTTTTAGAATACCAAAATTATATTCAATAACACCTTTATTGATAGCCTCATTTATTCTATCTTTTAAATTACTCAAAGCAAAAAGGCAAGCTTCTTTTGAGCTTACAAATTCCTCTAAATATCTTTCTTTTATAAAGGGGGCAATATGTTCAATGCTTCTTGAGATAATTTGGTAATATTTAGATTTTTGTGAAAGAAAATCTTTTAAACTTTCATAGATTTCTTTTTCTTTTTCCGAAAGAGTAATAATTTCCGGTGGTAAAACATTTCTTTCCGATAATATGTCGCTGAGGGCATCTTTTTGTAATCTTCTTTTTACAAATGTTTTAAATAGTTTTGTTCTATCAATTTTTGATATTTCTTTTTTAGTTGCTTTACTTATTATTTCTTCAGGAACAAAAAGATAAAGTTGGGTTACAATATCTTCAATTCTATTGTGGATAGGTGTTGCCGTTAAAAGTAAATGAAATTTTGATTTTAACTCTTTAACTGCTCTGAATCTTTGAGTCCAGTTATTTCTTATAAAATGTGATTCATCAATAACTATAAAATCCCAATCCTTATGAAAAATATCTATATGCTCCCGCAAAAGGTCGTAAGAGATAATATAAACATTAAAATTCGAAGGTTTAAATCCTTTAATAATTCGGGAAGTAATTTCTATTAGTTTTATATTAAATTTAATTCTTAAATCTTCCATCCATTGACGGATTATTGATAAAGGTGCGATAATCAAAGCATTTTTTATATGTCCGTTAAACAATAAATGCTTTAAAATCATTCCGGAGATTATAGTTTTCCCCAGTCCTACTTCGTGAGCAAACATTACTCCTCTTTTGCCTCCGGGTTGTAAGAAAAACCTGTGGATGCCGGCTACGGCATCAATGTACTGAAATTTTAAAGGCACAAAATTTCCTATATCTCTTAAATCAATTCTTGCTAAATCTTTAATCAATAGACTCAAAAATAAGGCTTTATTTTGGTCTTCTATTATAGGTAAAACTTCTTTTTTTTCTTCTTTGTGTGACGCAAGAATTATTTCAGCCTCTAATTCCTCATCTATTGGAATAGCCGATTCCCACAGCTTTTCATACCACTCAATTAAACTTTTAGCCTTTTTGGAATCCAAATTAAGAACTTCATAAGTATTTAATTCAATATTTGCTTCCATTCCACCAAAAGTAACATTACTGGAACCAAAAAGAACCTTTAATTCTTTTTCAGCCTTTGCCATAAACAGTTTTGCGTGCAAAAGCCTTGGTTTTATGGTTCTTGCCTCAATATAAGGATTTTTTATTAAGCTAAGAAGGAATCTTGCTGTTTGAGGTAAGAGATATTCTTTTGATAAATCTCCTATTAAGATTCTTACCTTCCCCCCTTTTTCTATCAGTTTCTTCACTTGTTCGGAAAATGCTTGCCAACCAGAAATTTGGAAATAGCCGGTAGCAATATCAAAAGAATTAACTTCCTCAAGCATTAAGTTGAGTTTATCTTTTACAAATAAATCTAAATTATCTACTATCTCAAAAGGTGTTTCTGTTGATATACCAAATATTTTTGCCAGCCATTTAAAAATTTTTTTAATCATTATTTTCCTTTAATAACTTTTCAATTTCAACCTTTATTTCTCTCAAAATGTCTTCTAATTTTGTGCAAAGTTCCTTAAATCTTTCCCACTTAAGTTCAAATCCATAAATATGTCTGAATAGATGGCGAAATTTTAAATACTCTTTTAGATTATCAAACAACTCTTCAGAAATCACGGGTCCACGAATATTGGCGAAAGGTTTTGCCATTTGTGAAAGTAATTCAATATGCCAATTTTCACCACTGGGTAAATTTTTGTCTATTAATAGTGCTATGTTTTTAAAAATTCTTTCTACACTGGAATAAAAATCGTGTAAGATACTTGCTGCGGCTCTTATTTCAACAAAAGATGGTTCTTCTTCAATTTTAGCTAATAAATCTTTCATCTATTCTAATTTCTTCTTTCAATTTTTCTTTATTCATAAATTAGTTCTCCCTCTTTTAATGTTTTCTCTTTTAAAGTTTCAAAGGCATCCTCGAAAGGAATTAGATTGACTTCCACCTTCCACTGCACAATATCACTGGCATCAACTAATGCTTTTATGTAGGCTTTCGGTGATAGCCCTTCTACCACGAGGTCAATGTCAGACCTCTCATGGACATAACCTTTTACCAATGAGCCAATAAGAAAAATCCTTTTAACTTTATATTTCTCTTTTAGCATCTGAGCAATTTTTTTGCTCATTTCTCTTAATTCTTCTCTTCTATCCATTTTTACACTCTCCCGCAAGTTTTAAAGCATTCTCTCTTGATGGTAATTTTGAATACATCTCTTCAAATTTATCTCCCCAAACAGATTTTTCAACAACCTGAATTTCTTCTTCGGTTAAGCCATATAAATCATAAACAAGGCGGTCAATGGCACGGTCAATCCTTAAAATTTTTCCATCAAGTTCTTTTGCTTTTTTCATTGCGGATTTAAATTTTAAAAAGCCCTCTTTAACTTTCTCATTAAATTCGGGAATTTTAACCTCGGCTATCTTCTGCCAGATAGATTTTTGTTTTGCCTGTGAAAAATTTCTTATCCCTTCAAGAATTTCTGAAAGGAATTCAATTGCTTCGATATCTTTTATCTTTCCTTCTCCTGCGGAATTCCAATCAATTACATATTTACCCTTAACTTCTGCTTCCTCTTCATCAATTTCTTCGTATTCCTCAATTTTTCTTTTTATCCCATATTCAAGAATAATCTCATCTCCTTCAATTCTGACTCTTAAAGCATCAAAATTATCATTTTTAACTTCAAGTGATGATAAGACTTCAAATCCTTCTGTTGTCTTTTTCAAAAATTCATCAAGCCTTAAGAGCTTTGCCTCTTTAAAATCAATGTAATCTTCAATATTCTGGCTTATGGAATGGTATTCTTTTTTCTTCTGGATGATGGCATCAACAAGGGAAATGATTGGGGCTTGCTGGTCGGGGGTGGCACGGACAATGGGTAGGGATTCAATTTCATAAGTGTATATATTATTTGTGTGCGAGAAAAGTTTGAATCTCCAATTCAAAATTGTTGAATTTAAAAGTGCAGTAAGATATTTTGAAATTATCTCATCGTTTACCAAAATGAAGCCAACAGAGTGAGAAAAGATAATAAAATCTCCACATAGCTGAAAATGTAGGCGTTTAATCAATCGTTTATTCTGAACTAATTTAAAAAGTATCTTATACTTAGATTCCCATATATTTTTAGTGTAAGGTTTTTTAACTAAAAAGTCTCTAAGATTCACATACCTATGAGATGATAAATCAATAAAGTAGGAGTCGATGTTATCGCCCTTTATTAAAGGATATTTTGTTTTTTTATGTGAAATAAATTCTTTATCTAGTGTTTCATTAAATGGTGATTGCCCAACATCTCCAACAGGCTTGAAATTTTCAGAACCTCTGAAAGGGGTGATTTCACAAATTTTCTCTAGAATTCTCCATTCAGGTTCGGGGAATTTAAGTAAGGGTATTTGATAACTGTTAGAAATTTTTTCTAAGTCCGACTTTTTTAAATGTATAAAGCCTATCTTGTTCAGTTCATTAATCCATTCTTTACCTATATTTGTAGCGACATATATACTGGCATTTTTTGCCTTTTCCAACTTGTTATAACATAATATTGTTACATCTTGGATATTTTCCTTTCCAAAAATTTCTGTTGATTCAGGGAACTCAAGTATTTTGGTATTGTTTGAATTAAGGAAAATGAGTTCCCTAAGGTTAGATGATGCATTTTCTCCAAGAAAAGATGATGGAATTATCATTCCGAAAAACCCATTATTCCTTATTATCTGGTATGAGTGTTCCATAAATAATTTGTATAAATTAAAGTGCCCCAGCTGGTAAGTTGAAGATTCATTTAAGTAATTCTGCAAAAGTTCTCTCTCTATTTTGGTTGGAAGTCGGTTAATTCGCCCCCAAGGCGGATTCCCCACTACACAATCAAACCCTGGATTTTCTTTTAATGTTCCGTCTTCATTAAAGAAAACCTCTGGGAATTCTAATTCCCAATTAAAGACTTTTGGCGGTTGGGATTTGCTTATCTCTGTTGCTCTATCTTTTACAAACTTTAATTCCTCTCTTAATTTTTCTTTATCTGCTAAAATCTCATCAAGTTCTTTATCTTTCAAAACCCTTTTTTGAGAATTAAAGTATTTTATTAAAGGTTTGTTTATTTCAAATTCAATTTTTTCTTTTATTCTCTCAATCCTTTCAAAATAGAGCTCTTTCAAAAATATCCTTGCAAGCCCTGTTTCACGAATTAAAACATCAAAGGTTTTTTCTATCGGTTCTTTCTTTGCCCTTTTACTCCATTCATCAAGAAGTTTTTGTTGCGGGGTTGGGATGGCATTGGGGTATTTTTCTTTTATGGAAATATAAACATCAACAATATCTTCAAAATTTTCTACTATAAGTTTCTCCAAACCACTTACATCAAGAAGGTCTATTCTTTTTTCCATTTCTCTCAATTTGATAAGATTACTTATATCATCTTTAAATCTTTCAAGTTCAGCTCTTGATATAAAGCCATTTCTTTTATCGGGAGTTATAGCGGAGACCAGAGAATTTCCGACTTTTAAATTTTCATTTATCATCGTCGGGCATCTTGCTCCCTTTTTTAACTCATCGTAAACTTGAACCATTAAAGTAAAGGCGGTAATATCTATTGCCTTTGGGTCAAGGTCAACTCCATAAATATTATGGGTTAAGGCAAAGGTCCCAGGGAATTTTATTTCTTCCAACTCTTTTTTAATTTTTGAATATTTAACCAAAAGTTCCTCTACTTCTTTATCATCTGTAAAAAGTAAATTTCCTTTTGTTTTTTCTCTTTTTAATTTCTCTATTACTTCTTCCAATTCCCTGGCTTTTTTTTCAACTTCTTCATAGAAATTTTTAAACTCCGCAAGCACTTTTATAAGAAAAGAACCACTTCCGCAAGCAGGGTCAAGAACTTTCAAAGATTTTGCTTCTTTTAAAGATAATAAAAAACTATCGCAATCAAGTTTTTTCACTGCGTTATCTATCTTTTCTTTTTTCTCTTTTAAAATTTCACCAAGCGTGTTCTCAACAATATAATCAACAATATATTTTGGTGTGTAGTAAATCCCTCCCGCCTTTCTTTTTCCTCTGGCTTCACCAATATTCTTTAATACCGCTTCTAACTTATCTTTTTCCCTCTCAACCACAATTTCCTGTCCAAGAAATCTTTCATAAATAAATCCGATAATTCGGGCATCTTCTATAGGAAAAGCCCAGCCGGTTGCGAAATCAAGCAAGTCAAAAAATGCGGTGTCCGGAATAGTTATATAGTCTACCCCTTCTTTATACATAAAAATTCCACCGTTATATCTTCTTTCAAATTCACTCATAAGAGCTCTTATAGCATTAGAAAGGGTTTCTTCTTTTACTTTTGCTCCTGAAAGCGGTTTTGCTGTTTTGCCCAGAAGTTCAAAACTTCTTCTTATATCTTTTAAAGTAAAATTAATCTTTACGCCAAAATCTTCGGCAAGTTTTAATGATACAAATCTGGTTATCCAACGAGTGGTTATTTCATTTAAAATTTCGTTGTTGTAAGAACCGTCTTGATTTTTAAGATAATAGATATTTGTTTTCTCTTGAAGTATTTTATTAGCAATTTTTATTCTTAATAAGTTTAATTCCTCTCTTAAAGGTTTGTTATCTTCTTTATGTAATAATTTTCTAGCAAATTCTTTGTATTTTCCTGATTCAATCGCTTCTTTAGAAATAAGTTGCTTTATTGTTTCCCATTCTTTTTCCAGTCTCTCCGCAGAAACAGCATAAATTTCTTTTCCTTCAAAATAGAAAAACCAGGTGTCAAAATTTGTTACCACTGCTATTTCATATGCTGGTTTACCTGTTTCTGGATCACGGCAGGTATTAAACGGGGCACAGGTTTTATTAGATAAAAACCTCTCTTTTTCCTGAAGAGAAGAAAGATAGATAATGACTTTTAAATCTTTTCTGATTTTTATCTCTATAATGCCTTCTGAATCTTCATAATAGAAGTCGTCCGGATTATATCCTAAATCAATAAGAAGGTCTTTTATAAGGTTCTCAAAAATGTCTTTTCTCTGCCATTCGAAAAAAGGAAATATTTTATTTTTTTCTGCTTCCTTGTATCTCTTTGTTATTTCATCTATCGGCATCTCTTACTTTTTTTAACCCATCTTTCGCTCTTTTTTGATATTTAACTTCTTGGTTCCTAATTTTTCTAATTCAATTTCCATTATAATATAAAAATTTAATAAAAAGTCAATAGTAAAATTTGGGGTAAGGTTATTTTTTCTTTTTCGTTATATATATTATGATGAAAATGGCTAAAAAGGTAAAGAGATTATGGGTTTTAAAAGAAAAG
>Ga0272445_1002946_pt1 | contig 11037 bp, 14 predicted proteins | sample YNPCB0031_FD_194404 | JGI IMG/M metagenome (GOLD analysis project Ga0272445, IMG submission 194404) | Hot spring sediment microbial communities from Yellowstone National Park, WY, United States - YNP-CB-003-1 | ecosystem: Environmental > Aquatic > Thermal springs > Hot (42-90C) > Sediment... | reverse complement strand
TCTTACCCTTAATCTCTACGATATCTCCTGGAGTTACCTCTAAATACTCCATGGTTTTAGCGTCTATCCTAACCTTCCACCTTCCAACATCTCTCTGATGGCTTACTTCAGCAACCCTAAGTTTTACCTCCTTAGCCTGTTTTTCCACAGATGGAAATAGAAGAACTTGTAGATATAAGGTTTTTATCCACACCTATGCATACCTCTGACTTAAATCCTTTACGGGCAAATATGAGCAACTACTTCAAGCCGTTTAAGACTTCAACTGTCAAAGTTATATAGATGGCGGGGCAGTATGACGTAGAGAAATGGCTTCCGAAATGGGGATAATGATTCTATCGAATTTTTGCGGACGCCAGTTCTTTTACGTCTCTTTGAAGATTATCTTGTATTCTCGGTGAAGTGGATGGGGGAGCAGGACCTTCGTATCTACTTTTCCATCTGTATACTTCAGCTTAAGGATTACAACATCGCTACGCTTAGTCCCTTCCTGGATAACGACTTCTTCCAGTTCATCAGTAATATCCCTGCCAGATAGGATAACCCTAACTTTCCTAGGCTCCATATCCGAAGACCCTTCCTGCCTGTCTTTATAGGCCGCTACGTAGCCAGACTAGAAGAATCGAGTGAAATTAGGATTAAAAACTATATAAGGCTTTGCGGCTTGATTTTCGGGCTTTTTGATGGAGTTTTATGGGTTAGACATAGGTATTTATTGAAGCTGTTTAATGCCTTTGACTTTACACAGTTCTTAGCTTGTTTTTGCAACCTATGTGAATAAGACTGATCACTTAATGTTGACTTCTGATATCTTTACTCGCTTATCCTCTAAATGCAAAGAGAAAATCCGCCCTTTCAGACCACCTTTTTCACCATAAATCTCGTACTCTGCATATCCATCAGATACAACCTCAAATAAGTGTAGCTCAGGAAGCATGAACTTACATGCCGGATAAGCTCTGCAACCATAGAAGCCTAATTTTCCCCTTCTAATATACCTCAGCTTTTCGTTACAAAAGGGGCATATGAGTGACTCTAAATCTTCGAACCTTACCTTAACCAATTCAGGGTAATACTTAACACACCATGTTCTCCAAGGGCCAAATTTTGGTTCGTAATAGTCTCCACCTCGCTGGTACGGCAAATAGAAGGAGCCACGAAGCGGGAGTATCCCTCTTTCTATAAACTCTTCCACCAGCTTTTTGCGTATAAGCCACATGTCTTCTTTCGACAGAAAATATAGAACAAATACTGTGAAGGCGTCCCCCCTCGCGGACGGGAGCCATTTTCCTGCGAGTTTATACTTTTCATAGTTTTCGTATAGCCAATCCCTTATCTTTCTATGCTCTTTTTCATTCTCTGAGAGTGCCAGTAGCTTCCAGCAATTCATCGCTGTTGGTCCTGGTTTTTGCAATTCCTTCACTTCCTTATGGCAATAGGCACAATCCCGAATTTTAGACCCTTTTGCTTCGAAAAAGCCAGCTTCACCCTCATCCCTGAATCGGCTTTCAATGTGGGTTATATATCTAGGTGTCATTGGATATCAATCCGCGTTTTTACCCATTCCTTCATTCTTTTAGTGTAATGCGAACGGGCACTACGTTCTTCTGAAGGGGTTATCTCAAATTTTCCGCAGTTTTTGCAGTTGACGATGTACTTGAAATCTTCGGTTCTCTCAACGATCGTTGCAAAGCCCCCTACATTTAGGACATTCTATAGTTCTAGACATTTCGATTTCCACACCAGCTTATGGAGGCATCGTTCTGCGTTTTAGAGGAAACGCACATGGTCCGTACGGGGCACCCGCCGCACTTAGGCTTCGGTGTGCAGATGATGGAGGCGAAGTCCAGAATTGCCTCGTTAATTTCTACAGCATTCCCCCTCCTAACAATCCCGCCAGCCAATTCCCAGACGGCGGGGTCTGTATGCGGGCGCTTCTTCAACGGCCGGATCCCAAAATACCTTCTGAACACCCTTACGACGTTGGCATCGACAATGGGAACATTTTTACCGAATCCGAAACACAGCACGGCGCTCGCTATGTATCTGCCGACGCCAGGAAGCTCTATAAGTCGCTCAAACTCGGATGGGATGGCTCCCTTATATTTTTCGGAAAGCTCCCTGAAAAGGGCGAGGATCCTCGGTATTCTGTGGCGAAGACCGAGCGGATTAAGAATCTCTTCTACATCCTCGATCCTTGCCGACGCAACCGCCTCTACGCTGGGGAATCTCTCTATAAAGGCCCGGTAGGCCGCGACGACCTGCTCCGCGCGCGTTCTCTGAAGCATGAGCTCGGCGACCAGCACCCTAAACGGGTCTCTCTGCCGCCTCCAGGGGAAGTCCCTCCTATTTTCCTTATGCCATTTAAGCAATTCGCGGACGAAGAAATCTTGCAACGGCTCTAGTTCTCTACCGCTCATCAACCACCAGACCCACTCAATAGATTGATTAAAGCTTTTTCTGTAATCAGATAATGGATCCATAGCGACCGTCGAACCACTGTAACTTTCATGTTGCCTAAGTAGATTTCCTCTGTAGTTTAGTCTTCCGAAGGCGGTTAATCTCTCTTATGAATTGCATGATAAGATAGGCCTCAAGCTGAATAGCGTGATCTCGGCAAATATTAGCCGCGTTATCGTGAGCTAAGCAGGTAGGAGTTGGCATGAATAAAACATACATGTTGTCTTTCCAGTCAAGGTGTCCTCCCCATACCTCTCCGTACGGAAATAGTACGCGTGGATATGCCAAAAGGGAGGCAACCCGTTGAACTATATCTTTTGATATAGTACGTAACGTACTAACGTCCTGCAACGCCCAACTTGGAAGTAACACTTCATAGCGAGGGCTGAGGGACTGCGGTACACCAGTATCGATATAAAACCAGAGTACAGCAGCCTCGTCGCATAACTCTGCATAAATACGTGGATCATCAAATGCTGGGAGCCCCTTTTCCTGGCGTTCCTCTACAGCCTCTTTGAAGACATCAAACCAAGATCCCTCTACCCATAATCGAGAATAATAGTCCTCGGCTAGCGTATAGAAGCGCCTTACTACTTGAAAGGTCACCCAACGCTCGTTGGATACGCACTCATCCCTAACGGCTTCGAATAATAGTGAGGCCATTTGTTGGTCTGAAAACATATACCCAGATAAGATGTTTTCCTCCTCGAGGTCGGGCCATAGTGACGCCGTGCCAGAGGCTCCGTAACGCATATACCAGAATACCAAAGGAGTGAGTACGGCAACGTGCGGTTCTTTAACAGCTCCGCAGTACATTCTATTCTCTCCTTTGTAGCTTAAGCGTCCCAGAAGTTCATGTAGCTTATCAAGGCAGTATCTTACAAATTTCCCGTGCTCCCCGAAACGGAGGAAATCGCTAAAGTAATGCTCCCATGGGAAGATTCTTCCGTCACGGAACAGCGCATTGACCATAAGTGTCCCGGGCTCTGATGGTTTGGGGAATAATGCTTCGTAGTCACTAACGTACTGGCGGAGGTTCATGGCCGCTTCTAGAGCTCTTTTCCACATGTCAGGATCGTTAAGGTAAACATGAGGGGGGACAATTAAGCCCTTCTCCGCTGCATCCTCTAAAGTATAGCGCCGCCACTCCCTCGGCTCAGGTTTTGCTTCAATGCGGGGGGGCTTATCAGGGGAGTAAAACACCCTAACGGCAACTGCGATCCCAATAGGAATTCTCATGATAACAATGTCTTGCGGAGCAGAGCTTAGTAATCGCACCTCTTGGCAGGATGCATCTGTACCTACAGTCATAAAGGTCTGAACATCACTAAGGCGAACCTTATGAAGGACCGTATCGCCTTGCACGTGAAGTTCTAGGAATTTTCTTAAGCTCTCTTTATCCAGATACGATTCATCAGCGCGATTTTTAAAGTTATAGTGGAGGATGAACGGGCCCCTTCTTCCGGTTTTATCACCTTTATCCCAAGGGACACCTAATTGCTTATTGTACAACTTAAAGGCAAATTCCCTGATTTTTTCCATCTTCTCTTTAATAATGTTGGCGGCATGAATGCGTCCGCTCTTGTAAACTGACTCGTACTCTTGGCTCAGCTCCCTGTATCTTTTAATTAGCCATTCAGCCATTTCAACTAGGAGTTCTCGCGGATTCTTCGTTTTCAGCTCTTGGGCTGCAGCTCTAATTTTTTCTTTAATATCTGGACTTGGCAAAATAGCATTCTCTATGACTTCCAATATGAGGCCCTGCTCCTGCTCTTCCTCGATAATTTCCTGTCTCTCGATATCATCCGCTCTTACAATATCACCCCATTCAACTTTAGTTTCACATAAAGCGAAGACTTGCTCTGGTCTACCCCTGCCATCTTTTATAGAGGCAATTGGAGCGACCCAACCACTTTCTTGCAACCTACTCATGGCTTTGTACACGGTGTCGAGGGGCTCCCCAAGGGTCGTAGCTATCTCTTTTATAGTAAGCCCCTTAGATGCACGACGTAAGAGGCTTAAAATCCTTCTGTCAATCTTTTCTTTCCCCTTTTTCAACACGCACGCCCCCTAGCAAGATTAAGTTAGAAATCTTGGCGTTTCGCCTCCGTGGGTTGTTCTTCGTTTGCTTTCTACTCTGATTAGTACCGCATGCCGTATTGTCTCTCTGCTACCAGTTAGCAGACAGGTTCCGACCTCAAGTTTTGGGAGTTTATTTATTAGATCTTCTGGGGCATCGGCAAACACTCCATGAAGAGATTTGAGCTGATCGGGCTCTATGGCGAAGATAAACCTTGTATTGGTCATGCGTACAATGCGCTGATCTATGTCTGTAGGGCTTGGAGTGATCAGTACCAATCCAATGCCATAGTGCCGACCATACCTGATTAATTCACGGAGGACGAAACTGGAGGGGGTATCCTGTCCATAGGGGATAAATAAGTGTGCTTCATCCACAAAGAGTACTAAGGGCCTACCTTTGCCACGTATTCTCATTTCCAATAATTCGCGTGCCACTGCACTAACGATCGCGTAGAGCTCAGTAGTGCTGAGGAAGCGGCAATCAATATTTATAACAGGCTTTTCGTTAAGCAGTCGCTCCCAATCAATTCCAGGACCAATAATTTTAACATCTTTAAGCATAGCGGCCCTTGCAAGGACTATTTCACGTGTTTCTTCGCGTGCATGCATTAGCTCGGCTGCTCTTTGTATGAGTATAAGAAACTTAGCGATCTCTGAACTTACGCCTTCAACGTAATGGTTTACCGTCATGATTCTGGCTCTAACCTTGCTGGTATCTTCCATTCTGGCTTTAAGGTCGAGAAAAGCCCGCCGAACAATGTCGGCTTGTAACTCCGTGAGGTATGGTATGAGGGCTAATATGTCGAGTTCTGAAAGTGATGAAAGGCGAACTGTGAGATCCTGACCAGGAACCATGTTCCGTCCTCCGAGCTCCTCAGTTGCTTTGATGAACTCACCGTGAATATCTACATGGACTTGAGGAATACCGAGCCTATGTAGCTCTTCGGCCAAGACCCCGCGTAACCACGTTTTACCAGTTCCAGTAGACCCAACAATTAAGATGTGTCGTGGTAACACTTTCTCAGGATCCAGTAGTACCGTTGCCCCTCCGGGGCCTACTAGGTATCCAACCTTAAGCCCTTTCTCATCTTTAGACGGGAGTCCTAAGATCTTAGCCGCCCAATTATCATTAAGTCGATACACTGGCGATCCTGGTGAAATGAGAGTTCTGGGCTCATGAAGATGATAGTCGGGCTCCTCGGCTTCTTCAAGAACTTCGGCCTCAACCATAGCGAATTTACCAGGCAACCTTTCCATTTCAGCTGAAATGCTCGTAGTTCCCATTAATTCATGGAGGTGCGTCGTGTGAGGTTGCTGGTAACGGTCAATGAACCTCCCCTCAACTACTCGTACGAACACGATGGTTTTTGTCCCGCTCCTTGGAAGAACCCCAAGTAACTCACCAGGGTAGACGTTCTTTCCAGGAATCAGATAAATGTGTAAGCGTGAGAATGTAGGGCTTGCTTCAGTCGCGACCACATATCCAATATGTTCGTCCAGTTGCATTCTTAACCACCCTGTCTCAATTTTTTGATAGACAAACTTATATATAAGTATATCGATTTTTGGATTTCCAAAAATTTAAAATATAAAATATTTTTAGGAAAAATTTAATAGACACTATGCCGAGCATATTAATGACCTCGCAGGCCCATAATGATGACGATATGAGCCGCCGATATTCGGATGATGAGCCTGGAAAACTGATTATGGGCCCGCGAGGCAATGTATCATTATACAAAGGTTCTATTAATACTTTTGGTTCTAAATGCTCATAAGGCGCTATGCATCAACATAGTTTTAATTACAGCACCTGCAATATGTTTTGCGAGCTTTACGGGCACCGCATTACCGATTTGCTTGCTTATCGAGGTAAATCCGCCGTAAAAGATAAACCAGTCGGGGAACGTCTGCAGCCTTGCGGCTTCACGCGGTGTTATCGCCCTATCCTGTTCGGGGTGGATGAACCGCCCCTTCGATGGGTTTGTGCATCCGGAAGTTAAGGTTGGAGCAACATCGTCCCACTTCATTCGACCGTAGACGTCGTTATAGCCCCGAACTTTCCTATGGCATTGGAGCTGAAGCTCGGCGGGGATGGCCGAGCGGTTGCCGCCGTCTTTCGGAACCGCTTTGATTCTCGCTAAAACCTTATCCGCGTGCTTCATACACCTGTGGTTCGGTATTGTCGGATGTGCGACACCTGCCTCCAGCGGCGGCAGGTCCCCTATAGCCTCGCGTACAGTTACTCTGTACGGGACAGGTTTTGGGATGCTCGGTTTCCCTCTACGGGAGGCAACCAGTACCAACCGTTTTCTGCGTTGCGGAACGCCGTAGTCGGCGGCATCTATTACCTTCGAGTCGAATTCATAACCGCACTCCTTCAGGCACTCTACTAACCGTTGATAGTACTGCGAATTTTGAGCCCGAGGAACGTTTTCAAACAGCAGGTAATCCGGGAGGAGGAATCTCACCAGTTCGGCAAATACCCCAACCAGTCCATTCCTCGGGTCTTTGGGGTCGGGCTTTCCCCTCATTCTTGTAAAACCCTGGCAGGGGGGACAGCCGATAATGACATCGAACAGCCCTTTCTGCATTCTGAAAGGCACATACCTCACGTCCGCCCTAATCGCCTGTCCTACACGGTTTCTTTGGAAGGTGATGCACGAATCGCGGTCGATATCCACCCCGATAATTTCGGGATCCAACCCCAACTCTTGGGCGGCAAGTTTAAAACCCAGGCTACTGCCGCCGCATCCGCAGAATAAATCTAGAACCCTAATGCGGGTGGGCTCCTTTAAAGCCACCCTGCAACCACCTCTATGCTCCACGGCGATATTACGTCGCCCCAGTCAATTTGCCCGCCCTCTTATTGAAAGCCTTTATAAGATACATATTTGGGTCTACCCCATAACGATCCTCGTGCGGACATTTTGGAGCGTGAATTTCAATATCGGTATATCCATCTTCTAAAAGCCTACAAACTCTCTGATACAACCCCTCGTAGTTGGTTATAACTCTTTTAACCGCGACCATAAAGATCACATTAAACGTTTATGCTTAAACATTCATGTTTACATGTTCAATCTTAAATATTTAAAATTTTCTGCAACCTAGTGCTGCAGGAAGTACTCAGGCCTATGTTAGAGCATCACCAGCAGGCCAGAAGCCGCTTGAGAAGGCGGTAGAGACCACCTCAAGGAAATACTGGTAACCTTACTCTAAGCCGTGAACCGCTCCTCCCTCTAACGCGGAAGATGACAAACCTAGACTTCTCACCCTCGTAAACGTTAAACTTTAAGCCACATAGCGTACACTGATAGCGTTTAACCTGGTAAAACCTAAACCTCCAAGTCTTAAGGGGCTCGGCCTCGAATTCGCCGTTGCAGACTGGGCATCTGATCATAGTTTCCACCTTTATGAGCTCAAAGGGTGGTGCAGTAGTTAAATGTTGAGTAAACCACTTTGAAGGCTTCGCCCGCTCTAAGCATTTTAAGAAAACATATTATTGGAGGTGAGAAAAATGTTAAGGCCGAGGAAGCTTGATGTATGGTTTAACACGCTGGATATATGGCTTAACCGTAGTAAAAACGCGTCAGCTCAGCCGCGGGTAACGAAGTTGGAGGAGGATATTCCTCCAAAGTGTAGACGACGCTCTAAGAAGCCCGTTGGAACACAACAGTATGCGGAGGGTGATTCGTGGGACAGCTCTATAGATAATGCTGAAAAAGCACTTGAAGATCATGTGAGTAAATACGGGGAGCTTTTCTAAAGAAGACCTAGTTGCACAATTTATTTCTAGAGTTGTTGAGCACGACCTTTCCATGAGATATACAAACGTATATCTTCATATATTACGATATATACAATGTATTCGAATATGTCTGAGTCTAAACCCAAGAAAAGCACAGTGACAACTATCAGAATTCACACAGATGTCAGAGCTAAACTTGAAGCAATTAAAATGTATAGACGCGAAACCGTGGAAGACGTTATAGTTAGGCTTCTCAACATCTACGATGAGCTAACTTCGGTTTCAAAACAATACTTAGGAACGACGCCTGAAGATGTTCTGCACGAAAGCCTAAAGCTCTACAAAGAGAGGAGGAAGCCTGCTGGGTTCAGATAACTTAAGTCCATCCGACAATCTCAACGATTAGAGGGCGAAGCCAGTACCCACAATATATGTGGTAACTGTAGCGGCTTTCATTAAAATCTAACGTTAGATCGCTAAACTTAGAGTAGACGCGTTTTCCTGAGAAGACCTGAATTTTCAAACTCAGCATATTATTGAAACATATTTTTGGAGGTGGCAAACAGCCCCCCATTTTTTCTGCTTTATGCTATTATAATGGAGGTGTTTCAAATATGTATAACTCTGTAGAATCCCCCATTCACAGGAGGCTTAAAAGTGCCGTTAAAAAGCATTTGGAAGATTATGGGATCCCATATACGGATATGGATAGACCGGAATACAGATGGAAGAAGCGCCCAGATATCAGAGTTGTAGGGTCAACTATAGTCCTTGATGAAAAAACGCCGGAGTTTACCGACTCTCTGAAGAGAGTCTTCAACGATCTAAGCAATTATGGTAGAGTAAATATCGAATGTATTACGAATCCCAGAGGTAAAAAAGAGGTGGTCTATAAAAAGATAAGGGAGTTTTCTGGGTTTGATTCTGCTCTAGTTTTTGCAACACCACGTACCCATTACGGGACTCTCAAGCGGATAGTTGAAACGATCCTAGCCTCATATGGAGCGAAGAAGCACGTACAGATATGGTCTATAGATGTCGCAAAAGAGCTGGTCGTGAAAAAGACCACGGTGAAAGCCGAGAACGTTATAGCAAATCCCGTAAAAATAGGAGGAAAAAAGAAGAAAATTAATAGAGCGCGTTTAAGTCCTCCAGGATTTAGCGTAGCGAGAAGCCTATACGAGCTTACCGAGCCAAAAATATAAAAGATATTGCATTTCTAAGTACTTGCCAGCCCAGTACAGCTTGCCCCTCCTTAACCTTGCTCATGGTCTTGAAGAGGGCGTCGATACAATTATCTGTTCACTTGGGTAGCGGTTAGCTATCCTTTTTGCGTTGTTGAGGGTTTTCATCCTCAGGCAACATGCTTTCGAGCTTAGATATCCAGTCTTGGCTCAGCCCCATGGTTTTAGCCGCTTCCACGATTTCCTCTAAGTAGTCCCTAGAGGGTTTGAGCGTGTTGTCTGTTTTGACAGCCACGTATGCTTCTGCATTAACCCATCTGCACTGGTCTATGTTCCAGACCATGACGTGTTTTCTGTCGTAGTGCTCTGGAAAACCCTCATATTTATCTAGGGATGAAAGCGCCTGTTCGGTGAGCAGGTATAGAACACCCTCGACGTACTCCTCAGCCATGGGGACTATGTTAGAGTACCCCAAGCCAGGCTCAGGCCCGGGCTTCTTATTGAAGACGAGCCTATACCCTGGAAGTACCCCCCTACACGTTAAAAAGGGATATCCATTTATCCTCTCACACAACCTAGAAACGTTGACATTCCTTCCATATGCGAAATACCAGACACCCGTAATCACTTTCCTCCTAAAAACCACCGTTTCCCTCTCGAAGTCTACAGATTCCAACCTCCATCCATGCTCTGGCATGAGGGGGTTTTATCGTTCGCCCACCATGTTACTAGGACTTAAATTCCATAAACAGAATTAAAAATAGAAAGGCTTAAATGTTTCTAGACAGCTTTAAAAATTACTCGATAAGGTAATTTGGATGCCGTATTGTCCAAATTGTGGGAACGAAATTTCTGCTGATTCTATTCGTTGCCCGATTTGTGGAGCTTCAATTCAGGCAGTTTCGTCATCATCCATGGAGCTGACATGGAATCCTTATGATGGAAGCCCGTGCCATAAAAGGGTTCAGACGACAGCACCCCCTGCTTACTCTTTCAAGCCTAGGTCTAAACCCCAGTCGTCGCGGTTAGGAGCTGTGGCCGCTAGAAAACACATAACAATCTTCACGATAAGAAGTCCGACAAAGACTGGCGAGCAATATACTGATAAACGAACAGGCATTAGGTATAAACTGAGCAGGGGAGCTTCAAAAAGATACTACGTTTTACATAAGAGGCCAGATGGAACCTATGGGAAGATAACAGACGGCCCCCTCCAAATGGTTAATTCGACAACCTGTCCTTCTTGCAGAGCAACGGTTCCTGCAATAGATATCTGCTTAAACTGCAAGAGAAAGCTGGATTAATGGACAGGTAAACTAAACTCCGCCGTAAGCAATCAATGGAACCAAACTTAATCCAGCAACCCCCTAATGATGTAGATATAAGCCTATGTCTTAATAAATTTTCTCACTTTTACTCTTAGCATAGAAGCACTTAAAAACTGGAGTTGCTTGCACGAGCTGGTTGCTAAGTTAATATAAAGGGAGTTAGAGCAGAGAAGCAAGGAAACATAGAGCTTGAAAAGAGATAAGGGAGGAATATAGGGAAGCCTTACCAGGC
>Ga0272445_1002943_pt1 | contig 11053 bp, 10 predicted proteins | sample YNPCB0031_FD_194404 | JGI IMG/M metagenome (GOLD analysis project Ga0272445, IMG submission 194404) | Hot spring sediment microbial communities from Yellowstone National Park, WY, United States - YNP-CB-003-1 | ecosystem: Environmental > Aquatic > Thermal springs > Hot (42-90C) > Sediment... | reverse complement strand
CTTGGCTTGGCAGATCACGAGAGCCACGTCGTCAGGCAGGGAGTCGCTCACCTGCTTTGTCGAGACGACCTTGCCTATCAGCTCGAAGACCCCGCTGACGTTCGCGAAGGGCTTGTCTTGGTGTAAATTGGAGACCCCAGCAACTGACAAGAGCTCCTCGCGCTTCGGAGGAATGCTCACCTCGTTCCACGCCACTAGCCCTTCAAGCCTCACGTCAATGGGCACGTCCTTGCCTGCGTACTCGCGGAGGACCTCTTGAACGCTTATGCAACCTCCATAGCAGTTGACCACGAGCCTCACGACCTTCCCGACGTACTTATCGTAGTTCGTTTTGAGCTCTCGGACCGAGGAGACGGCCTCGTAAGGTATGTCTGTCTTCACATCGTAGAGCACGACCTTTCCCTCTAGGCGGGCGAACCTCCCTACCACGGGCATGGACTTCTCGATGAGCTCGAAGATCGGGTGGTCAGTCGGGATGACTATCCCGTTGGTCACGGCCAAGGCGTCGTACCAGTACTCGTAGTTGAAGTTAAAGAGCCACAGGCGCTCCTTCTCCTCAGCCTGTAGGAGGCTTTTGACCACCTGCTCGCTCAGGTTCAGGGCGAAGTCCTTTGCCCTCTCCAAGGTCGCCTTGACGACGTCTAATGGCTTGACAGGCCTCTCAACAAGGTAGCCGATGGTTATCGGTAGCACTACGTAGGGCGGTCTATCGGGGTCGTAGAGTACTGAGACCTGCCTCCTATTCGCGCTCACCTTGACGAGCTTGAACTTGTAGCCGTCAGGGTTGGCGAGGATCTCGCTTACAGTCGCGGGGACGCCCTCCTTCTCGAAGGTCACGGACTTCGCGACGACCACCGTCACGTTCACGCCCTTGAGGCTTATGCTTTGCGGAAGCTTCCAGCCCTCGACGTGGGCGAGCCCGCTGTCGCTCCTATCCGCGAAGACTAAGTAAAGGTCCTCGGGGGTAGCGAGTATGAAGGACTCCGTCGGCACTCCTATAGGCAGGAGCTTAAGCACATCCTCGGGGATGGACCTCCTGTAAGAGGAGACCTCGTCCTTCAAGGTCTCGGGAACGGCGAAGGAGGCGCCGCTTATGGACACCGTCGGTAGCCCGACTCCTACCTCGACCACTCCTTGACAAGTAGCAGTGCTACCCTCATACATTAGATCTCCTAAGAACGAGGCTGTTATCGTGACGCTCGTCCTGACGCTAACTACCGGAGCTGTGTAGACGACCGAGACGATCCCGTTCTCGTTCGTCGTCGCGACGTTGGGGTCGACGGACCCTAACGTGGCTGTGAACGCTATTTGTTTGCCGGGGAGGGGCTGTCCATCGGAGGTCAGCTTGGCCGTTATCGTGATGCTCTGGCCTGGTGCTATCGTAAAGGTCTCGGGAGATAGCGTGAGCTGAGTGGCCTTTCGGAACTGAGCGTGGGCTAGGGGCGCTAAGCTGGATAACAATAAAGCGACTGCCAGGAGGGCCGTCAGGGCTAGTTGCGACCTTCTAGAACCTCTCGACTTGCTCACCTTCTTACCTCCTATGCCTGATCATATGCTTAATCATAATGTCTGAAGCGCAACGGCTATATGTCTTACTGCAACACGTCCTGAGGAAGTGTCATATGAAGTCTCGCAGTAAGAAGCGAGGGGAGGACATAGATCGAGCAATCCTCGAGTACTTGGCGGAGCAGGACTGGCCCGTGACGACTGAGATGGTCGCCAAGAAGCTGGGGATCTCGTGGAACACTGCTCAGACACACTTGTACAAGCTCATGGCCGAGGGGAAGGTGAAGGGGAGAAAGGTGGGGAGGCAGAACCAATGGATATTGAGCAGGGAGGCAAGAGCTCGTGACCAATCTTCGAAATAGGGTCACGCCCAGACCTCCGCGCGAAAATTAGCGTGCTGGCCTTGACGCGTCACGAACAGCATTTCAGAGGATGCGCAAGCCGAGCCCGAGCGCTTAATGGCGTGGCATTTAAGCGCTTGGACCTCTCGCTTAAATGCCTAAGCCAGTCGAGGCCTTAAATCTACACTCCTATTACAGCATTTAAGTGCCTTTAGCATTTAAGGCGACGATTTAAGATTTTAAGACTTTAAGCGTTTAAGGATCGAGTAGTGACTGGCAGGAGGTAGCTTAAATTGAAGAAATTAAAGCCGATGAGCGAGCCAGCCAGGAGGGTCGCAGAGCTCCTAGACAAGGGAAAGAGGTACGAGGAGGTGGCCAGAGAGCTGGGTTATAAGCTGAAGACTGTGAGGCACTACTACGCTCAGATGTACAGGAACTACGTGGAGGCGGCGAAGGAGAGGTTGCTGGACCTGTACTTCAGGGGCTACAACCCTGAGGTGGCGAAGGAGGTCGTGAAGGAAGAGCTGAACTTAACGGACGCCATGTTGCTCCATGCCTCAGCCAAAGCGGGCATGGAGATCCTCAAGATGTGGCAACGAATGATGGGATTGCGAAAGTGATTAACATCGAGCTTCAAGTGTTGCGGGTCGCTGACATCTCGTTGACCTCGATGCAGGGCCATCTCTAACGAGCTGAAGGGATCGTTGGGCTCGCTCGGCCCTGCTCAGCCTTGGCCAGCTCCTCGGGGCACCATATCTCTTTGAGCTTGTTGACTATCATATAGTGGAGTGGTCTGTCTTCTTCTGTGAGGTAGAGTGGAAGCGTGTACAATATGTAGAAGACCGTCTTCTTAGTCTTCGTCGCGAGGTCATAGATGATCTTCGACTGCTCGTCTATCACCTCCCTGTACTTCCCGAGGGCGTACTCGAGCTCCTGCACTCTCTCCTTGTAGGCCTCGAGCTCGGCCCTGTACTTCTCCTCGACCTTCGCCCTCTCCTCCACGAGCCTAGCCTCAAGCTCTTTTGCCTTGGAGGCCAGCTCCTTGGCAACTCTCATCCTCCTAACGATCCTCATGGCTGTCGCCTTCGGGTCCTCGAGGTCTATCTCCTCGGAGCTCTCGGGCCAGAACTCCGCCATAGCGCAGACGCCGACGCTCCTCTTGACCTTCTCGAACCAGGCGGCGTCCATGACCATGAGCGTCCAGACAGGGGCCCTCGAGTCCACCCTACCTCTTAGGAGCTCCAAAAAGAGCTTCCTGTCGTCGTCTAAGCTCGGGCCTCTGGCTAGTGGATTGCTTGCGCCACTCACCTCCCCCTCGCCCCTTCCATCTCTCTCGGTCTTCCTGCCCTTGTAATAGAGCTTCGCTATTGGATTTAATTGCCTGGCGACCAAGATTCGTTCCTTAGTTTCTGGGTTGTAGAGCTTGTACCTGTCGTTGGTCGAGTCGTACTGGATGCTCCAGCCGCTCTTGACAAGCCTCACCAACTCCTCCTCGTCGCTCACGACAGGCATGCTACCACTACGAGGTTGTCGAGCGCCCCTCGTATTAAAAGCTGACCCTTCTGAGCCTCGATACTCCTTGACGCGTCTTGAGAAGCTCTTGATGGGCGCTTTCGTCGAGCGAGGCTTCTAGACGCGAGCCTAGACACGGGCTGGGCAAGACAAGGCGCGTGCCTCGTTGTGCCTCCATTTAGACATAGTGCGTTGTCTCGGTTAAAGGGCCCTAGCCCCGCTTCTACTCCCTCTAGTTTCTTGAGGGGCTTGCTGCTCTTTTCTATGCAATCTCGCGCTCTAGTACCCTGCTGTCCTTAAGAGCTCTAGCAGTCCTATCGAACACGTCGAGAGAGCTTGATCTTTACGGCGAAGCTGGAAAGCTCGAGGAGCTCCGAGAATTACTTAGAAAAATTCTTCAAAAGGCAGGGAAGGCGCTAGAGGGCTAAGAGGCTTGACTTCTATCACCCCATAATTTAAACAGCGCATATCTAAATCCACAGAGCAGGACCTCCCTGTACAGTTTAAAGGCGCGGTTAACAAGGTCTTTATCAAATTTGAGCCGATTTGCGAAGTCAAGGAGCTCCTCAACGGCCGATTCATCCAGCTCTTCTTGTACATAATCCCCAAGGCACAACGATAGAGCTAAGCATGGCTTGACTGCTTTTATGAACGGGAGAAGCGGTTCAACGGTCTCAAGATTAAGCATCCATGCGAAGAGAGCCCAGCCAAACTCGTGTGAGAAGAGTAACTCTGAAAAAAGTTGTGCAGTAACTTCTCCTAGCATCTTTCTATCACCTTCAATCTCATCAATGCCTTTTAGGATACCAACCAACAACTTCGTGGCCTGAATCTCCACGATTTCTTGCATAAGAGTATTGCAATCCTTAAACTTCAATTTTAGCTCGCCTTGGTGGGGAGCTAAGTTTTTGATTATCCACTCCAGCGCATCATGAGCAAAACCTAATGAGGCCAGAGACACGTTCAATGTTCCACGAGGAGAGAGCTGTACGTAGAATCCCTTCCACGGCTCGGCCTCTAAGTTTGGACTTCCTCCTTCCTTATCCATAGGCCAAAGCATGGCTCCCTTACCATTTAAGGACTCCTCGACGCTTTCGGGCTCGAGGTTCGTAGCCCAAATTAGTTGAACTGGCATTTCATCTCTGCGAAAGAGGGGTACCCCTCCCCCTTGATAACTCTTTCTTGAGCCCGTGCGGAGGTGAGTTCATGAGCAACATTACCGAGCAACTCCTAAAAGCAAAGTTGATTGATGTCGGGGAGCTCCGCATTTCGCGGACGACCCTCGGCAAGAGAGGCGGGGACAGGTACGTACTTTATTTACCGCTGGCGCGACGTTACCTCTGGCGACGACTTCATGAGCTCGACGTCAAGGTCAGGGTCTACGTAGAGCTCCCCGAAGACATCGAAGACGTGATGAAAGCCAAGACTGAGGCTGTGGCAATTCGTTGATAATCAATCGTAAGCGTCCCTCCTCATCGACCTCGGTCTCAGAGGGGTGTAGACCGTGGCCCACGATAGTGACAGGGAAAACAGTCCTATAAATCCATCGCTCAAAGAGCTCAGCCAAGAGGGGGTGGAGAAGGCCAGAGAACTCTTAAAGCCGATATACAGTGGCCTGTCAGAGGGCGCGAAGCTGTTCGCCTGGAAGCTCCTAGGCTTCGAGGGCGCGAAGGGAGGGATAAGCCCCACCAGCATCGCCAAGATACTAGCAGACCTCGACTGTAAGGATCACGTGGATTCGTTGAGGGAGAGAGCTGCAACCCTTCTACGTGGCTACCAAGAGGCAGGAATCGATGCAACGCCCTATCTCAGAAAGCTTGAGGAATTGCTTGGCCTGCAACTTCAGGGCGTAGATGAGGAAGCCAAGAGCGTAGAGGCCGAGAACACCCCTAGCATGGTCGAGCTGATTAAGGGGCTTGGCGACGAGGGGTTCAGAGAGCTCTTGGGCAAGCTAAAGGCAACCTTCGAACACTTCAAGGTCCCGCCTTCTGTCAGTAAGCCACCCAATGATTTAGATGATGGCAAATCCTCTGACGACGCGCACGCGCCTCAGTCACTTCGTCGAGATCCCAACGGCGCGGATTGCAGGGAGTGGGCTCTCTTCTATTACGAGCAGGGCTTCTGCGTCCTGCCAAGCATAGAATGGGCCTACTTAAAGCAGTTGAAGGAGCGTGGGGTGCCCGAGGACGAGATAGAGAGGAGAGCCAAGAGCCCTGTGGTCAAGTGGAAGGAGTACCAGGACGAGAAGCCGAGCTTACTGCAGGTGGAGGTGTGGTTCTCGTCCCTCGTCGCGAGGAACGTCCTCCTCGCACTAGGGAAGCCGTCGGGCAACGTATACGTCTTGGACTTCGACAGCGAGGAGCTCTACAAGAGGTTCGCCGAGGAGTGCATTAAGGACGTAGAGCGGAAGACTTGGGTCGCCGAAACCGGCACGCCCGGCCACAGACACGTCTACCTGCGCTCCAAGAAGCCTCCAGAGAAGTTCCGAAATCGTGGAGTGTTCTTCAACGGCGAGCTCGCCTTGGAGGTGAAAGCCGACGGCCGAGTAGTCGTAGCGCCACCCAGCCTCCATCCCAGTGGAAGGCACTACAGGTGGCTGACGGACGTCAGGTCGACTCCCATAATGGAGGTCGAGGACCTCGACGCCCTACTAGAGCAGTGGCTTGCGAAGCTCGGCATCGAGCCCTACGAAGACGAAGGTTGCATGAGGGAGGCCGTGGAGGGCCTTAAGGGCAGGCCCTACAGGGGCGACGACCCTCCCTGCATCAAGAAGATCCTCGAGGGGGTCGAGGAGGGGAGGAGGAACGAATCGGCCATCAGGCTCGCCTGCTATCTGTTAAACCTGAGGAGGCTTGGCCCTGATGAAGTGCTCAACGAGCTGTTGAAGTGGAATGAGCGAAACAGGCCACCGCTACCCGTGAGCGAGATCCGCTCGGTCGTCAAGTCGGCTGTCAAGGGGCGCTATCCCTACGGTTGCAGGTCGATGAGGGGCCTCGGCCTCTGCACTCCAGAGGACCGGCGAAGGTGCCCATTAAGGCCCGAGCTCGAGATAATCCCGCTGAAGCAGCTCGTGGAGGAGGCCAAGCCCCTCGAGTACGTGTGCAAGCCCCTCATCCCCAAGAGATCATTGATACTCCTAGCTGGCAAGGCGGGGGTTGGCAAAAGCTTCCTGTGCCTCCACATAGCCCACGCGGTGGCCTCGTCCAGCAAGGTCTTCGACCACTTCGAGGTGGTGGAGAGCTCGAAAGTCTTGATCATCGACGAGGAGAACAGCCCCTCCACGTACAAGGAGAGGGTCCAGCTCATGGGCCTCAACCCCTTGGACAACATAGACTGCTTGAGCCTGAGCGGCTTCAAGCTCGACAATCCAGGGCACCTGAAGTTCTTGGAGAGGGCCATCGAGTCCAAGGGCTACAAGCTGGTCGTACTTGACAACTGGACGGACCTTGTGTCCAAGGTTGACGAGAACAAGGCTGTTGAGGTCTCTAACATACTGTCTGCTCTGAGGAGGATAGCGTACAAGCACGATTGCATTTTCATCCTCGTCCACCACTTGAGGAAAAACCTCCCATACCTAGTGAACGAGATTGACGAGCTGAGGGGTAGCTCTGCGCTTGTCAACGAGCCAGACCTCGTGTACTTGGTTCAAGCGGACGAGGCCACAGGGCACAGGATTGTGAAGACGATAAAGAACAGGCACGGCGAGGAGCTGGCCTTCAGGCTGGCCTTCGAGACGAGGGATGGCAAGCTGACTCTCAGGTGGGCAGGTGAAGTGGAGAAGAGTGAGGTGGAGCCTGACATCATTGAGTGCGCGAAGGTCATCATGGACTATGTGAGGCAAAAGGGTATGGCCAAGCGAGCGGAGGTCATAAACGTGTGCAAGAAGTTGGGGTACTCAGAGCGTACAATTGACAGGGCGCTCAGCTATCTCGTGGGCGTCGGCGCTCTTGAAAAGCCTAGGCGCGGCGTCTACCGCCCGAGGACTTCAGTTTTGCCAGTTCTGCCAGAGTATTGTAGTAGTAGTGGCAAAACTGGCGCTTGCGCTGTATGCAAGAAGCCCGGCGGCAAGCCACGCGTCACCGACAAGGGAATTGTCTACCTGCACGAGGAGTGTGAGGGCAAGGCTCTGAAAAGTAATGCGCCATGTACAAGCTCTCGCGTCTACGAACCTCATGATCTGTGGCCTCGTCACCTCCACTCCAGCTGGCTCTAGCCAGAGAACGTGGCTGGGGCCTCCTCTGGAGCAATAGGATCGTTTCACCTTTATTATACCAATCCAACATCCTAACCTAACTGATCAATATGTCGGTTTTAATGGATTCGAGAGAGAAGGTCAAAGAGCAATCAAGCTCAGAGGACTTGGAAAGGAGAGGAATAAGTTCTTGTTCTTTATAAGTTCTTTCATGCGCAAGGCGTCACAAAATACGTCGAAGGAGTCTTATGCATGTGTACGCTTAGCAGAGCTGAGCCTTCCTAGTTGATATGCCAGCCCTACTATGCCTATGAGTCCTATGGCTATTCCGCAATAAGATAGGATCTCGATCCTCGTCATTTTCATCACCGTCGTCCTGACCGTGACATGTGCATAGTAAGGATGCGGATTTAAGAAGATTGCTACATACCCTCCTTTCTCTGGAGCCACAAAGACTATCTCGTCTGAGAGGGAGCGCCAAGTGCTACCGTAATTGGGGTAGTTTCTAAAGAGGTCGGGCGGTGAAGATTGCGTGTAGTATTTTCGTCCCCAATCCCAGTACGCGTCTTCAGTCGTCACCACGCAACCTACAGAAACATCGGAGCTGAAGCTTATACGAACGACGTCCCCCTTTTCGGCGGAGAAGCTTACCGCACGAAAGCCTGGATGTACTTCGTCACCTGCTAAGATCTCAAGAGTTGATGTACCATAATCATAGGTCTCTGGGATCGAGAGGTTGGACAAACCCCAAAGAAGCACTCCAACTATGAGGAAGCTTAAGAACATCATTATTTCCTTTCGCATTCTTTACTCCCTCTAAAGCTTAAATCGTCTAGCGCTCACTAAGTAGATCTTTGACGCGTTCTTGATTTGAAATTTTCGCTAGAGATGTGACACGCAGAAGTTTCGTTGGCGACCTCTCTACGGTTGCCTTCTAAACGCGAGCTTCACCCTCTGCTTTCTCAAGTGCTCTGGAAGGTGCTGTTAAGATCATTGCCCGAGGAAAAGCGGTAGCTATGCGACTACAACATGTTGGAGTGGAACAGGCTCTCGAGGATACCGATGACCGTGAACTACAAGAACGGCAGGAGGTCGTGGGCTTGGATAATACGGCCGCGCGTGAGGGGCTGGCTGGACTTCGGGTGGTGCCTCCTCGAGCCGCTAGACCCCACCAGAGTGGGGGCGGTGAAGGTCAGGGTCGAGATCCCATTGATACGGAGATGCTACGTGGACTTGAGCCGAGACAATCGCGAGGGGTACGAGTGGATCGAGAAAGTCGTCTAGAAGGGCCTTCCGGACGGCAGGAAGCGCTTCATACTCTACGCCCTCTCGGCGTACTTAATGAACGTCAAGGGCCTAGGCGAAGAGGAGGCCCTCCAAGTAGTCCGGGAGTTCCTCGAAAACTCGCGCAGAACTTCGGCAGGCGCGACGAGGTGTACGAGTCGTTCATACGAGGGGATTTGAGGAGGGTGAGGTCTAAGGGGCTTAGGCCAGCCACATCGGAGAAGGTGAGGGAGAAGGATCCAGAGCTGTACTCAATCATTGAGCGAGCTCTGTCCTACTAAAAGCGAACACTAAAGCACGCAGTACACAAGTCTTTAAAGAAAGGGGTGAGGCTAGGGGAGGACCTGCTTAACGGCCACCACCTTGTCGTAGGGGACGCCGAGCTCCTTGACTATCCTCTCAACAGTCGCCGCGTCTGGGGCCTCCCAGTCACATACGCCTACACCGTTCTCGTCAACGAAGGTGCCCTTGAACTGGACGCCGGGGTACTTCTTAAAGACCTCCTGGGCCCTCTTCAGTAGCTCGCCCTTAGCCCTCTCGTCGAGCTTCGGCACCCTATTGTTCAAGTGGATTACAAGGACCCTAACCACTCCGTCACACCTCATCTAATCTATTGGGTTGAGGCGAGTTAAGGCTTTCGACACGCGCATGTGAGGACGAGTGGGAGGGTTTAAAGAGCAAGATCCATGCGCGCAAGCCTTAAAAAGCAAGTTACGAAGTATGTGAATCGATAGGTGTTTTGGATGGCCTCGACTACTGGCGGCTTCCTCTTGGGCTTCGGCCTCTGCGTCTTACTGGTATGCTTGGGGGCTGGCTTCTTGCTAGAGCAGTACTACGGGCAGGTCATGAGCTGGAAGGGGACAATTGAGCGAGTTTACGAAATCACCCACTCTTCAGCCTATCGCAGGGCTATGGATGCCCTCTCAGCCCTCTCGCCCTACGCGAGTAGAATAGCTGATGCTCTGAGGAACCCCCTCATATCGTGGATGGGGCTGAGCTGGCTAGCCAGCTACTTGGAGGGCATACCACAAGCCTACTCCTACATGAAGCAGGTCTACGATGCTAGCGAGACGGCCTACCGAGCCATAGGAGTCGTCGAGGTCGCCCCTCAATACCTGATCTACGGGATGGGCTTCGGGCCCCTCTTAATGATAATCGGGGCAGTCCTCATAGCGAGATCTAGGAGGCGATAATAAGGATACGTGCTCGTTTCCTCTACCTTCATTTTTATTTTCGAGGCGAGAAATGCCTTCAAAAATTCTTAGACTTTCATTAACCCATTTATCTGCTCGAGGTACTTGGGGTAGTGCTCGTCAGCCTCTGCTAAGAGGTCCTCGTACCTCGCCTCACTGACCTTCAGCTCCCCGAACCTGGACTGCACGAACCTCGCTACCTCTCTAGGCATGGCCCTTATCATGAGCCTCCAGGCTGCCTTCCTCATGTACTTGGGCGCTAAGAGGTCATGCCTCTTGGCATACCTCTGCAAGGCCCTCATGTCAACTCTTTTGCCAGCATGCCTCTCCAAAAGCTTCAGCGCCTCTAATGAGAAGTAGGCCCACTCGCAAGGCTTTGCAACTTCCCTGAGGCCCACGTAATAGCGACAGAAACCTCTATCCTCAAAGCGCACAAGCCTAGGAGTGTCGATGCCTAGCCCGTTGATCTCTATGACCTCGCTCGGCCTAAAGGATTCCACCAGCGCAAGTGCATGTGAGAGCCTAAGACCGCCTTCGAGCATGAGCCTGTAGACCAAGTAATAAAGCTCATGGTTGTCCCTAAGGTAGGCTATCGTCTTCACTAAGTCGTCCATGTTGATGGGATAGGGCCTTACGTCCACCTTGTAGCATCTACTCGGAACAAAGTCCATGAGCCACGCATAGGCCTCTCTTGATATGGCCTTCTTGTGATAGAGGTACTGGACGTAGTGCCTGAACACGTTTCTGAGCCACTTATTCTCGTGGTTGATTACGTAGTCCACGAGCTCTTGGTTAAGTACCTTGCCCTCCAAGTGCTTTTTGAAAATGTTTCGATAATACGTCATTGTCTTGGGGTTCACGACTTTCTTCCTCTTTTTCCTAGAGGCTAGGAACTCCTCGAAGCCTCTCTCCCAAGTCAACTTCACGGTCGATGGCAGGAGGCCGAGCATCTTCTTCAGGTCTTCCCTGAAGTTCTCGACGCAGAACCTCAGTATCGCCTGCTTCAAGTACTCATCTCTAGAAGC
>Ga0272445_1002941_pt1 | contig 11054 bp, 9 predicted proteins | sample YNPCB0031_FD_194404 | JGI IMG/M metagenome (GOLD analysis project Ga0272445, IMG submission 194404) | Hot spring sediment microbial communities from Yellowstone National Park, WY, United States - YNP-CB-003-1 | ecosystem: Environmental > Aquatic > Thermal springs > Hot (42-90C) > Sediment... | reverse complement strand
CGATCGGTGTAGGCTGGACTGAGCGGACATCGGGGGGCAACCCCCTAAATGGCGTGGCCTACGGGAACGGCCTCTTCGTGGCAGTGGGGGACTATGGCACCATCCTCACCTCCCCGAACGGGGTAGGCTGGACTGAGCGGACATCGGGGGGCAACTCCCTCCACGGCGTGGCCTACGGAAACGGCACCTTCGTAGCGGTGGGGAATGGCGGCACCATCCTCACCTCCCCAGACGGGATGGGCTGGACGTGGCAGATCTCGCCGACGAGCGACTGGCTCAGGGACGTGGCCTACGGCAACGGCCTCTTCGTGGCGGTGGGAAATCGCGGCACTATCCTCACCTCCCGGGACGGGGTGAACTGGACGAAGCGAAACTCGCCCACGAGAGACCGTCTCAACGGCGTAACCTACGGGAACGGCCTCTTCGTGGCGGTGGGGGACGGCGGCACCATCCTCACCTCCCGGGACGGGGTGAACTGGACCGAGCGGACATCGAGGAGCAACACCCTAAACAGCGTGACCTACGGGAACGGCCTCTTCGTGGCGGTGGGGGACGGCGGCACCATCCTCACCTCCCGGGACGGGGTGAACTGGACTGAGCGGACATCGAGGAGCAACACCCTAAACAGCGTGACCTACGGGAACGGCCTCTTCGTGGCGGTGGGGGGATTCGGCGCCATTCTTACATCCCCCAACGGGGTGAACTGGACTGAGCGGACATCAAGGATGACGGGGACGAGCAACCAACTCTTCGGTGTGGCCTACGGGAACGGCACTTTCGTGGCGGTGGGGGGCTTTTTCTTTGCCAACATTATCCTTACCTCCCCGGACGGGGTGAACTGGACCGAGCGGACATCGAGGAGCAACACCCTAAACAGCGTGACCTACGGGAACGGCCTCTTCGTGGCGGTGGGGGACGGCGGCACCATCCTCACCTCTCCCTGAACCGGAGATCCCCATGTCCTTACGCCGCCCCATCGCCCGTGGGGCGGGGCACCCTTACCCGGGGCCCGGCGGGAGTGGGCGCGCCGGCAGACTTGGCCGGTACGCGGCCTTTGGTTGTAGGGGCATCACACATGCACAAAAGCGCACTTTTGCGAAGATGGAAAACCCCTCAAACACCTCAGCGAAAGCCCACCAGGGAGAGGGGGGTCATTTTTGGAAAAAAGCAGGCCTTATAAAGGACCAATAAGGCCCCTCTCGGAGGGGGGTGGTAGGAGAACATTAGGCGAAAAACCCCTCCCAGCCGGGAAAAAGCGAAAGCCCCCCTCTTAGAGGGGGGCACCTAATCCAGAGCTATCTCGTAACACCCACACAGCCAGCCCAAACACACGCATCTACACGCTCATCTACACACGCATCCACACCAACGTCCCGCTCTTTTCCTCCTTTCGGCCGCGGCTGGCATGTGGCCCCAGTTCTGGCCTGGGGAACGCCGTGGTTGCCCTGTGAGGCCGGGCACGCCGTGGCTGGTCCAGTTAGGCCGGACCGCGCCGGCGGAGGCCGTTTAGCGCCTCGATGCCCCAGAGAGGATCCACCCTCCCCCAGGCACCGGTGGCCACCGCCACGGACGGGGCTACCAACCCCGCTCGTATCTCAAACTCCGCCTACGTCCCGCTTTCGGGGAAAGGCCTCGAGGCGCTCGAGGCCCCCCCCCCAGGCAGTGCCTAAGGCCGGCCCCTAGGTAGGAAAAACCTAGGGGTGCCGGTCCAGGCTTTCGGCTCTGGTTGCTGAGATGACGTCCCTCCACGACACCACCGGGCAAATCAGGTACCCCGGAAACTGGGAGCCGTGTCGGTTTAGCCTACTCGCCTGGTCTCCCCCGCTGGTTCGCACGCTTATTTCTCTGCGCCCTCTGGGTTTCCCCGTACCACGCAGGTTTCGTCGCGCTACGCCTCCCGCCATCGTCCGGGGCCCCCAACCCCGTCCGGCGGTTCGCGCCCAGCGGCTCCCCCGTTAGCGCGTTCCTACCCGACTACCCGCGTTTATGACCCACCACCCCTGTTGCGAACCGCACCCTCCACCCTACGAGGTTCCTGGAGCTCGGTTAGGAGGGCCAGGGTGTGGCGGGCAGTACCCGTACGCTGGCAGTCTGTTCCCCATAGCGGGTATCCCACCCGCATGTACTGACCCGAGCTATGCGCGCGACCAGGGTTTGCGGCTTTCGCCTCCCCCCTGTGCCACCCCCTCCGAAACCTCGGGGGCCTGGGACCTTTGCGGTCCAGCCGGGTTTCCCCGACACCCCGTGTTTGTTCACGGGCCTCAGCGCTGGGCCAGTGGGGCGCCGGCAACCGGGTTCTGAGTTTCCCCGATCACCGGCGGCGGGGGAAGATGATGTTGATGTTGATGTTGATGTTGATGTGGACACCATCCCCGACCCCACTTTCGGAACACGCAGCCAGAGCATCGCAGCCCTGACCTGTCCGGGTCGCCCAACCGTCAATCCCCAGGGTCCCCCCCAGGTATGTTTGGATCGGGATCGAGCGACCACCTCTCGGCGATCGCGCTCCCCGTTGAGTGCCGCGCCAGCCCCCATTTCGTGAGGCACGCGGCTTCCCCGGCAACGCAACGTGTGTGGGGGACACAACGCTGCGCCTTCCGGCCCCGGCACCACCCGGGACGTAGGTCCAGATAGGTTATAGCCGCCCCCCCCGAAACCCGAAAAAAGGCGCCCATAGGAACCTCTTATGGCACGGACGACTGCCTGGGACTGCGTGTAACGGTGGGCAAAAACGCCAAAAGGACCAGGAGGCCTCCCCCCTCGGACCAGACCGGGGAGGGGGGAGAGGACCGGGAAGCCGCCTCCCCCCTCCCCCTCCCCAGGGGCGGTAGTGTCTGCGTTAGAGCCGCCTCCTTGACAGACAAGATGGGATTATGGTACCCTTCTAAGTGGAGGGTAATATGTCGGTGCTAAACCGCCTAGAGAAGCGCTTGAAGGGGAAAGAGGAGCCTAGGCTCACGGAGCGCCTTACCATTCGCCTAGACGAGCGCACCTACAAGGCGCTAGAGGAGATCGCACAGGAGCACGGCTTTGCGGTCTCAGAGTTGGCTAGAGAGGCGCTAACAATGTTGGCGGAGGAGCATCTAGCTAGGAAGCGAAAAGAGTAGCCTAATGGTCAACATAATGGGCAACATTTTGGCATACATTTTAGCAGACAAAAATCGGGGTTTATCCCCCGTCTATGGCAACCTTATAGCATTCTATTGTCAGACACTATTCGCACAGGATCACCAGAGACACCTTAGCAAATATATTGGCAGACAAAAGCCGGGTAAAAACCGGGTTTATGTCCTCCTTTATAACCGCCAAGATGGTATCTTTATGGGCCGCACTAAATAGCTCATGTCAGCCACCCCGGAGGAATACCGTCTGTTACGCAATCAGAGCGCCCTTTTGGCAGAGGCTTTGCGCCTGGTGAGCCGCGACGGGTACGCATTCTGGCAACTGCAAGAGACTCCCACGGAGAAGGTCCTTTTGGCGGTCAAACGGCTAGACGAGAAATGGGCCGTGTTGCTAGACAGGCGTGCCCGCTCACACCGCCGTACCGCCCGCCTCCCCGTGGTCCACGCCCTCCTGGCCCCGGTGATCGTCCAACCGCCGACCTCCCCGCACTCCACCTGGCCCATCCTGGTGCTGTCGGATCGACCTCTCCCCAACGAGCGCATGTGCAAGATCAAAGGGGTAGACAATGGCGACCCCAGCGACAACGCCGACAAGGCAAAAAAGGCAAAGATTCCCGAATGCCCCCTCACTTGGGTGGCGTGGAGGAAGGGGGGCTGGCGGCCTACCTATGTCCTACAGCGGGACGAACGGGGCCGCCTCACCTGGTCCCTCACCGAGGAGTTTTTTCGGGAACTCCTCGAGGAGGGGCTTCACTACGCCCACCGAGGGGACTGGACTCGGTTAGTGGGCCACCTCAAAACGGTGGGGAATCTCCCCGCGTTCTCCGGCGTGTGGAGCCAGATGGAGGAAATCAGAAAAAAGGTCAAAAAAGTCTGGGGGGATAAACTTCTCCGATCCCCCGATGGGCAGTTTAGGGCACCCGCATGGAAGGCGGCGCTGGCCGGCTGGCCCCGAACCCCGCTTTCCCCCATCGGGATGCCCCTCTACCCCGATGAGCCCCCCACGACCCTGGGGGAATGGTGGGAGATGTACATGAGGAGCAGGCCATGAGGAGAGCACCCATTAGTGGCCTCGTGAGGGCGGCATGGCGACTCGCCCGTAGCCTCCCCGACCCCGAGCACGATGACGACCTGGCCGCTTTTTGCATCCAGCTGCGCCTCCAGGAAGGGCGCAATGCCCGGGACCTCCCCCCCGAGGTCTGGGAGGAGCACTTTCTGACGGCCATCGTCAACGCCATCGTGGAGGGGTGGGACCGCCACGGAGCCCCCAGCGTGGCCAAGGACCCTTCGGGCGGCTACATAGGCTCCGCAGAGGGGCCTGACGGCGGATTCATCGTCCATGCTGAGAGCAAGCGAAGGGCCTACGAAGCGGCCCGGAAGGAGTGGTTACGGCGGATTCTCACCATCGCATTAGGCCTAGGAGAGACCAAATAACCCGAGAAAGGGGAATCCCCCCTCTTTTTTTGGAAAACCATCGGCATTAGAGAGGCCGATAAGCGTCCCAGACGAAAGGAAGGGTAGGAGAGATAGGGGTCTTTGCCCCTCCTTTCCCCTTCCCACTCACCCCACCCGTAGGGTATGGGACCAGGCCACCCCGTCAAGGCCAGGACCCCACGGGGCGGCTTCGCCGGCCTTGACGGGGACCCCGGCCCGGCCCGTGAAGGCTAGCCGAGGGTGAGCGGAAGGTTAGGTGAGCGGTTCGCGGGACCCCAAGGTAGGGGTGACCGCAGCGGTCTCGTGTGCTGCCGGTAAAATACCGCCAGGTGGGGACCCCCGGGTCCCCCCAAAAAAGAGAGAGCCCTCGGGAGGTAGCACCGAGGACCCTGCCCCGCCAGGCGGGTCCATCCTAGCACCTCCCGGAGGCGGGAGGCAAGAGGATGGCTCTACTGAAGACCAAGCCTAACAAGAAACCCGTTTTCGGCGACCAAGCCCTCGAGCTGGTCTACCGGTCCTGGCAGCGGAACCGGGAGAGGGCCCCTGAGCTGGCCCTCAAGGTGGTGGAGGCCTACGCCCAGGCCCACAGGCTCTCGGTCCGGGACCTCCTGGCCCGCTTCGCCGAAGCGGAGGCCCGGGAGGCCTCCCAGGCCCCTCAGGCGGCCCCAGAGGCCCATGGAGGCCCCTCCGGGGAGGGGGCGGGCACTCCACTACCCCCCCTCGCTTCGGAGGCCGCTACGGCCCTTCAGGGGCCGGAAGAGGGGTTCCTCGCCAGGCACGTCCAGGACGCGATTCCCGGCGTGCAACAATCTATAGGAGATCCCCTAGGGGTGGATACTCCGAGGCTACCCCTAGGGGCGGACCTCCGTTATCCTGCCCCTGGGCTTCAGGGACTCGAGGGGACCCGTTATCCAGTAGACTGTTGCACGCCGCCTCCGCCGGCCAGAAGTAGGCTCCAGGACTGGGTTTCTTGGGGCCGGGACTTGGTTGAAAACACTCTAGAGGAGGCCCGCCGGTCCGGGGACGCCGAGAGGGCCGCCGCCCTCGAGGAGCTCTTGGCCCTCCTAGAGGGGAAGGGCCTCGCGGCCGGCCCCGTGAAGCTCTTCCTCCTCCTGGCCTACCTGGGCCGCCGCTACCTGCGGGAGAAGTGGGGCAGGAAGGCCTCCAGGACGGCCTCTCAGGTCGCCTTCCCCCTCCCCAACGACCTCTTGGCGGCCCACATCGGGGTAGACCGCGCGACCGTGTGGCGCTGGATGGAGCTCCTGAAGCAGGCCGGCCTGGCCGACGCCCGGCAACACCGGTCGTGGGCGGTCATAAACGAAAAGCCCGGCTTCTACACCACCGGGAACGTGTGGCTGGTGCGGCTCAAGCCTGGGAGGGTGAAGTGGGAGTACGCGGACCTGGCCCACCCCTGGCGCGACCTGGAGGAGGACCGCAAGCACGGGCGCACCGCCTACCGGGTCCTGTGGCCGCAGGGCAAGGGGAAGGGCAAGAACCGGAAGAAGCCCATTAGGCCCTCCCTGGAGCTCCTGGTGCGCTGGACCCTGGGGATCCGCGAGGCCCCGCCCCCCGAGGCCCTACTCACACGACGAGACCCCACGGACATCGCCGAGCTCTTCGCCCTCACCGAGCTGGACCCCCAGGAGCGGCCCGACGCCATCCAGGCCCTGGCGGAGCGCATGGCCCACAACCTTGGGGACCCCCACTCGGTGAAGTTCTACATGCGGGTTCTCTGGCGGGTGGTGGAGGGCAAGGTCCCCGCCACCGCCGTCTACAACGCCTACCGGGCGGCCTACGCACTCATCCGGCACCGCCTCTACGGCGATGGCCCGGGCCAGGTGAGGCGACCGGGAGCCCTCTTCGCCGCCATCCTCCTCCAGACGCCTGGGGTGAGGGAGGCGCTGCGGGCGGCCTAGATTGGGGCGGCTTGCGAGCTCTGAAGGCGGCTTCGAAGGCGCTATAGAGGGGGAGGGGCTCTATCGGGAGCCTTTTGAAAGGCCTCTTTAGACCAAGCCATACGTCCTAGGGGGCTCTAAAAGCGCACGCTCCCCTTACCGGGCAGAGATCGCACTTGGGGGTGCTCCTGCACCACTTCCAGCCTACGTAGAGAACCCCTTGGTGGATGCTCTTGAGCTCTTCCGGATCGAACCCCTCCTCCAACTCGCGAGCTAGCCGCGTTAAGAAGGGGTCCTTGTAAGGCTCCCCTCCTTTTCGGCTCTTCGACCGCCTCTTAGGGGGCTCCTCCCCCTTTAAGAACCTGTAGGCGACCCTCGCCACAGTGGAGTCCAGAGGGAAAGCCGGTTCCGAGAGGGCGTAGAGCTTGTAGGCCGACAGGACGTAGGGCCCGACGTACGGCAGCCTGGAGACCTCGCTCAGCGTCGGCGGACCTTTAGAGAAGAGTCGGGCCGCCTCTATTAGGGCTCGCCCCCTTGCCTTAAGCCCGACCTCCGCCACCACGGCCTCTACGTCTTCCCTCCTGCCAAAGGCCAGCGCCTCGACGGAAGGAAACCGTTGTTTGAGCTCTGAAAAGACCCTTTTGACGGCCTCCCTAGTGGTCCTTACGAGCAGGACTTCCGCCACCAACTTCCAGAAGGGGCTTTCTTCTGCGTGCCACGGATGAGCTTCCTTCCAGTCTAAGACCAGCCTTCCGAACGCCCTCAGCGAAAGCGCGTCTTTATCGGACTGGACCTCCATTTAACGCCCTTTGCTCTCAGTGAACTCCTTCCAGTACCTTAGGGCGACCTTGACCTGGCTCTTCACGCTCGGGTTGAGGGCGCAGAAGGAGGGGGACTTTTTGAGTCTCAAGAAGAGTTCGTCTAGGTCTCCCTCCTCCCAAGCTCCCTCTACCCAACCCTCCCTCTCCGCTCTTCGCAACCTCGAAACCACGTCGCGAGCAGACTTCTTTTTGAGGCCCCTTTCGCTCTGGAGCCAGCGCAAGAACTCTTCTACTCGCTCATCGACCACGGCTAGCTCCCTTTTGCGACTAGGGGCTCCTCTAAGGCCTCCGGCCCCGTCCAGAGTCCTTTCTCTCGGAGGAACTCCCTTAAAGCTGAGGCCACCCTTCGCGCCAGCTCGGGAGGGACGGCGTTGCCGATCATCTGCTCCACCTCGCTCTTGCTACCGACCCACTTCCAGCCCTTAGGGAAGGTCTGCACTCTCCCGCGCTCTTCCGTGGTGAGCGGGCGGAGGCCTTCGAAGGGGGGCACGGGGTCCGCTGGGTGTCCCGGGTACCCTTTGGGCACGGGGCGGTTCACGCCCCTGACTGTGGGAGCGGGCTCGTCTACGGAGTAAATTCCCCTCCGGTTGTAGTTTCTGGGGTGGCGGTAGTAGTACTCGACGTTCAGTTCCTCCCCCATGTACTCCCTCAAGGTCAGGGGACGGTCTTCCCTCATCTCCATTAAGTGAAGGGTCAAGAAGCCGTCGACTTCCCCTAGGACCCCGATAGAGAAGAACCTCTTTCGCCTCTGGGGGACCCCGTAGTAGGAGGCATCCAGCACTGCCTCGGTCACTCCGTAGCCCGCTTCTTTCAGGAGCGCTCGCGCCCTCTGGTAAGCCGAAGAGCGGGCGGTGCGGTCGACGTTCTCCATCACGTAGGCCAAGGGCCTAAGGGCCGCCACTATCCGGGCGAAGCTCTCCGTCAGGTCGGCTCTAGCGCCCTCCCTCCTAGGCCCGGCGTGGGAGAAGTCCTGGCAGGGCGGCCCGCCGATCACGACTTCCGCCTTGGGGACCCTCCGCCGGACCTCCCGCACCGCGACATCAGGTTCAGAAAGGTCCAAGAGGAGGTAGGGGTCTTTAAGGTTTGCTTGGTAGCACCTCAAAGCCGCCTCCCAGTTGTCCACGGCCAGCGCAAGGTCGTACCCCGCTCGCTTGAAGCCCAAAGACATTCCGCCGCATCCTGCGAAGAGGTCGACCGTCTTCATAACCCCTCAGCCCCCTTTGACGTATAGGGTAAGCCTCCTCCTCCTTGGCGTCAAGAGTTTGACGCCCAACTTGGGCCCTTTGGGAGGTTTTTACTTTTCCGTTAGCGTGAACAGCACGGCTTGGTCTAGCCTCCTTTCCGGAGCTAAGTACGAAAGAACCTCGTCCCTATTTGTGAATTGGAAGATCACTTTTTGGAGAACGTCTTCTCGGCCGAACCTCCCCTTTTTAAAGAGCTCACAATTCTCAACCGGGGTTCCGTCCTGGGCCTGGGCCTTAGCCTCGGAAACGAATTTGTAAACCAGCTTTCCGTTCACTGAGAACTCCTTGTCGGTCTGCTTCTCTTTTTCATCCTCGTTAGCTACGTGCTTTTGGCTATTGGCGTTTGCAGCGTCCACTATTTCTACCAAGTCTTTTATTTGCAGAGCCTCCCCGTTGCTCAGCCTTTCAAGTCCTTCTTTGAACGCTAAGACCGCCTTCAGTAGCGCGCGCATTTTCCGCCCCCCCCTCAACGAGCGAAGCGGCATGGCCAAGACAGCGAGGTCGCTCCACACCAAGTAGTCGAACGCCCCTTCCTTAGGCAGTCGCGGGACTGCCCTTACCGGAACCGAGTCGCGCTCTACCTCTGACCACCACAGGGGGTTGAGCAAGAACGGGCGCTGGATGCCCTCCCTAGCCAGGAAAGCAACGAGGCTCGAAAAGGCGCGTTTGAGCCGCTCTTCATCTTTTGCTAAAGTTTCTGGGGAATCGCTTAATAGCTTTATGACCTTTTTAAGATCTTTGATACTAATCGCACCTTGACCTTGCATGATTCGATCTGAAACTGCGTGCAGCGCTGAGACTAAAGCGGAGGAATAGTTCGCCCGTCTCACCACGATTTCTGGACCCCACTCGCTTTCGCCATCGCTTATAGTGGCGCTGTCGGGTACTACGGTTAGCTTCACTTCGAAGAAGAGGGAGCGCTCTACGTTGTCTTTCTTCTTGAAGAGTACGTCTGCCTTTAGGCCGGAAAGGTCGTTAGCAGGTTCAAAGGCGACCAGCAGCTCGTCGGATTTACTCGCAAGTGGCAAGACGGCGTTGGGCCCTCCGAAGACAGGCACTTGGGCTAGCTCGAAAACCGGCTCTGGTTCCCTAGCTCTCATCATGACGTAGTAGGGCGGGAACTCTTTGGCCTCTTCGCCGATGTAAAAGAGGAGCGCTACAGGGAACGCAGTAGGGAACCTGTTTTTGGTGAAAAACTCCCTTTTCTCGCGGTACCTTTCGACGTTTTGCCCCAGTCCGTACATCACCGTAGCTGCGTCCATCTTTTCACCTCCTGTCCCCGGCTTAGGACGGACTCCGCCTGCTAGGGCCAGACTCCTATGCAGCTTACCGGCAGATGATGAGAGGGCCCCCTCCGCCTGAAGGAGGTTTCCTATGGCCTGGGCTACCCCGGCCGCATACCTTTCCACCCCCGGGAGGCCTCCCTCCCCCCGCCTCCCCTTGCCGGGTTTATGCGGGGATCCCCGGGGATCCACCGCAACTCTATGCGGGCCGGCCCCCGCGCCAAGCCCTTCCGGGGCCTTCCCCTGCGCGAAGGTGAACTTTCGCGAAGGTAGGGGGCTAGAGCCCCCTCCGGACCTTTCCGTACCATGGAGGCGTAGGTGTTATAGGAGGCGATCCTTATGAAGGACCTCAGGCTTTACGGAGTGAGACTACTGGTTGCGCTACTGCTGACGCTGGCCGCCTACAACGCTAGTGGAAGTAGTGGGAGCGGGGTGGGCACTACCTGGACCTCACGCACCTCGCAGGGCAAAGCCCTCTTCGGCGTGACCTACGGGAACGGCCTCTTCGTGGCGGTGGGCGAAAACGGCGCCATCCTCACCTCCCGGAATGGGGTGAGCTGGACGCAGCAGACCTCACCGACGAGCGACTGGCTCACCGGCGTGACCTACGGGAACGGCACCTTCGTAGCGGTGGGGGACAACGGCACCATCCTCACCTCCCGGAATGGGGTGAGCTGGACGCGGCGGAACTCGGCGACGTTCAACCCCCTCAACGGCGTGGCCTACGGGAACGGCACTTTCGTGGCAGTGGGGTGGGACGGTATCATCCTCACCTCCACGGACGGGGTGAGCTGGACGCAGCAGACTTCGCCGACGAGCGACTGGCTCAGGGACGTGACCTACGGGAACGGCCTCTTCGTGGCGGTGGGCGAAAACGGCGCCATCCTCACCTCCCGGAATGGGGTGAGCTGGACGCGGCGGAACTCGGCGACGTTCAACCCCCTCAACGGCGTGGCCTACGGGAACGGCCTCTTCGTGGTAGTGGGGGACGATAGCATCATCCTCACCTCCCGGAATGGGGTGAGCTGGACGCGGCGGACCTCGGGAACAGGTAACCGACTCTTCAGCGTGACTCACGCGAACGGCCTCTTCGTGGCGGTAGGGAATCGCGGCACCATCCTCACCTCCCCGAACGGTGTAGGCTGGACTGAGCGGACATCGGGGGGCAACCCCCTAAATGGCGTGGCCTACGGGAACGGCCTCTTCGTGGCAGTGGGGGACTATGGCACCATCCTCACCTCCCGGGACGGGGTGA
>Ga0272445_1002940_pt1 | contig 11059 bp, 12 predicted proteins | sample YNPCB0031_FD_194404 | JGI IMG/M metagenome (GOLD analysis project Ga0272445, IMG submission 194404) | Hot spring sediment microbial communities from Yellowstone National Park, WY, United States - YNP-CB-003-1 | ecosystem: Environmental > Aquatic > Thermal springs > Hot (42-90C) > Sediment... | reverse complement strand
TACCTCCATGCTAGTTGGCGTGGTGGTGCTACTCGCAGTTATGGTAGTAATAGCGCTCTACACTTGGCTTAGGAGGTAGATAGTGTTGATAGCTAGCAAGCATATGATGGTCATGCTCACCCTAATAGCTCTCTTACTTCTTCTCTACACATACTTTACGCTACCTTTTGAATGGCTAGCGGTGTTCACTCTCACAGCATTGCTATACGGGGTTCTCAGCCCCTCTATAGCTGCTAGAAGACTCTTCTTCCTAGCTACTGAAGCTCCCCACATGTCCCTGTTTGCCATAGCCCTTGGGATATTGTTGTACAGATATACACTAGTGTTTAACGAGTTTATCTGGGCAGTTGCAGTTGGGGTGGTTCTCATAAATAGTGTTGGGCACTTGGTTAGGCTGGGGGTAGACCCCGATGTAGCTACATCGGTATTCGTATCCCTTTCTGCGTCTGGAAGCGTGTCAGCAACATACTATATTCTTTCTAGATACAGTGTTCAGTACAATCTATGGGCTGTAATACTTGGAGATCCACTTTTAGCTACACAACAAGAGGTGCTAATCCTTGCAGCCGTGGCTTTGGCTGTTATAGTGCTCAGTGCTCTGCTCTATAACATAAATGTTTACATGGGCTCAGATCTTGACCACGTGAGGCTAACACTATCTGTGCTATGGCTCTACGACATAGCTTTTTACACAATACTTGCAGTAGCTTCTGTAGTACTGCTAAAGTTTGTGGGCTTCATACTAGAGCATGTGCTGTTAAGCCTGCCGGCAATTATAGCTTCTAACATAGCTTCTAGCTCTAGAGAAACTATGCTAGTAAGTGTCCTAGTGTCCCTCAACTCCTCCATCATTGGCTTAGTAACTGCTGTAAAGCTAAATATAGCTCCTGCAGCAAGTGTGGGGATTACAGCTCTACTACTCTACATAATATCTGTAGCTGTGGGGCGCTGACCATATGACTAAGAAGAGATTCGGTATTTCTGTAGAGCAAAGGCTCTACTCTAAGCTAGATGAGGTTACAAAGAAGCTTGGTGTTGACAGGTCTACTGTCGTAGAGGAGGCTTTGAGGAACTACCTAAACGATCTAAGCCACTTGGCGGAGAACCACACCTGCTGTGGCCTGATTGTAGTTGAGAACCCAGATGCCGTAGAGATGGAGAGGATTTTAGCAGTGCATAAAGATGTGATAATGAGCTACAGTCATCACCACATAGGTGGTAGGTGCATATGCACAATAATGGTGTGGGGCAGTACTGAGACTCTCGCATCTTTCTACAGCAAGGTATCAAAGATAAAGGGGCTTAACAAGAGGTTTATACCATTGCATAGCGACTAGAGTTCGAATTTCTCTCAATGATCTTTTTAAAACTTTCTGCAACCTCAATGCATATAAGTTTCCCTAGCTACACACTACTTTCGTAGCTAGGGTGCGAGTACACCTCCTTACCCTTATAGCCCTGAGGATAGCAGAATGAGCCACAACCTTTGTATACTATGCAGAGGTGCTAAGTACCTCTGTGGCAGAGCCTATTGTCCTGTTTTCACAAAGCTTAGGGTTACCCAAAAAGTTTTCAATGCCTCTACACAGCTCTTCGGCTCCTCTCCTCCAGCAGTATTTGTTGGTAGAATTGGGTATCCACAGGTTTTTGCAGGCCCTCTCGCCCCAAACGATGTTGGAAATACGGAGGCCTATGATTTTCCTGAGCTGTGGAGCTCTAGATCTCTAGACGAGGTTCTGGATATGCGGCTTAGCCTCTTTCTTGGGAGAAGAGTTGTTGATGTTAGGTCTGTTGAGGATAGGTATGTTCAGGAGCTACAGCTACTTGTACTACCTCTGAAGCCAGTTGATGTAGAGGTCAGGTTTGCAAAGAGACCTATTGGCTTTAGCTTTAGTGAGTACGAGCCCCCCATGGGCCCCAGAGCCCCTATGGAGAGCTTTAGGGTTGTGTCAATGTCTTCTCCTGCGAGAGCTGTGGAAAAGCTTTACAGTGATGTTGATGCTAAGGCTGGGGTAGCGGTAATTGAGTTGTACAGCTCTGGTGTGCCTGTTTCCCATATACAGAAACTCCTTAGTGTTGGTGCTCTAGGTAGAAAGAGGAGCAGGAGGCTTGTACCAACGAGGTGGGCTATAACAGCAGTTGACGACACCATCTCAAGGCACTTAATTGAGGAGAAGGTGAAGTGGTTTAATTCAATTACTGAGGTTCAGGTTTTTGTGAGGCAAATACACAAGAACCTCTTCATATCCATTCTCGTACCTGGTGAGTGGGGTTTTGAGTGGATGGAGGCCTGGTTCCCCAGGTCAACCTGGAACCCCTTTGGAGAAAGTGTGGCTATAGAGGGGGATCACGAGCTGTTTAGACCTAGAGACGAGTATGCATCTATAGGTGGATGCTATTATGCGGCAAGGCTAGCGACTGTAGAGTACCTTGTGAGGGTCTCTAGAAAGGCTACGGCTATTGTGCTTAGGGAGATATACCCTGGCTTTGATATACCAATTGGTGTGTGGTTTGTTAGAGAGCAGCTAAGGGCTTTATACAGCCAGCAACCCTATAAGGTGAGTAGCATTGAAGAAGCGCTGAAAATCGTTGACAAGTTCTCTGCCCTGGGCTCTAGAATCTGGGCTGAAAAGTCTAAGGTGCTCAAGCTGTTGAAAAGAGTTAAAAAAATTGATGAGTTTTTAAAGAGAGATTGAAAGGCTACTTCTTTAGCTGAGGTCTTGTAGCAGCTCTTTCTAGAAATCTCTTAGCTTCCTCTGCTTCCTCCATTGGAATCTCTTTGTGGCAGAACCACCAGTCAAAGCACTCATACTTCTTCAACCTCTCCTGAGCATCAGTAACAGTTGCTGGTGGTGGAATGATAGCCCTCTCGCCAATGAGATTATTGTTTGGCCAGTTAGCTGGCAAGGCAACTCCATGCTTATCACTTACCTGCAGAGCCTTTAACAACCTGAGAATCTCGTCAATGTTCCTACCTGCTTCAGCTGGATAGTACAGCATAGCCCTTATAACGCCACTGGGATCCACTATGAAAACAGCTCTTACAGTATGTGTACCTCCTGCAGGAAACATGTTGAGTTTTCTCGATATCTCTCCAGTTGTATCTGCTATAATTGGAAACGGTATTTCAACACCAAGCTTCTCCTTTATCCACTCAACCCACTTGATATGGGCATAGTTGCTGTCTATGCTTAGCCCTAGGAGCTCAGCGTCTAGCTTCTTAAAGTCTTCGTACCTTACAGCAAACCCTACGAACTCCGTTGTGCAAACTGGTGTAAAATCTGCTGGATGGCTGAAGAGCACTAGCCACTTGCCCTTGTAGTCGTCTGGAAGCCTTTTCACACCATGGGTTGTCACTACTGTCATTTCTGGAAATCTAGACCTTATTTGAAGAGGTATTTGCTCACTCATATGTCTGCACCTTTAACAGAACCACTACACTATTTTCAAATATTTAAATTTTACTTAGTTAACACCAAAAATATGTTATGTAAATAACTTTATGTATAAATTGGTAAAACTCAATTTTTGATTAGAATATTCTAAATACATCAGCCAGCTTTAATAGTGCCACTAGGTGAGCATAGACTTTACAACTCTAAAATAGATTTGGGGGAACCCGTAAACTCTCCTAAAGGGGGCCTCACGCTTTAGCATGGGGAGGAGGTCTGAGTCCTCACAGCAAAAGCCACTTTTAGTATAGAATAACGCTATTTGACCTAGACCTGAGAGCTGAGTTATCTGTAAATTTGTGAGAGGCTTGAGAAGTTTATCAAGACCTTGAGGAAATGTTACAATAACTTTAAAAGGTTCTCACAAAGCAAATAATTCACTAGTGCTTTGGGGGCCGTAGTTTAGCTTGGTAGAATGCGGGGCTTGGGCCCCCGTGGTCCGGGGTTCAAATCCCCGCGGCCCCACCAAGTAAACTCATATACTTGGTTTCTCAATATCTCTATTGGTGCTAGCTGACTTGGCATATCACCATTTCTAGGCTGGCGTATCAGTCGTGAATACTGCTTGACGTAGTAATCATCGAGATACGATTATTGATGAACAATACCAGGATAGAAGATTTTCTTATTTACGTCTCTATTCAAACTCTTCAAGTAATGCAATGAGTTGTGCTGTTCGCAGGTAGTAGTCGTGTTTAAGTTAGGAATAAGCATTGGTAAAGCTAATGGTGTGATGTAATTTCATAAAACATAAAAGTCGCGACACAAAGCTATGTATGGCACGGCTAGCAGGAGGCGAGAACTGTGAAAGAATCTGGAGTTATAGTTGTTGAGGTACCGCTACCTAGAGAGGTGGTAGAGCTAGCTAAGGCTAGAGGCGTAGATCCTAAAGAACTTGCTGAAGCTGCTAAGAAGCTTCTAATCCTTGAGATTGTTGCTATGGAGTCCAAGCTCAGTATGGAGGATGTTCTTGAGCTTGGTAAAGAGGTGACCAGGAAGGCTTGGGAGAAGTTGAAGAGAGGAGAAGGCTAGCAGTAGTATTTGATGCGAATGTTATAATAGCCTCCCTAATAAAGGAAAGCGGTTTAAACCGCTTTGTTGTTACACTAACACCCATAATCTATCCCTCGTATTATCCTGAAATCCTACGAAAAGAGGTGCTTGAGCATATACAGGTTGTCGCTCAAAGAGCCGGAAGACCAGAAAACGAGATTTCTATGGCCCTAGAAAGTATATTAGAGTATCTTCGCGAGGTGGGGTCAAGAGAACTATCCCAGTTTATTGAAGCATCCATAAGGTATGTTGAGGACGAAGCAGACTCGTTATACGTTGCAACAGCTCTATACCTTAAGAGAAGCTTTAAACAAGTTGTTATCATTACTTGGAATAAGGGGGACTTCAAGTTCTGGCTACTTGTAAGGCATTGGATTAGAGTGTTAACTCCTCGCGAATTCTATGTCAATTATCTAAGACCTATTCTTAAACCACAGTTAGCACCTCCATGTCTAGTATGCACTGTAGATAGAGTGGATATGGCGATAAAAGCTGCACTTCTCTACTTAAACGAACCTGACTATGTAATTATGGAGCATTTATCTAATGGAAGCATAGAGTTAGAGACCTACTGTCATAGAGTCCTCATAAAGTATGAGGGAGATCATTTTGTCATTTGCCCTCAGATACTAATCATCGAGGAATGCATAGAAGTCTATGAAAAGCCTATGACAGAAGAAAGAATCCGCAACATCATGAAAGCATATGAGATATGTAAGCCAGGAACCAAGTAAAGTTTTAGTTCCAAAGATTGATTACGGAGGAATAAGCACATGCAGGTTAGGTAAAGGCGCTTTAGAATGGAAACTTTGCATAGTAAATGCAAGGGTAAAGACAATCCAGTTAAATGACTTGCCATGAACCAGCATTAATAATGTGCACTATGAATTATCATATCGTGGCATATCGTGCTTCGATTAATAACCGGTTTGATAATATCACCTGAATATCATGTGTGCTTATGTGGCATATCAGTTATTATGTTCACTAAATAATCTCTGACATATCTCTGGAGTCCCCGTGGTCCGGGGTTCAAATCCCCGCGGCCCCACCAAGTAAACTCATATACTTGGTTTCTCAATATCTCTATTGGTGCTAGCATACTCCTTAGCGAATACTCTTACAATTCCTCAATTACGTACGTAGGCTATGTTCCAAAGGAAGGTAAAGGCGTTATCTCAATTGGAATTATGAAACTTAATTCAACTGCAACACTATCACAACTATGCTCAAGCTCAAAAGCAAAGGGCTTGTGAGATGCTGGTAAGTGTTATGGTATCAGTGTACACAAGCACCTTTTCCCGCACTACAGAGTCATAGATAGCGTAAGATTTAGGCCTAGGGCTCTTTTCCCGTGTTAGAACTACAACAAAGTACACACATTTGCAGAGCCTAAAGCTTAACCCCGCCTAACAGCTTAAAGCACATCTAAATCGCGTCAAGCACTTTGTTAGAAAACCTAACTACTCGACATAGTAAACCTCTACGCCTAGCAGTTTAGCTACGCCTGCTTGCTTCCTATCACTTGTTAGCAGCTTTCCGTACTTCAAAGCCTGTGCTATGTACAGAGAGTCGTACAGCGAAATGCCGTGGCTAAACGCTATCTCTGCAGCTTTACCGATGTATAGAAGCTTGCTCTCAATCCTCACAACACCTTCGCGGACAAGCCTCTTCAGCGCAGTGTACACCCTGAGACCCGCACTTGCGTCTATCACCTTGCGGACAACTACGTGCCTCCATATGGCGTTGGCAACCTCCTTAATTACGTGGTCAACAGAGCACACCACCTTTACAAGGTAGCTCTCAATAGATTCCCAGCTTTCTTCACGTAGAAGATACTTGGCAAGAGAAGAAGCGTCAATTACTATCACGATCCTCCCTCAAATAGCTCGTAACAGTACCCCTAGGCACTTCAGGCAATTGCTCAATAATTCTACGCACTTCTTTCAACACCTCAATGCGATGCAATTCCTCAACTCTAGACTCAAGAAATCTACGTATCTCCTCATTCCAATTGGCCACATCCCTCAACTTATCCATCTCCTCCTTAAGCTTTCAAGGTATACGAACACTAATAACAACACTCATAGCCTCTAACCCCTGTACACAAGGTATTACAGTAGCATTTATGTCTTTCGTATACAGCGCAAATCCGTAGGCATAACTACGCAAATACTGTGTTACTAAAGAAGCCGTGCATTATTGAGTACAAGCGATATAGTTATGCACTTTACTGTAAGCCCCCAGGGGGCTTTCTTAATAAGGCTAACAGTAGAGTAGGGCTCTACAGTTAGTGGTAGTGCTTGGAAGTGCTAAAGTGAATAGCGAGATAGCTAATGGGTAATAAGCTTTTGTTGAACTTTGCTTGCGAATTGCATTCAGACGCTCGACGGCTCATCACGACTCAGCAGAGGCGAACTCAACATCTATGCTACTCTATTACCCTGTACTGTAAGCCCTAAAATGCTTTTGCTTTAGTAGCAAAGCGTCTGAGGCCTTGTAGCTCAGCATTTCTCTACCTGGCAAAACTTTTTCACAGTCTCCACCACTACTCTCAGCTTCTCTATTGACACTCTGTACTCCTTTTCCTCATCTCCGAGGCTCCCCTTTAATCCACCAAAACCACAGTCTCCTGACACAAGGTCTACTCTGCCACCAGCCTTGCTGTAGACTTTTGTAAGCACAGCAAGGGCTTCATCAACACTTTCCACTCTTGTGCTAGAGGCGGCAACTACACCAGGTGAGACTACTTTGTTGTACTGCTCAAGAAGGCTTTTGCTGAGCAACTCTAAGTTTGAAGGTGTTTTGAAGAATTCGAAGCTGAGGTACTTCACTTTATCGACTCTCATAACAATGTCCAGTAGCTTTGGGTTTAGGTGACCACAGATGTGCACACCTACTTCAGCATTTCCAGCTGCCTTAGCTACATAGCTTAAAACCTCTACTACGCTCTCCTCTGTCCACCCGTAGAGAATTCTCCTGCCTATGAAGAAGGTTAGAGAGGGCTCATCTATAAAAACTATGTTGTACCCTAGGGAGCTCATGTAGCGCATAAGCTCTGCCACAAACTCCTTAAAGAAACCTTCAACAGTATCCCTATTTGCAAGAGCTGTTGCCTGCAACCCCTTAGAGATGTCCTCAGATAGGTACACCCTCGATGCTAATGTAAAGACCCCTGTAACAGGCCCTCTAAAAGCCCTGAACACCAGTTTTTCCCTGGACACAACCTCCATGGCTACTTCAGCATCTTCAATTCCAACCCTAGGCGGGCTAATCTCTAAGAGCTTTGAAGTGGAGAAATGCAAGCCTCTCTTGTTATACACGATACCCAGTGTCTCAAGGGGTCTGAGGTAGATGTCTATAAAAGATCTTAGCTGGGGGTATGTAGGCACATCTAAGCCTATCTCCTGCAGACTCCTTAAAATTCTAGCCACATTCTCTATAGAGTAAGGTAGCGGAAAACTACCAACATGACTTGACCTCACATTGTAACACCTCTAGAGCACAGGAACTGAGATAGTGTACTTGTCTTACTAATATACACTGTTGCTCTATTTACAGCTAACACACTCCGCAAGAGCACATTCTCTGCCAATTAACTTAAATAAATGTAGGCTGGCGAGCTACTTAGAGATGCTAGTCTTTTTAGATTGTAAAGTAAAGAGAGTACCAGTGCATGGTAATCAGGGTCTTAGTATAGAGCTCTTCTTCTGAATTGCGTAGAGAGCTATTGAAGAGGCTACTATGTCTGCTGAAGACCCTGGATTAATATCTTTCTCAGCAAGCTCTTGGTCAAACGCCTTTAAAGCCTCTAGGCAGTGACTGCCTTGACTTGAGAGGCAGAGGTTTAGCACATCCTTAGCCCTCTCAGACACTTGCTTAACTGTGTCAGTGCCGCGCTTTCTAGCTATGAGGGTGTCAGTGTCATGAGCTAGCTGGTAGAGGTATGTCTCGACGACAGCCAGGTTCCAGCTTCTGTGCTCTTGAAGTCTAGTGCTCAGAAAGCTAGCATTTCTCAGAGACCTCACATAGCCCTCTACAACCTCTCTGCAAACAATGTCGTTCTTAGCACTGTAGCTCAGCACATCCCAAAGTCTGTAGTTTTTAAACAAGAGCTTTGCTTTAAACTCCTTGTCCCAGACATTGGGGAACTCTTCAGTGGCGTCAGAGCTCTTAATGTAGCTCGGCGAAGCCGCTCTCACTGCTTTGTAAAACTCTACAGAGTCTAGAGCTGTTGAGTATCTGTAGAGCAGGCTCTTCGCATAGCTGGCAACAGCACTTGCCTCAAGAGCTCTACCACTACACAATAGGTACCCGCTAGCCACAGCCAAGGGGTAGAGGAGGAGTGCTGTGCCAAGACACGTGTTGCCCCCTCCAGAGACCATCCTCGCTTCGGCAACCGTAGCCCTAATAAAGTCACACACGAGCAACGCTGGGGTATAGCCTTGAGCAACTCTACACCCTCTCACAGCAGCTCTAAACATGTAGTGCTCAGCAATAACTGCTGTCACGAGAAAGTCTTCAAACACAGTGTCGCTAAAGTCCCTCAGCCTATGCACATTGCCAGGCTTTGGATACCCAGCAACCTCTAGCGCTATAGAGGATGCCAACAGGTATGCGGCAAGCTTAAGGCTCTTCACAACACTGCTCCGCGTCGCCACAGGCTAACACTCTACAGCAAAGCTTTTTCAACACATGTAGGTACAGTGTCTGAGAGAGTAAGTGTTGGTATACGCGCTAAGCAGGCAAGGGCAGAGACTATCTTTAGGGCTATCAAGAGCTTTACCGCTTTTCTCGGAGAGGCCTTTTCGTGACTCTTTAGCCACGGCTTAGAGTACCTCCCTACCACATCACCGAAGTCCATCCCTGCAAGCAGAACCCTTGAAGCCCTAAATGCAAGTGCTAGCGAGTATGCCCTGTCGCCATCAGTAAATCCCCCAACGTTTAGCACAGGGTAGCGAGGTACTACTTGTGTTGTCACCGCAAAGCTGGGGGCAACCCTCTTCAGCTCTTCAATGAACTCCGTGAACTGCTCAACGTTGTCCCCGTGGATGTGTACAAAGAGCTTTGCCCCTTTTGCAGCTGCGTACAGAATAGCGTTGAGGTCGCCATCAAGATCTGTCACCACAACGTGAGGCACTATACCCACCTCTACGAGGGCTGCTGTCGCACCATCAGCAGCTATGAGGACCTTCTGCTTCAAGTCCCCCTGCAGCTCAAGAGCTTTAAGGTGTGCTTCTAGGCTAGGGCCAGCACCAAACACTATAGCCTCTCTCCCCATAACAGCTACTCTACAACTGTCTAGAGGGGGCTCAACGCTCTTCACAAGCTCGTAAGCAATTGCTGTTGCAAATTCGTCAAACCTCTTATCTATGCCCAGCAACTCAGTGACTTCAAGGTACACCCTCCACCACTCTGCAAAGCTAGGCAGAACTGATGTAAAGGCCTCGGCGAGCACCCTCCATCACCTCTCTACAGCTACATCAGCTCCCCTGTTCCTCACCTTGACGGTTAGGCACTCAGCCTCCACACCCCTTGCTACCACCTCTTCTAGCACCTTTCTGCACAGCCTCTTTGCAGTAGCCTGGCCCTCAACAAGCCCGTAGACTGTTGGGCCCCAGCTACTCTGCCCCACACCTTTGGCACCGTGCTTAAGCATGGCCTTGACAGCCTCCTCAGCTTCTTCGCAGCAAAACACCCCTCCCTGGTACTTAGAGAAGTACTCGCCTACAGTGAACTGTAGCTTTGTCAAAGCCTTTCCAAACGTCTCTATGTCTCTCCTCAGGAGAGCGGGTATCATGTAGAGAAAAACTAGCTTGTAGAGCTCGAGCCGAACATCTTTTGAAACTTGCTGAGGTGCGTCCATAGCTCTCCTTTCGCTGACCTCATCAAGGCCCCTCCTCTTCTTCGGAATGACGACAGCAAAGCTCCAGCTCCTAGGGATTGGAGCGCGAAATACTGGCTGAGGCAAGTCGCTGACTGATGCGGGGCAGAGCACCCTCCCACCTTCCCCAACTCTCCTGCCAGAGTCAACTATGAAGCCCCCCACTTCAAACGCTGCTACACCTATGCCAGAGTCCATACCCCTGCACAGCTTTACAGCAAGCTCTTTGACCTTGTAGTTTAGCCCTAGTAGCTTTGAGGTAGCGTAAGCTATGGCCAAGGTTGTCTGCGTCGTTGAGCCCAGCCCTACATGCCTTGGCACAGCACTTAGAATCTCTATGCTTACACCACTTAGGCTGAGGACTTTCACAACGCTCTCTACACAGTCTTGCACCTCTACTGTTGATCTGTTAAAGACCTTGACACCCTCTCCGCTGTGTCTATACACCTTCACTACAACACTAGGATACTCAATCGCTGCACCTAGCCCTCCATAGGCTACACCATCTGAGAGAAAGTTGTAGAAGCCCATGTGTAGCCTGGCACTGGCTTGCACAACTACCTTCACCTTACCTCACCACTGCTAAACGCTTTGCTCAGCTCCTCTACACTACGCCTTATCTCAGCGTAGAGGTTGAAGGGATGCACGCTCTCAAAGCTCAGCACCTTTA
>Ga0272445_1002937_pt1 | contig 11077 bp, 20 predicted proteins | sample YNPCB0031_FD_194404 | JGI IMG/M metagenome (GOLD analysis project Ga0272445, IMG submission 194404) | Hot spring sediment microbial communities from Yellowstone National Park, WY, United States - YNP-CB-003-1 | ecosystem: Environmental > Aquatic > Thermal springs > Hot (42-90C) > Sediment... | reverse complement strand
CACTTCATCTTAGGGCTCTTCTTAGGCTTCACCATGAAGCACCTCTTCTACGCCTTGATCTTTCTCGTCGCTTGGGAGCTCTATGAACTGCTCTTCAGGCCCGACGTTAAGGAGAGCCTTTGTAACAGGGTCGTCGATCTCTTGGTCGGGGCCTTGGGCGCCTTTCTGGCTGCTACTCCACCTGCCTTTGCCCTCTTAGGGTATACGCTAGGTTTATAAGGGCTCAGGACCCAAGTATACTCGGGTCCTAATCATGTCTGAGAGGGAAGTGAAGAGGTGCGGGAAGTGCTACTTCGACTACTACGGCTTTGAAATGCCCGTGAGAATGCTACGGCTTTACGTCAAGGCGACGAAGAAGGGAGAGTTCGGCAGGTACAAGTCTTGGAGAACGGTCGGCTGGATTTGCCCGAACTGCCTCACCGTCAAGCTCGAGGTCAAAGAGCCTCTCAAGCGCTTCTCAAACGTTAAAACGAGGGGCTAGGACCCGAGTATACCCGAATACCTCCCCTTCCCTCTCCTTTTTTGATATATTCAGGTATACTCCAGAAAGCCAAGTATACCCCATATCTCGAGATGCGGAGTATACCTTCCTGGAGCTCACCTTGCCTTCTTCTTGACGCTCGCCAGGATCTTTCCAGCCCTCGCCTTAGCTCTTTCTTCTCTCATCCCCAAGCTCACGAGGTAGGCCACGTAATCCTCTTCCGAGACCTCGCCCTTCTTCAGCAACGCGTCCGCCTCGGCTAGGAGGTCGCTCAGCATTTTCACCTCGTCCTCGACGATCGCCCTCCTGACCCTCAAGGCGATCTCCTCTTCCGTGAAGGCGAGCTTCTTCAGCTCCTCCTTGAGCTCCTCCTCGCTCATGAAGCCCATCACGAACTTCTTCACTAGAGACGTTGCCAAGGCCGTCCTCTCGTCCTTCGTGATCGCGTAGAACTCGTCGCCTATGTACTTAGTCCAATAGTAATCCGCCAAGGCCATGGCGCGCTCATATCTTATGCCCAGCCTCGTCGCGTTATCGACGAACTCCGACTTGGAGAGCCTGCCCTGCTTGAGCTTCTCTATCAAGTCTGAGAGTTGCAACTCCACGAGCTCGGCTTCGAACTCGAGCTTCGCGCGGGCTATGGTTAACGCGATCTCGATTTCGTTCAAGTTCAGCTTGCGCAGCTCGTTCTCTAGTTGCTCCTCGGTCAGCAACCCCTTCTTGAATCTAGCCACGAGAGAGGACTTCATTGCGTTGCGCTCGTCCTTCGTCTCCTTGACCACGACGTAGTTGTCCCTGACGTACTCGAGCAGCGCTGCATATTCAGACACCAGCTCTTCGTCAAAGCCATAGCTCGTAAGTTGAGCTACGAAGTCCTCTCGGCTCATGTAGCCCTCGAGGAACTGTCTTTCTAAGTATGATAGAGCCTTCTTTCTGATGTCCCTGTGGCGCCTCGAGTCAAGGAACTCGAGGAGCGACGAAGCCAGGTCTCCCGAGATGCCCAAGACCCCGAAGTAGTGCTCTAGCTCGTCCCTCTTGATCGCACCTTCAACGTAGTCCTCAATCGCGTAGCGCCTCAATAGGGAGCGCTCGTCGCGTGCTGCCCTCCAGAGCAGCGCCCTCGCAACAACGTCAATAAAGTCGGGGTGGTAGAGCTCGTACTGCAACATGCGCTTCAGGACGTCCTCAGAGACCTCGCCCGTCTCTGTCGCGTAGACGAGCATGGTCGGCGAGGGTAGCTTCCACATGGACTCCTCTAAGACTTTGTATGGATAGAGAGTGCCTCGAAGCGTCTCTGCCTTGTCCACGTTAAGTATCGAGAGCCATGCTCTATATTCACTCTCATCGATCTTGCCCCTCGCGTAGGAGGTGAAGACCGAGCTGAACGGCGGCTCCTTGTATATAGATTTCATATATATGCCAATGATTTCGTCTGGATAGCCGTGTATCTCGAGCCAGTGCCTCACGTCCTCTTCTCTTGCTATGTTCTTGGCCAAGAATGTCAGTGCATCGCCGACCCCCGGCCTCTCCGTCCTGAACATCCTCTTCATCGCGTGCTCGAGGGGCTTCTCAATTGCTATTGCTACATAAACTGAGAAGAAGAGCTTGAAGTCGAAGAGCTGGTTGATCAGGTTCATGAAGAACTGCCGAACCGCGTCCGGGTCTATGCCCGAGCCAATTATCTTAAGCGAGAGCATGTCAACGGCTATGGACATGGCAACGCCTCCTGCGAATATGGGCATCAATTCCTTTACGACGCCGAAGATGCCCTCTCGCTCGAATATCTCCACGTAGCGCGCCTTCACCCTCAGGAAGGCCTCGAAGATGGAGGAGAACATGCCGCTTATAGTGTCCCATATCCCCTTGAGCGCGTTCATCAGGGGCTCGCCGACGTTCTTGCTGAGCCAGTCCCATGCAGCTCTTAAGAAGTTCATGAAGCCCTCGGGCAGGGTCTTCGTGAAGAACTCGTAGAGCATGCTCCCCAAATTCGCGAAGAAGTCCTTGACCTTTCCAAAGAACTCGGGTACATCTTTAGTGAAGAAGTTGTAGGCGGCGTCTATGAAGGATTGGAAGCTCTTCGTAAGCCAGTCCCAGAAGTCCCTGAGCCTTTGAGGGATCGAAGCAAAGAAGTCAAGGGCGCCCTTGAAGAAGTTCGGTATGTCTTTTGTGAAGAAGTTCTTGACGGCATCGAAGAAGCCGAGTAGTGGGTCGATGACGGGCTTGAAGACGCTGTAGAGCGCTTCCGAGACAGCGTTCAATGCTCCGTCGAAGGCGCTGACGATCTGCCTGCCGACCTCTTGAAGCGCCGGATAGATGAAGTCTCTAAGGCCTTTATAGGCGAAGGCAGGTCCGAACAGAAATAATCGCCCTATTGTCTTCCAAGGTTCAGCCCATCCTCGCGTCCATTCATCTGTTATGAGCCACACATCGAAGGTGTACTGTATGATGGGCCACGCTATGTTGTTCCAGAGCCACTCCGCAAGGCCCTTGAAGGCGTCGTTGAGGAACGCCCAAACTCGCCCTGGAAGGTTGACGAGGGTGTTCCACAGATCCTCGAAGAAGCGTTGCACTGCATCCAGAGGCCAAGGCCATCCAGTGTCGAGCTCTAAGTAAAGCCTGAAGAAGTCTGCCTCAACGGAAGCAACTTCTTGAGAAGAGCCTTCATCCTCACAAAAAAGGGATTGAAAAAAATTGTCAAGATCTGGAAAGTTTAGGAAGCTCAACTGTCCACTTCACCTCCACGTCCTTATCTGCGATTTTGTAACGAGCTGCGTACTTCTTCTTGATGAGCTCTTCGAGCTTCGCCTTGTCGGTCTTGTCTACATCGACTATGAAGACCTCGCTGTGCATGTACTCGTCCGTCGTTAGAACCACGTATTGGTATTGGATCACGTTGATCTTAGGCTTAATGTAAGTGAGGCGCACGTCCTCAACCCTTACCTGCACTTCGCTCCTCCTCCTCCAGCCCCTCCTCGAACAGCTTGACCATCTCCTGGGCTATTGCGAACACAGCTTCTTTATCGCCCTTCGCAGCCTTGATTATGAGCTTCATGAGCAGCTTGTTCATCTTCGCGCCTGATGGTACTGCGCTCACGCTTCTCACCTTCACGCCCTGCCCCTCATCTCTGTGAACAACGTATCGACGAACGTCTTTAGAACGCGCCACTCCTTGTATGTCAGCTCGGCGGGGCTTCTAGTTAAATCGAAGAGCACAGCGTCTTTAGTTATTGTAACCTTGAACTCTTTTAGTTGTAGGAGCACCCTCTCGGTCATCTGCTCGGCCTTCTCAGGGGCTGGAGCCGGGGCTGCAGCCATTTAGACACCTCCTTGCTCTTTACTTTCCTCCGCTTCCTTATTACCCCTCGCTTTTAATCCTCGCTCTACAGCAAGCTGTAGCACAAATGCGTAGAGGAATGCTCTCACGGCAGTGTAGAGCTCCGTGATGGTTGGTAATCGGGCCTCCGGCAGGGCTGCTACTAACGAGAGGCAGGCTATTATGAGGGAGTCTATGATAATCCACCTCCAAGGCTTCGACTCTTTACCGCCCGGCGGGTCGTAGGAGATGTTCAGCACCATTACTTGCTCTCCTCCTCTGTCTTCTTTTCTTCTTGGCCTAAGAGCATCTGCTCGAGCATCGCCTCGTCCATCTTCTCCTTTATGTATTGGAGCATCTTCTTTTTGCACTTCTCGCAGAGCCTTTTGTAGAGCTCTTTTAAATCGACGTTGATTCTAAGACTCATGAAGCCACTCCTCCAGCTCCTTTCTGCTCACTACAAGCTTATAATCTTCAACGCAGAACTGCGCCTCTTCGAACGTGCCCCTCACGAACGCTATCACCTTCCCGTCTCTGAGGACTCTCGCCTCCTCGCCGTCGTACTCTAAATCCACCGAGAGCCCATTGGCCACGCTTATGGTTTTCCTAACGGCCTTGGGCTTCTCGACCTTAATTATCTTGACCACGGCTCATCACAGCTCCACGACGATTACTACAACTTCTCCTGAGACGTCCGTTGACGCGTAGAAGGTGATGCTGTCGCCCGCGTTGAGCTTGATCATGCCGCCCGTCACGATGTCCCAGACCTGTCCCGAGGGAGGTATGTACACCCATATCAGGTCCTTCACGTATCCTCCTATTGTTGCGTAGACCCAGTACAACTCCCACAACGACGTGCTCGTGTTGCGCGCCCAGTAGTACATCGTTAAGACGTAGGCCGTCTTGCCCGACGGGCACGTGTAGACGGTATAGTAGCCGTTGTTGCCGTAGGCGTATTTCACTTGTTGTGTTCCTTTCTCGAACAACGAGGTTGGAGTTATGGTCGCCTTGAAGTCAGATATGTTCACGTTCACGGTTATCGACTGAGCGCTTATGTTGACGTTGAGGGTCGCGGTCGCGCCGGTAATGTTCACGTTCAAGGTCGTGGTGCTGGAGACTATCGAGACGTTTATCGTGACGCTGGACTGCACAGCGACCTTCAGGTTGCCAGAGGTGTCAAGAGGCGACTGTATTGCTATGTTGAGGGTCGCCGTCTGGGACTTTATGTTGACGTCCAGGGTGACGGCGCTTGAGGCTATTGCGACGTTTATCGTAACAGAGCTCTGTATTGCAACTTTGAGGTTGCCAGAGGTGTCTAATGGAGAAGTTACTGCGATGTTAAGCGTCGTCGCTTGGCTCTTGATGTTCACGTCTAGGGTAACAGAAGAGCTCTGTATCGCCACGTTTATTGTGACCGAGCTCTGAACCGACACCTTGAGGTTGCCGGAGGCGTCGAGAGGAGAGGTTATTGAGATGTTCAGGGTAGTGGCTTGAGACTTTATGTTCACGTCTAGGGTGACAGAAGAGCTCTCTATCGATATGGGCACCGCTACGCCCGCCGAGACCCCAGAGATGTTGACATTAAGAGTCGCGTTCGTGATATTTACGTTGAGAGTCGCGTTCGTGACGTTGACGTCTAACGCCACGGCGCTCGACTGTATTGCTACATTAAGCGTCGTCGTTTGGGAGGCGATGTTCACGTCCAAGGTTATAGCGCACGAAGTTATAGAGACGCTAATTGACGAGAGCGACTGCGAAGCTATGTCAACCTTCAGATTACCAACGCTTTGGGCTGTTATATCTACAGCTAGCGACGGAATTAGCTCGGCCACTATTGCCACAGGTACCGTGAAGTCCGGCAAGCCTTCAGGGTCCTCAACCAAGAGCTTCTGCTCACTCAATCCCCATCACCTCCAAAACGCGCTTCAAGGCGAAGAGAGTGGCGAGCTCTGGGAACGCGACCGTCTTGGGCAATATAAGAAGCCTGACTATGAATTTGTGGCTGTACTTAGAGTCCTCGTTCCAGCCCTCGAGCGTAAGGTAGTCTTCTGTTGGGAGCTCGTAAACTTCGTCGAACACGAGCTCTTCTCCATCGCCGTGGATGTCCCCTTCATGGGGTATGACCTGAGTCTCGCCGTGCCTTATAATTAGATGAGCGAGAGCCTTATGCCCATAAGGGATGAGAACCCAGACCTTCCTTATGACGCCCCCGGGGACCTTTACGCTCACCCTGACGGGAGAGGTCTGTGGAGTGTTCGCTGGGATGTCTACGTCCTCGCAGATCAAAGGCATTGTGTGAACCCCTCCTACTTGTATTTATTGTGCTTGGAGGGCGCTGTGCTCGCAGACCTTCCGAGAGAGTAGGAGCTCAAGGCCGTCAGTATCAGTGAGCCGACGAGCGCGTAGTAGAGCACGTTCACGAACTCGCCCTTCGCGACCTTCACGTTCCACATGACGAAGGGGATGTATATCCACGCGTGGTCGTACCACATCATGGCATCTAAAGTCCAGAGAGAGGCCATGAAGATCGAAGCGCCCACCAAGATTCCGAGGAGGGCTAATAGATTCACCTCGCGCATGGCAACACCCTCTGAGCTTGAACGACCCGAGAAGCGCCTTTTATAAGTTGCACGAGCTGGGGGCCGTAGATCTTGCCGTGATTGTTGAAACCGCTCAAGTCAATCCACTCCAAGATGCCGTCGTTGTTTATGTCCTTGACGTAAGCTGGGTCTGCCTTGAGCCATAGAACGAGGCCGTTTCGGACTGGGTTGTCTGGATAGTTGCAGTTCTGCTGAATCTCTGAGTCCGAAAGGGGGCGTGAGTAGTAGAGGACGAGTGAGATCAGATCTGGAGGATTGGTGCCGAACGGGAAGCCGATCTTGATCGGATTGGTGTTCTTGGTGTTGTCGTATGAGAGGCTGTCGCTGGCGACCAAGGCGCCGTTGTAGTACGAGTACGCCTTCGAGCCATCGTAGACGAGTGCCGGGGCGAACCATTGAGAGACCCCCCCCTTATATAATTTGTTGTAATATGCGCCACTCGACACATCGGAGATGAGGTACCTGACGTTGCTTCCGTACGCAGGTGCGTTGACTTCTAAAGTCATGGTGTAGCCGGGAGCGTTCCCGCTCTTCATAAACAGTTGCAGTTGGTACTGGGACGGCGCGCTCATCCACGCGAACACGAAGATAGTGAAGGCGCTCGGCCTCAAAGACCGTTCGTCGGGCACGAGGACGTAGTCGTCCACGCCATCGAAATACATCGCATACTTGAACTGCTTGAAAACCCTGCTCGCTGCAAGCGGCATCTAGACCATCACCTGCCCGTAAACGCCGAAGGTGAACGAAGGCGAAGTACCTCCCACGACCCACTTGACGCGAACGTACCTAAAGATCAAGGGGTTTACGGTGAAGAACCAAGAGCCCGTGCTCGTTATGCCAGTCTGAGACGCAAGTGTCTTGTAATCTCCCGAGGCCTCGAACTTGCCCTCCACATATACATCTAGTGTTGGAGAAGTGCCCGAGACCGACGTGACCTTTATCTCTATCTCCATCGCGGAAACAGTCGATACATCTATGTCAAAGGAGCTGCCGCTTGCCGTTACCGTGCCACTGCATAAAATAATGCCGGGAGGCTTGTAGCGAGATTGTAAGTCCGCTGGCACCATGATGTCGCTCGCGTATATTCTAACTCTTAGGAGCTCGAAGAGGTCTGCCAGAGTCAGCTGTGCGGCGAGGTTCGCGAACTCTTGTGGCAAGAAGATGAGCGACACGGGTACCCTGTAGATATTGCCATCAATGCCTGTGTACTCGAAGATGATCTCGTTCGTGTCGGGCTTTCTGAGCAATCTAGCTGGCTTGGTCGAATCGGGCTTCACGAGCTCGATTAAGCTCACGAAATCTCACCCCTAGGCGATTCAGTTCTATGAAAAAACAAAAAAAGGTTGGAGGTTTGTGAAGGGCTCACTCTTCGTAGACGAAGTGCAGGAGGACCCTCCTCGCTGAAGAGTCGGAGTTCGTTATCCTCATCGTGAGCTTGACGCCAGCGCTGTGCATTAAATCGAAAGTGATTGGCGTGGGGATCGCGGGGTCGAAGATTTTCAACGAGACGTTTGGAAAGAAGTAGGGCACGTCGCCGATGTAGAACGTGGCGAAGAGAAGAGATAACGCGTTTGCGGTCGTCTCGACGGCGATTATCCTCTTGAGCTTGAGGTTCACCTCAGGCGCGTACTCTATATCGATGAAACCTCCAGCGCTGATCGACCCCGTGTCCTTCACGACTATTCTTTTCAGAACCACCTAGACCACCTTAGCCCTTTATGATCCTCTTATACACTGCCACGAAGTTCACGACTATGTTCTGTCCAGACGCGGCGCTCAACGAAGCCCCGCTCACGTTGATCGCGCTTACCGTAAGGGTGTGGCCCCCGATCACGGGTATCGGCTTGTCCTTGAACCTGAAGGGCTCCTCCTCCGTCGTGCTAGATGGTGGCAACGGCATCTTGAGGACCTCGATGCCCTGAGGGCCCGCCTGCGTGAGGAGCAAGTCAAGGGGCTTGCCGTCGTAGTAGAGCTTTATCGCCACCTGCCCGTAGCCTAACATGGTCGACAGGTTGACAACGCTCGCTCCAGCGAGGTCGTCGAATATCCAGTCCTCTATCGTGCTCGGGGTTACGTCGCTCACCTTCACTTCCTGCCCTGCGGGCCAGGAAGCGCCGACCGTCACACTAAGACTCACGTAAGAGATCTTCCTGTTGACGTGAGCATTATATCTCGTGAGGTGCTCGGTCGGAATGGCCTCGCCGGGGGCCAGGACGTTGAGGTCCCCCTCTATGTAGACGTTGGCGCTGGCCGATGACTCGCAGTATATTTGTCGTTCGGGGGGCACGACTATGAAGTACTCACCCAAGTCGATTGGCCCGAGCTTGTTGGAAGAGGTCTTGGCTATGGGGGCTATCGTGTTGTTGATGTCGAGGACCGGCACCCCGTCAACTTTTATCGTCACTTTGGAGCTTGAGTCAGTACCGGCCTTCTTGATGACGTAGTAGCGATCCTTCTCCATTATGTACGTGGTGTTGGTCTTCAGTACCTTCTTGAGAAAATAGGTCGTGGGCATTACTTAAAACACCTCTTGGTGCTGTCTTGGTGTTTCAGAGCGCTGTCACTTGAGCAGCGCCTGCTTCGTTGACCTCATCGCGGTCATTATGGTCTTCACGCGCTCCACGTTGCCAGGGTCTCCACGAGCTCTCCTAGGCGGCAGTTCAACCTTCGTAAGAGCATCGTAAAACGGAGCGAAGCCGCCCTTGTAGTCCTCCTTCGTCTTAGAGACACCATCAGGGTATCGAGCAGGGCCGAACTCTTGAGCCTTCCTGAGCCACTTCGCATCACCAGCCCTAGCTACACCCTTCGCGAACGCGTCCCTGCCAGCAGCGTCAGTCACGCCCTGCCTCCAAGCATCTTTGGCAGCGGTCGCAGCTTGGCTCCAAGGAACCTTGGGGCTGACGAGGCCTTCAGTATAATCAGTTACGGCTGCGGCAGCCCTAGTGCTCCATTTGTCAGTTATCTTTTCAAGAGGTCTCAACTTAAGGGGCATCCCTTCCATCACCTCGTGTGATAAAGGGGTTTGAACAGTATATATACTGGCCCCAGCGCTTTGAACTCTGTAGAGAGGTGAGCTTTCTCTGTACGAGTCAACAAAGGACTGGACCCAAGGCGGATGGAAGAAAGTTATGAGCACGGGAACCCGAGGAAAGTATCGCATGGTCGAGCGAAGGTGGGTCCTAGAGTACCTAGCAACTAAATGTAAAGACGCGATATATAAAGTGGCTCATAAGCGTCTTGGGAGTGTGTCGAAGGACGTTGTAATGAGAGGGGCAGGGCTCCCCATAGGCGCCTTGAGGGTTTACTTACCATATGCCGATGCAGTAGTTGTGTGGCCGGATCGCATAGAAATCATAGAGTTCAAGGTACACGACCCCATGAGGGCGATAAGCCAGCTACTCTACTACAAGGCCCTAGCCATGACCGACGACGAGCTGAAGAAGTTCATGCCTCGGCCAATCGTTCTAAAGCTCGTGTACTGGAGATATGACCCCAACATCGAGGCATTATGTAGAGCCAACGGCATCGTTCTCGAAGTAGATCACCCCGCCTGGCTAGACCCGATTCTACGAGATTATGGTTATAAGGTGGATTGAGAAGCTCTTTATGTGGTGAGATCCTGTGCCACTTGAGCCTGCGATTTTGAGAAATTACGTAAGGCTCACGCCGGGGGTGCCAAAACGACTAGTCCTCACAGATCCCGTCATTGAAGAAATCACGATTAAAGACCCGATCACCCAGAGGCCAAAGGTGATTCGAAGATTGCGATGGACAGTTCTTGAAGAAGATGGAGTGGCCGTGACTAAGTACTTTACAACGCCGTCAGAGAAGCTCGCCCAGATGTTGATAGCCTTGTGGGACAAGAGGACTGGGGACAGGATAAGAGTGCAGGTGACAGAATTCGGCACAGGGTTGGCGAAGGACTACGAGGTGGTGCCGTATTAGCGTTGAAGAGGAGGTAAAGGTAGAGGCCGCGGAGAGGAGGAAGTCAAGCGTCATCAATACGTTACACGTCCTCATCAATACTGTCAACGAGTATGAGTTGAAGGAAGTGGTGGCCCATAAAATCAGATTTGCGGACGACAACATAAGATCCGGCAACTTCTCTGTGGCATACCTAGAACTCATAGCCGTCATTGGATATATAGAGAAGTACAAGAACGCGCTCGAGCTCGCTAAGAAGATACTAGAAGAGTTGATGCTTAGTTGAAGAAATCGTACATTGATAGAGAGCTCTACGAGTTATCAGTTTTGGAGCGCAAGGTAGTCGCATATGAGAAGGTCAGGAAAGCCATAAACGAGCTCGGCAAGCAGTTCTTGGACGATCCATATTGTCTTGAAGCCTTGAACAGCGTAGACAGATCGATCTTTCACCAAATAGCGTTCATACAGAAGGCATTGATTAAGAAACGCGAGAAGCTGAGGCAACTTGGATACGAGAGCACCCCCGGGGCCGCCCCTCGCTGAGCCAAAATCTAAGAACACTTTTTTACACTTTAATTTATATGGCATAAGCTTTCAAACCCCTCTGCCGAAGCGCTTCGATCAATGGTCAGTCGCCTGACCGATTGCCATCAACTAAACTATTAGAAGGCCAAGGCGAAACAGTTAGAGGCCGATGATAAGACCATCGCATGGCGCTGTAACATATACTCATCCCCCCTCCCCCACATATATAAAGTA
>Ga0272445_1002935_pt1 | contig 11079 bp, 12 predicted proteins | sample YNPCB0031_FD_194404 | JGI IMG/M metagenome (GOLD analysis project Ga0272445, IMG submission 194404) | Hot spring sediment microbial communities from Yellowstone National Park, WY, United States - YNP-CB-003-1 | ecosystem: Environmental > Aquatic > Thermal springs > Hot (42-90C) > Sediment... | reverse complement strand
ATTGAAAAAGGTGTGTATCTCGTGGGCGATGTGATGTATGATGCAGTGCTTTTGTATCTGGACCTCGCTGAGAAAAAATCAGAAATCATGGAACGCCTTGAATTAAAGCCGAAATCCTATGCCCTGGCCACGGTTCATCGGGCGGAAAACACGGACCAGCCGGAACGACTTCGGGCCATTTTTGAGGGTTTAGAGCGTGTGGCTAAGGAAGGGCTTCCCGTGATCCTCCCTCTCCACCCTCGCACGCGGAAGCAGTTAAACGCGCTGGGTATTCATCCGAAACAGGTGCAAGTCCTCGACCCCGTGTCTTATTTGGACATGTTGGTTTTGGAGAAGAACGCCCGGGTAATCCTTACCGATTCTGGTGGAGTTCAGAAAGAGGCGTTCTTTTTCCGGGTTCCATGCGTGACCCTTCGGGAAGAGACGGAGTGGGGGAAACGGTGGAGACGGGTTGGAACACTTTGGTAGGTTGTGATCCTGAGAGGATGGTTCGGGCAGCCTTCGAGGCTCGGCCCGGGATAGAATCGGTTTGGCCCTACGGTGATGGCCAAGCGGCAGGGAAAATTGTTTCAGCGATCATTTGTGATGCTGTGAAGAGGAATAGAAAATCGTGAATCGAAGAATGCCAGCCTTGGCTTGGGTGAAAAAGAAGGCGAGTTTAGTCCTCCCCCGAGGACGATTTGCCCGCAGCGTCGCTCTGCTCGCCGGAGGAACCGCGCTGGGACAGGCGATAACCGTGCTCGTCTCGCCCATTCTTACGCGGCTCTATACCCCTGAAGACTTCGGCGTCTTTGGAGTTTACGCTTCCATACTGGGAATTGTTACTGTGGTGGCTTCTTTACGCTACGAATATGCTCTCCCCCTTCCCGAAGATGACAAGGTCGCTGCTAACATTTTGGTCCTTTGCTTCATCCTGCTTTTTGGAATGACCACACTATCGTGGCTCGTTATCCACGGCCTGGGAGGCCAGATCGTTACGTGGGCAAACGTGCCTGGGCTTAAGCCTTATCTATGGCTTATCCCGTTGGGAATGTTCGGAGCCGGTACTTATCAAATCTTGAACTACTGGGCAGTGAGGAAGCGCGATTTCCCGAGGATCGCCCGGACGCGGCTCAGCCGGGGTGTGGCCCGTGCAGCCCTTCAGGTCGGCGTCGGTTTTGCTCATTCTGGTCCGCTTGGGCTCCTTTTGGGGCAGTTGGCAGGCGAGACTGCCGGAAGCACATCCCTGGGCCTGGCCGCCTGGAGAAAAGACCGCGCACCGTTTAAGGCTGTCAGTTTGCAAGGGATACGCCTGGCTGGGGCGAGGTATAAACGCTTTCCCCTTTTCTCCAGTTGGGCTGGTCTTCTTGACGCTCTGGGGCTTCAGCTTCCTCAGATTCTCTTTGCGGCTTTTTATGGGGCCGAAGTAGCCGGCTGGTTTGCCTTGGGGCAGCGGGTGATCGCTGCCCCACTGAACATCGTGGTAGATTCGGTGGGTCAAGTCTACTTTGGGGAAGCGGCCCGCTTGCCCAGGGATAATCCAAAAGCAATGAGGAGCCTTTTCCTTAAGCTGACTGGCCGGCTCGCACTCACCGGAGGGCTCCCGGTAGCAGTGATTTGTGCCTTGGCACCGTGGTTCTTCACCATTGTTTTCGGCCCAGGCTGGGAGACGGCAGGCCGTTATGTGCAGATCCTGGGGCTGATGTTCGCAGTTCGATTTGCCATAGTTCCACTCTCCCACACCCTTAATGTCTTGGAGCGCCAAGATCTCTATCTGATTTGGGATGGAACCAGATTAGTGCTTGTGGTCGGCGCTCTCCTTATGGGAAGGCTTTTAGCTTTCTCGCACATCGCTGCTATTGGGGTCTACAGCGTGTCGATGCTAAGTGCTTACTTATTGTTGTGGGGGCTTGTGTGGCACGCGCTCAAGAGTAGGTCTAAGGTGCTTGAGTGGGGGGCTTGAAAGTAGTTGCACATTTAACTATTCCAAAACGTAGCTTGCGGGTAACCCCTGTAAAGGGGATAGGGGAATGGTTTTTCGCTCTGTTTCCTTTCGCTGGCTACTATAAGGGAGACCCCAGGTTAGCCTTTATACAAACTCACCTCGATCTCACTCTGCTATTCCTGATCTTGTCGTTCCAGGTGTTCTTTCATCGCCTGCTCAGAAAGCCTTTCACTCAAAAGATACCCGCTGGCTTTATTAAGGTAGTGGCCCTATTCTTGCTCCTTGCATCTTGCCTTCTCGGAGGCTTGCTGATTTCCCAGAGCACGGGTTACGACCTTGATAAGACTTTCAGATTTATTGTGTTGACAGGATGGGCTTTCTTTGGCACGGCCTTTCTCATCACAGATTTCCAATCTCTCAGGCGCTTTTCTTGGGCGGTTGTAATTATTGCAACAGTAATGGCAATCGATGCCCTTCTTCACTATCCAGGGATTGGGAAAGTTGCTTTTGTTTCTGCTCTCGGTAGCAACTACATCGCATTGGCACGGGCGGGTGGATTCGGCTTATTGACAACCTTGACATTCCTGTTGCTAATAGAGCGGGGGCCTTTGGTGAGGCTCTCCCTTTTGGTCATGGCAGCCCTGCAGTTTTGGGCTGCGTTGAGCGCTGGAGCGCGAGGGCCAGTGTCAGCTCTTGTACTCGCGTTCCTAGACTTTTTTGCGCTGAGCGCCCGGGGCTTTCCGCGTCTTAGAATTAACCGATTTGCGTTGCAGCTGGGTTTTACTGATTATATCGGTTTCCGATGCGGCACATGTCGTGACTTCCCCGTATTTAACTTGAAAACACGGGAGCCTTTACGTTTGCGTGAGCGCCCTCGGATAGCGATGGATACAACGCTGTTGGTTCCACAATATATGGCTCTGCGACCGGAACAGGCTATAGAATGGGTTGAGCGCCTTTCCAGCACATGTCGCCGCTTTGGAGGGATCTTGAGCTTACTCTGGCATAACAACAGTTTGATCGAGCCCTGGCAAAGGGAGCTTTACTTAGAAGCTTTGGAGATGGCTGTGAGATGAGACCCCTAATCTCTAAAGCCGTGATTGAACAAGCTACTTTCTCAAAGATGGACAAGCCGGTTCAACTATATCTCATGTGGGCGCTAGGACTCCTTGTCTTTTACCTGGTCTCCCCAGTGATCTCTTATCTCATTTTCTGGGGAGTGTTGCCAAGGTTCAAAATTACTTTAGTTTCCGGGATGCTCCTTGCCACCACTCTCGGTTTTCGCCTCTTGTTGCTCGTCACGGGACAGTTGCCTTTTCGCAGCAGACAGCTCGCTCTAGCGTATCTCCTGCTGCTATGGATTTCAATACTGCAGTATATCTGGTTCCCAACGATCTCCGCTCAGATTGGCTTAGAAGCTTTTCTCGCTACTATCGCCTTTACCTTTGTCGGCGCCTGGGTAATGTTCCTCGGCGGAGAAGCTTTAGCTTATCTCGCGGCCACGCAGCTGTCAGGCCTCGCCTGGACCGGTCTGATCGTTACTTATCTAAGCCTCGCTTTCACAATCTTGAATGGGGTAGCCAGGGGATTCAGGCTCTATGGGATGCTCCTTTTTGCTTTTCGAGACCCAATGTCACAAGAGCTATATAACTATCTTGCCCTTGCCGATTCACTTGCCATCACAGGACTCCTGCTCCTGGGTAAACCAAGCGGGCGCGTTACCTATATCTTCATCATCACTTTATTTCTTCTCCTGTTTGCCTACTCCCGGGCCAGTCTCTTCTTTTTCGTGTTCACAGGATTCATCCTCCTGGCCTTAAAGTTCTGGTCGAGGCGGAAGCAGCAGCTTCTTCTCGCCATCTCTTGCGCTGGAATAGCGGCTCTAACAGCTTTCATAGTCCAGCCGAACTTGGCACGAATCGAGGGAAGCCTTGTCGAACAAAGCCACCTAATCCTTGAGCGCATTGGTGCACCCTTCACAGGAAGTGATCCGTCCGTGCAGGCCCGGTGGGAACTCTTTTGGCAGGGCCTCCGCTCGCTAGAGCAGCATTGGCTTTTGGGATACTTCATGAATGAGGCTGTCGAGGGTCACAGAGGAGCCTACATGCACAACTGGCTTTCCTTCTGGCTTGCCTACGGGATTGGTCCCTTCCTCCTTTCGATATGGCTCATGTTATCACTCATAGCTAGAAGTTGGTATCAGCGAAGGAAGAATCATTTGGCGTTGCTGGCTTTTTGCTTATTGACCTTTACCCTTTTAGCGATCGTCCTTGCGCGTTCGTATATTTGGCCTTATTTCTGGCTTGGGGTTGGGTTCGCGGCAACGGTTCTGCCCAGCGCTAGGGAGAAGGAGAGACTTCGCTTATGAAAGTTGCAGTTCTTGTGCACTGGAATGAAGGAGAAGATAGTGGTGTCTTCAAAAAGATAGTTAGCCAGGTCCATACCTGGAAGATCCAAGGGGTACAAGTTTCTGTGCATATCGTTTCTCGAGAACCTAACTTTGATGCCTGGCAACGCCATCTAGGGGATCACTTGCTGACTTTTCACTGCTACAGGCGTGCTACGCGGTTCAGGTCGTGGGGGGAAGCTATAGACGCTATATTTGCTCAAGAACCCGATCTGGTATATCACCGTTATGATTTATATATGCCTTCGATTGGCAATCTCGCCAAAAGACTGCCGTTGGTTTTGGAGATCAACACCGACGATTTCAAGGAGTATTGTCTTAGTCCAGGTTTCCGTTGTTGGTATAATCGTCTTACTCGAGGATTGCTCTTGCAAAAAGTTGCAGGGATGGTCTTTGTAACCCATGAACTATCACGGTTGCCGCATTTTGCGGGGTTCGGCAAACCCTATATCGTCATTGGCAACGGAATTGCGCTTCAAGATTACCCGCAGCTTCCCCCGCCAAATAATCAGGCTCCTCGGCTAGTCTTCGTGGGCACAGGTAACCAACCTTGGCAAGGAGTGGACAAGGTACTTCAATTGGCTCGGCATTTCTCTCAATGGCATTTTGACCTTATTGGACTGTCCCCCGACCAGATAAAACAGACTCCGCCCAATGTCTTCGTTTACGGTCGCCTGTCTCGAAAAGAATACGAACCAATATTAGCATGGGCCGATATAGCCTTGGGCACCTTAGCGTTACACCGAAAGGGGATGGAGGAGGGGAGTCCCCTAAAAGTTCGAGAGTACTTAGCTTATGGCCTACCAGTTATTATCGGTTATAAAGATACGGACTTCCCCGAGGATGCTCCGTTCATTCTCAGACTCCCAAATTCAGAAGATAATATCGAAGCGAATCTCTCGGCTATAGAAACTTTCGTACATAGATGGCTAGGCCAAAGGGTGTCGAGAGAGGCTATTGCTCATTTAGATGTCAAGGTTAAGGAGTTCCAGCGGATAGCGTTTTTCCAAGAAGTACTCAGGGGGTTCAGTTGAAGCGAGTTCTTTTCGTCACCACTGCTCTTGCTCTTGGAGGAGCGGAAACGCAGGTTGTACACCTGGCTATCCGGCTCAAGTCCCGGAACTGGGATGTGAGGGTGATTTCCCTTATGCCCCCCCGCGCTTATGTGGTGGAGATGCAGGCCGCAGGCGTTTCCGTCTTTTCTCTAGACATTAAGCGGAAGGTGCCGGACCCGCGGCCCTTCTTGCGGCTGGCCAGGCTGATCAGGGTCTGGCGGCCTGAGATCGTTCATAGCCATATGGTCCATGCTAACATCCTTGCTCGTATTGTTCGGCCGCTGGTTCGAGTCCCTGTCTTGGTTTGCACAGCGCATACCATTGATGAACGGGGGCGCAAGGGTTCAGGTAGGCTGCGTGAGTTCCTCTATCGTTTGACTGATCCCTTCTGCGACCTCACCACTCAGGTGAGCCAGGCAGGTTTAGAACGCTATGTGCGTGTGGGAGCAGTACCTCGCCACAAAATCCGCTACATCCCAAATGGGGTGGATACCGAACGCTTCAAGCCTAATTTTGAGGATCACCTTAAGGTTCGAAAAGAATTGGGGGTGGATGGTTTTGTATGGCTTGCTGTGGGACGATTTGATCCTCCAAAAGACTATCCCAACATGCTTCAGGCTTTTGCCCGTGTAGTTCACAAGTACTCGAATACCATCCTTTTGATTGCGGGAGACGGACCTCTGCGGGAAACCATGGAAAACATGGCTCGAGAGCTGGGCGTGGAAAAATACGTGAAATTCTTGGGCATTCGCCGGGATATCCCTCAACTCATGAATGCAGCCGATGCCTATGTCATGTCCTCTTCTTGGGAAGGGATGCCTATGGTTCTTCTTGAGGCCTCGGCAACAGGGCTTCCCATTGTGGCAACCGATGTGGGTGGGAATAGAGAAGTTGTTTTGGACGGCATTACAGGGTTCCTTGTCCCGCCACGGAATCCCGAGGCTTTGGCGGAAGCGATGCTTAGGATGATGGATCTTCCGGAAGAGAAACGCCGAGAAATGGGAAAGGCCGCGCGCAAACATATAGAGGAAAACTTCAGCCTCGATCGCGTCGTGGACATGTGGGAAGCCTTGTACAAGGAACTTTTAGAACAAAAAGGAAGAAGGTAATGACTTGTCAGAAGAAAAAGATAGCGATAATCGGGAGCCAGGCCTTTGCGCTCTGGAACTTTCGTGGACCGTTAATTCAAGAAATGGTGAAGCGAAATTTAGAAGTCTATGCTTTAGCGCCTGATTATGACAATGAGACGCGCGAGAAGGTGAGGAAGCTTGGAGCGAAGCCTGTTCAATATCGCCTTTCCCGGACCGGTCTAAACCCTTTTCGCGACGCGTTGAACTTTTTGGGGTTAACTTTAACTCTGCGGCGAATTAGGCCAGATGTGACCTTTTCTTATACGATCAAGCCTGTTATTTACGGGACGCTTGCCGCCTGGATTGTGGGAGTGCCTCGACGTTTTGCCATGATCGAGGGGCTCGGTTATGCCTTTACTGCTCCGGGAGAGCGGGAGGAAATGAAAAGGCGAGTCGTGCGAACAATCGCCCAGTTTCTTTATAAGTTAGCGCTTCGAAGGGCAACAAAGGTATTCTTCCTCAACCCCGATGACCTCAATGAATTTGTGCAAAAAAGACTCGTGTATTCGGAAAGGGCCTTCCTTTTAGGACCAATCGGCGTTGACCTTAGGGCTTTCACACCTGCCCCACCGGTTAGTGAACCCATAACCTTTCTTCTTGCGGCGAGACTCCTTCGGGAAAAGGGCGTTTTGGAGTTTGTGGAAGCTGCGCGGCGAATCAAAGCGAAATATCCCGATACACGTTTCCTCGTCCTTGGTGGCCTCGATACCAATCCTGGAGCGATTTCGGGAAAAGAGGTGGAAGGGTGGGTGAAGGAAGGCCTTATTGAGTGGCCGGGGCATGTGGCGGATGTAAGGCCGTACTTAGCTCAGGCAAGCGTTTTTGTTCTTCCTTCCTATCGGGAGGGCGTTCCCCGGAGTATCCAGGAAGCCATGGCCATGGCCCGGCCCATCATCACCACCGATGCTCCAGGTTGCCGGGAAACAGTTATTCAGGGTGTCAATGGCTTTCTTGTGCCTGTTCGAAACGTAGATGCCCTTGTTTCGGCCATGGAGCGGTTCATAAACAAGCCTGAGCTCATCGAAAGAATGGGCAAAGAAAGCCGAAGGATTGCCGAAGAACGCTTCGACGTCCATAAAATCAACAGAGTTCTTCTTGAAGCCATGGGACTTTAGGTGTTATAAAAGCCGTGATGAGGATTAACAAAGCTGTGATTCCGGCAGCGGGTTTGGGAACGAGGTTCCTCCCGGCCACGAAGGTCCAGCCGAAGGAAATGCTCCCCCTTGTGGATAAACCCGCGATCCAGTACATCGTGGAGGAAGCAGCGGCCTCAGGGATCCAAAGCCTCCTTATCATCACAGGAAGAGGAAAGCGCGCTATTGAAGATCATTTCGATTACGCCCCGGAATTGGAAGCTTTCCTTCGGGCCAAAGGCGAGACCAAACTCGCTGAGGAAATCCGCCGGATAACCGAGCTCCTCTCCCTTCACTACGTTCGGCAAAAGGAACCCAAGGGCCTGGGCCACGCGGTCCTCTGCGGCCGGGATTTTGTGGGAGAGGAATTCTTTGCCGTGATGCTTGGCGACGATGTCATCTTCGCCGCCCCACCTGCTCTTCGGCAGCTCATGGAGATCCATGAGAAAACCAGGGGAAGCGTGGTAGCGGTCATGGAGGTCCCGAAGGAGGAAGTGGGCCGTTACGGAATCATCGCCGGCGAAGAGGTTCGTCCTGGGCTTTGGCAAGTGAAAGGCCTTGTGGAAAAGCCTAGCCCCAAAGAGGCGCCTTCGAATCTCGCGGTGATTGGCCGCTATATCCTTTCGCCCAAAGTTTTTGAAATCCTTGGGGAAACGAAACCCGGGCGGGGCGGAGAAATTCAGCTTACGGATGCTCTGAATGCGCTTTGTCAGGAGGAGCCGCTTTACGCCTATGCTTTCCCGGGCAAGCGTTTCGATGTGAGGGAGAAGCTGGGTTATATGATGGCTCAGGTGGAAATCGCCCTCCTTCATCCGGAGATCGGCCCGGCTTTCAAAGAGTACCTTCGCCAACTTTGTCGAACTCTCTTCACCATACCCTAGGGAAGCTCGCACCCTTACCAGCCCCTTGTTTGCCCTTTTCCTTTCCCCTTGGGGAGAAGGTGAGAATGAGAGGTGCGCCTGCCTTATCCCTCTCCCAAAGGATGCCAAGAAGGTGAGGGGAAATATTTTTCGTGAGAGGCTTTGCTTCGCCTCGTAAATCTTCAGAAACCCAGCAATGGCCTTTTGAGCTAAACTCTAGCGTGGGATTTATGAGTGGAGACATGAAAGCGCGCCTTGAGAAGTTCTTGCTCAAAGTCCGGGATGATCCGGAGATCCTTGCGGTGTTTCTTTTTGGCAGCGCTGCCCGCGGCGAACAAGGGCCGGGTTCTGATTTGGATATCTGCCTCGTGTTCGCTCCGGGTATTTCCGATCGTCTGTATATGGCGCAAAAGCGCTTGGACTACATGAGCGAGGCGCCGGAGGGTTTGGATATCCAGGTGTTTCAGCTTCTTCCCCTTTACATTCGGCATCGGATCCTCAAAGAGGGAAAAGTGCTTTTCTGCCGTGACGAGGACGCTCTCTACGACCTTGCCTTCGCTACCATCAAGGCCTTTGAAGATTTTCGCCACATATATCGAGAATATTTGGACGAGGTGGCCCGTGGTTGACAAAGACCGCATCCTGGCCAAGCTCGACCAGCTCGAAGGATACTTGCGGGAACTTCGCCAAATTCTCCCCGAAAGTTTTGCAGGGTATCAGAAGGTAGAGAAAAAGCGAGCCTGCGAGCGACTTTTGCAAATTGCTATCGAGGCAGTTATTGATATTTGTCACATGTTTTTACGAGAGTTGCGCCTGGGCCTCCCATCTGAGGAAGACGACGTTTTCGAAAAGCTTTCCCAGGCGGGGGTTATCTCGTCGCAGATGGTTGCCACTCTTAAGCGCATGAAAGGGCTACGCAATATTTTGGTCCATGAGTATGGCCGAGTAGATGATCGTATTGTTTATGACCAGGCTCATAAAGGCATTCAGGATTTTATGCGTTTTAAAGAAGAAATTTTGGCTGCGCTGGCCAGATTTTGAGGAGGCTAGAAGGTTTGAATGGCCAGGGTTTTTGCGGTGATCATGGCCGGTAGCCGGGGCAGGTGGCTGTGGCTACTAAGAACCCAGAGGCGATCCGGCCAGTTTCTTCTCCTTCTTGCGGGGAAAAGTTTCCTCCAGGACACAATCCTAAAGCAGGGATGAGTGCCATCCCTTCTGATCCATCTTGTGACAAGGGCGAAGGAATTTCAGCGGATCTTGCGCGTAGCAGTGGAGCTAGCGCAAAAGGGGGAATACCTTGTGACCCTGGGGGTCAAGCCGGATCGGCCAGCCACCGGTTATGGCTACATCCGCTATGCCGAACTTTTTGTGGAAATGCGAGGAATCCCGATATATCGAGTGGAGCGTTTTGTGGAGAAGCCTGATCGTACGAAAGCTGAGGCCTTTCTTGCTGAGGGCTGTTACCTTTGAATAGCGGCATTTTCATTTGGCGCTTGGATACGTTTATGCGTGCGCTTTCCCTGCATATGCCCGAGCTTTACTCTGGCCTTTTGGAGCTCCGGGATCACTTGGGAGAGCCTTCTTGGGAAAGCGCTTTGGCACATCTTTATCCCGGGCTTCCCGCCATTTCCATTGACTATGGCCTTATGGAAAAAGCACAAAATGTGCTGGTGATCCCTGCGGATATTGGTTGGAACGATGTGGGCGATTGGTCGGCAATGAGCAATCTTTTCCCCAAGGACGAATCGGGAAACGCTGTTTGGGCTAAACATTTAGGGGTTGACACGGAAAACTGTGTGATCTATACCGAAGAGCCAGGACGTCTTGTGGCTACCCTAGGCCTTCGGGATTTGGTTATTGTGGAAACAAAAGAGGTCTCCTTATCCTTCCTCGGGACCGCGCCCAAGAGGTAGGGAAAATCTTGGAGCGCCTGCGGAAGCTTTCGTGATATGATAAAGAGCTATGGAGCGCAGTCGGGATTGGCTGGACCAAGCAGAGTGGGACTTGGCGCATGCTAAAAATGACGCGGAGCACGGTTTTTACGATTGGAGCTGCTTTTCTGCCCAACAAGCTGCGGAAAAGGCGGTGAAGGCCGTCTTCCAGAAGTTAGGAGCGGAGGCATGGGGCCATTCCGTAGCCGACCTCCTTTCTGCCCTTTCTCAGCATTATAGAGTCCCTGAGGATCTTTTCCGCGCGGCTTTGGAACTAGACAAGGCCTACATTCCCGCAAGATACCCCAATGCTCATCCTTCCGGTTCACCTAGAGGGCGATATACTGAGGAAGAGGCGCGGCGGCTTATCTCTCATGCGGAAAGAATCATTCAGTTCTGCAAAGATATTCTGGCCCAAGCTTAGTCGGGAAGAAGTCCTTCGCCTTTTGGCTGAAAGGCTTCCCGAGCTTGAGCAAAAATTGCCCTTGGTTTTGGTAATCCTTTTCGGCTCATACGCGAAGGGAAATTACACTGCTGGAAGCGATGTGGATTTGCTCGTGGTCTACCGAGGAAATCCCCGGACGGATGCCTACGAGCTCGTTTGGAAGACTTTGCGTATCCCCAACCTTGAGCCCCATG
>Ga0272445_1002932_pt1 | contig 11084 bp, 12 predicted proteins | sample YNPCB0031_FD_194404 | JGI IMG/M metagenome (GOLD analysis project Ga0272445, IMG submission 194404) | Hot spring sediment microbial communities from Yellowstone National Park, WY, United States - YNP-CB-003-1 | ecosystem: Environmental > Aquatic > Thermal springs > Hot (42-90C) > Sediment... | reverse complement strand
CAAGTGGTAATAAAACCGCTTGGAGAGGAGGAGCGCCCGCAAGAGGTGGCAAGGCTCATGGGCATAATAAACAACCAAACCCTAAGGGGCGCTTTGGAGCTTATGAAGGAGGTAAGCGGTGTTTGAGGAAATCCTTCTGGCAAAGGAAAAAGTTGAAAGCTTTGTCCATAGAAGGCTGGAGGAGTTTGAAAACTTGGGAAGGTTTGGGGAAACCTACTTTGATTTTAAGCCCTTTTTGGAGGCGGAGTATAAAGCGGACATCCTTTCTGAGCTTTGCTTTTGCTTGCTAACCGCCAACGTCTCCGTAAGCTTTGGCATAAAGGCACAGATGCAAATAGGAACGGAGGGATTTAAAAACCTTAGCTTGGAAGAGCTAGCAGAAATTCTCTCATCCCTTGGTCATAGGTTTGCCCGCCAGAGGGCAGAAAGGATCGTCAAGGCAAGGGAAAGCTTTCACAGAACCTTAGAGCTCTTAAAGGATGGTTCGGACCCACAGGAGCTCAGAGACCTTCTCAGCGATACCTGTTCCAAATACAAAGTGGAGGGCTTTGGGTTGAAGGAAGCGTCTCACTTCTTGCGAAATATCGGCTACAAGGATGTGGCAATAATAGACAGGCACATATTCGGGTTTTTGAAAGAGAAAAGGCTCATCCCAAACTACAAAACCATGACGAGAAAAATATACCTCCAGTCTGAGCGAGCCTTCAAAGAGGTAGCACAAGAGCTTGGTATGAGTTTGGCAGAACTTGACCTTTACGTGTTTTATTTAAAGACGGGAAAGGTGTTAAAGTAGTGCGAGCTTTTCTATAGGGATTTTTTTGAGATTCTCAAGCCCGTAGGGATCTTCCACCCTTGGTATGCTGAGCTCCTTCGTGGGCTCCTCGTAGCAGTTTATAACCCTCTTCACTTTTATAAAGGTGTTTTTTTCTAACATGTATGCCTCTTGGAGGGCTAAGGGCTCCTGCCTTGCAACCGCAAAGAGCAATCCCTTTTCACTTAAGGTTTCCGCCAGGAATTTTACTTTTTGGAGCCTTTCCTTGAGAAGTTGGGGCATGTTTCTCTTTCTGTTCATAAACCGGTCTATCTCCTCTTGCCTTTGGCTGAGCTGGACCAAAAACTCAAGCCACTTTTGAACCAAGTTTAGAGAGTCAAAGAACCTGAGCACCTGTCCAGTGGGTGCAAAGTCCAAAACTACATACTCATACTGGGGCAAAAGCTCAGAGAGTTTGTCAAAGACTGCAGTTTCCAAAGAGGTGGGAGAGGAGGAGATCAAGGACGCAAACCTTTTTGCACCCTCTATGACAGAGGGAGAAAGAACCTCCTCCAAACCCTTTAAAACCCTATCCACATAGCTCCGGGCTAAGCTTTGGGCGTCAAGCTCTATGGCATGAAGATTTGGGAAGACCTGAGTAATACCGCTTCCTACCGATGTTTTGAGTATGCCAGAAAGGGAATGCGCTGGGTCCAAGGAAGCCAAAAGGGTCTTACCCTTCTCAGAAAGCCATACCGCTAATGCACAGGCTAAGGTGCTTTTGCCAACGCCACCTTTTCCTCCAAACATATAAACCCTTTTTAACAGCACGGCAGAAAGTCAAGCTTGGAGTGGTTTATGCCCAAGGTTCGGTGCCAAAGATGAAATTCGGAGAGAAGCTCTGGATAAAGGTCCAAAAGGTATATACCTAAGGGATTGTCAAGTCCGAACCATTCTAAGAACATAGAAAAGAGGAGGGCAGACCTCAGGTCCCTGAAGTCCACCTCCACGGGTTTTTTAAAGTGAAGCTGGAAAAACTCCGAAAAGAGTTCTCTTACTTTACGCTCAAGATCCACTGGGCAAGTTGTTTGGCTTCTGCGTCGGACACGTTCTGAGGAGGCATGGGCACAGAACCCCAAACGCCAGCGCCACCTTTCTTGATCTTGCCCGCCAAGTAATTTACTGCATCAGGCTTTCCAGCATACTTCTTGGCTACGTCCGCGTAAGCAGGTCCCACCTTCTTTGTCTTTAGGTCGTGGCATGCCATACAGCCCTTCTGTTGGGCGAGCTGTTGATTGGCAAAGGACACGCTTACAAGACCTACCGCCAGTAGCATGAGTGCCTTCTTCATGACAACACCTCCTAAATAAGGTTATCTGTATATTATAATAGAAGGACTTATCTGAAAAAATCATGAAAATTGGCATCTTTGACTCGGGCGTGGGTGGGCTAACCGTTTTAAAAGTCCTTAGGGAAGAGTTGCCCTCTGCGGATTTTTTTTACTTGGGGGATACCGCCCGAGTGCCCTACGGGGGCAAGTCCAAGGAGACCATCCAAAGATACAGCCTTGAGTGCGCGGAGTTTCTCCTGTCCTTTGGCATAGAGCTATTGGTGGTTGCCTGCAACACCGCCAGTGCTTACGCCCTGGAGCTTCTAAAGGAGGGCTTAGCCATACCCGTGATTGGGGTGGTCCAGCCCGGCGTTGAGCAAGCCCTGAAGGTTTCAAAGACCAAAAGAATAGGGATAATAGGCACAAGGGGCACCGTGCAAAGCGCGGTATATCAAAACCTTTTACAAGAACAGGGCGCACAGCCCGTAGCCAAGGCTTGTCCCCTCTTTGTCCCCTTGGTGGAGGAGGGTATAATCAACGGCAAGATCGCCCAAAGCGTGGTGGAGCATTACTTGGAAGAGCTGAAGGGTAAGGTGGATACCCTCATACTTGCCTGCACCCACTATCCCCTTTTAAAAGAGACCATAAAAGAGTATATGAGAGATGTGGAGGTTGTAGATTCTGCCCAAGCGGTTGCCCAAAAGGTCAAAAAGTTGGCAAAGAACGAGGGAGATGGGACTCTAAGGCTCTTTTTTACCGACAACTCGCCCAACCTAAGCCATCTTATAAAGCTGATCCTGGGAGAGGAGCAAAGCTACGAGACCATACCGATCCTTTGTAAGCTCTGAGCATGCGCGCTCTGGTGCAGAGGGTAAAGGCCTCTTGGGTGGTGGTGGACGGTAAAGAGGTGGGAAGAATAGAAAAGGGGCTGAACATACTCCTTGGGGTCAGAGTGGGAGACACGGAGGAAAAGGTAGATAAGCTGGTGGAAAAGGTGGTGCATCTTAGGATCTTTGAGGATGAAAAGGGCAAGTTTCAGTATTCCCTTTTGGATGTGAGGGGCTCCGCCCTCGTGGTTTCCCAATTTACCCTGTATGCCAACATCCAAAAGGGCAGAAGACCCAGCTTTGAGGAGGCAGAAAAGCCAGAGAGAGCAAAGGAGTTGTATGAGCTCTTTGTCAAAAAGCTGTCCCAGTATGTGCTCGTGCAGACGGGCATCTTTGGTGCCCATATGGAGGTTTTCATAATAAACGACGGACCCGTAACCATCCTCTTGGAGGTTTAGAGTTCAATCTCCAAGAGCATACCAAAGGGCACTGCCAGACCACTTAGATATAGGGCTCCCGGTCTCAGAAGGGGCAATAAGTTCAAAAGCCCCCAATCCCTCTCCCCAAAGAACACGGACACCGCGTCTAAGTCGTTCTTGGATACCAAACGGAATATGGCTTGTGTGTTCATCTGAGAAAGTATGTATTTATTCAAGTTTGCGGGTCTTTGGGTTATGGCTACAAGACCAACGCCAAACTTTCTACCCTCCAAGGCTATCCTCTTTGTCATCTGAAGGGCTATGTTTTCCCTTCCTGTAGGTAGGTCAATGGCACCCCTCTCAGGTGCAAAGTTGTGGGCTTCCTCAAGGACTATGATCCGCCTCCCACCATCCTTCATCGAAGAGAGGAATATTTCCTTCATGATAAGCCCCACTATGTTCAGGCGGGATTCTGGGTCTGCCAGATCGCTCAAATCACATATAACCAAGGGACTTTCAGAGTTCACCACTTCCTTTGTCCTTTCCCATACTAACCTTTGATTTCTTACCGCGTCCTCCCCAAAGTCCCTTGAGAGAAGCTCCAAAAGGTCCTCCGCCTGCTCTTTAATGTCCGCGGGCGCATCAAGGAGAATATCCTCCAAGCTCCTTTCACTATATGCGATCTTTTCCAGGTCTGGATTTAGGGACCTCCTTATTTTCCCAAAGAAAGCCCGCTCTTGGTAGGACCTTTCTCCCACTTCAAAGCCATACCTCTTAAACAGCTCCTTTATGTCCTCCGCACCTACGGGAAAGAGGGTATAAGGAAACTTCACATAACCTATGAATTCCTCGTTTTCTTTCAGCTTTTTGAAATACTCTCCAAAAAGGTCTATGACAAAAACTTGGGCGTAGCCTTTGTCCTTTATGTCCTTTAAAAGCCGAACCACAAAGGTGGTCTTCCCAGAACCTGTAGTGCCAAGCACCGCCATGTGCATGGTGGCGATCTTAGCAAGGTCCAGGTAGGCGGGTGTGCCCACACCAAAGAGCCTACCTGCAAAGACCTTAACCTCCATGGGATAGCCGGACATGTTGGTGCCCATAAGTTCCTTCAATTCCTCCTCTTCCTCCATCCTTACAAACTGGGTGCCCACTTCCAAAGTCTTCAAGGGAACTCCAAAGAGGCTCTCCTTTTCCTTTTCCCTGTGCCTTATGTATTCGCAGACCACATAAACCTTCCCAACTTTTATCCTTCCACCCTCCTCCGCCATGCTGTTTATGAGGGCAACCACCCAATCTTTTTGAAGGCTACTTAGCTTTAGACTGAGGCTATCGGGACCCAAGGTGCTAACATTCCTTAGTTTACAAACCAAAAAGCCCTTGTCCGTATTTACCTTCAAAAAGCTCTCCTCCGGCAGGTCCTCCAAAAGCAAAACCTCCAACTCGGTGGAAGATTGCGCCCTCAGAGCAACCGCCACCGTATTTTTGTCCAGCTTAACAGACGATCCCTTTAAAAGCTCCCAAAGTGCCAAAAGCTCCTTTATCCTCTCTTCCTCCTCAACCATCACCATGGCTTCCAAGTTGCCTTCCACGGTGCCCGAGTAAGTAAGGTTAGCAGACCCCACATAGGCTTTTCTTTCATCCATTATCAAAAACTTGGCGTGCAATCTTGGGTTTATGTACACTTCTCCTCCAAAGTCCCTTATGGCTTTGAAAACCCTGTAATCTGTGATTTCAAGGTCCCTTCTCTCCCAGGCCCTCAGGATAACCTCCAACTTTACCTGAGGTTTGAGGGCTTTTATAAGTTCTTCCAAGACCTCCCCTTTGATCCACGGAGAAGCAACCTTGAGGGAATTTTGAACCTGTGAAACCTCCCTTACAAACTTGTCAATAAGTGCTTCCACAGGAATATTTTAATTATTATGGAGCTTTTATTCTATGTTCTCTTTCTTGTCTTTTTTACCCTTTTGGTTTTTGGCTTTCTTCGTTGGTATGGAAAGTTTATGGGCAAGGGCTGAAGTCTCAGAACCAAGTTTTTAAACCCACCAGGAAGTTTATAAGGTCCCTTTCTCCCACCATTTCTTTAGTCTGTCCAAAGTGCCTTTCCCAAGAGATGCCCACATAGGGTGCAAATTCCCTCTTTATTTCATACCTCAACTTCAGGGCTAACTCTGTTTTACTCAGACCGCTTCCAATTTCAAGGGGTTCTATCTTTTTGGTGCTTGCCAAAACCTCAAAGCTTGGTTGAAGGATGAGCCTCTGGGTTAGCAAAAGGTCATACTCCGCCTCAAGCTTTCCGTAAAGCTCTCCTTTGTTGGTTAGGTTTAGGTTTGCATCCACCTCAAACCAATAGGGTGCCAGACCCTTCACACCCAGCACGAGCTTTGACCTTCCGCCCTCGTTGCTACCCGCGTAGCCCACGCCCGCCCTTATGTCCCAAAAGCTTGAGATAGCCTTTACAAAAAGCAAGTCCGCCTTCTCAAAGAGCCACTTGCTATTTTTTAGCCCCTTTTCTCCTTCCACATCAACCCACAGCTTGTGGTAGTCCCCTCCATAAAAGGAATAGATGTGAAACTTTAGGTCTTCTTTTTTAGTTCTGTATTCCAACTTATCCACAAAAAAGCCACCAAACATCATTGTATGCATAGGCTTTATCTCTTCTCCATACGCTACGGCAAATATCGGCAACAGAACTGCAAAAACAAGTCCTCTCATCTATCTTACCTTCACCACTCGGAACATGCCCGTATCCATGTGATAGAGCACATGGCAGTGAAAAGCCCAAAGACCGGGACTGTCTGCCTTCACGTTTACAAAAACCACCTCCCCCGGCTTTACATCTATGGTGTGCTTTCTTGGGTTCAGGGCGTCCCCTCCGTTGTCCAAATACATCCACATGCCGTGCAAATGCATGGGATGGTGCATCATGGTGTGGTTTATTATGGCAAACCTTACCACCTCTCCATACTTTAGGTCTATAAGGTCCTCAAATCTTGAGGTTAGCCTTTTGCCATCGTAAGAATACATCCTCCATATGAACCTCTCCATGTTGCCCACCAGGTGGATCTCTATGGTCCTGCTTGGCTCCCCTATGGGGTATTCCTCCGCGCTCACTAAGTCTGAGTAGGTTAGGACCTTGTTTTTTTGGTTTCTCAATCCAACACCCGGGTCTTCCAACCTTTGCCTTGGGCTTTCCACTACCATGTCCGCATCCACCCCAAAGGGGTTTTTCTTCACATTTAGCATCATTTTGTAGCCTTCATGATGGTGATGGTGTCCGTGGTCTGTGTGTCCATGGTGTCCCATGTCCTCCATGGTCAGTTCGGGCACTGCCCTCTTTGGTGGTGGCACTGCCCTCATACCTTCCCTCGGTGCAAGGGTTCCCATCACAAAACCGCTCCTGTCCATAGATTCCGCATAGATGGCGTAAGCCCTATCCTCCTTGGGCTGAACTATAACATCGTAGGTTTCTGCAATGGCAATACGGAACTCATCCACATCCACCGGATATACATTCTGCCCATCCGCTTGAACTATGGTCATTTTTAAACCAGGAATTTGCACATTAAAGTAGGTGGCGGAGGAGGCGTTTATGAACCTAAGCCTAATTTTTTCACCGGGCTTAAAGATAAATGTGGGGTTTTCTTGGTTTGTTTGCCCGTTCATAAGGTAGGTGTAGGTGTAGCCAGTGATGTCTGCTATGTCCCTTGAATCCATTCTCATCTGAGCCCACATGAGCCTCTCCCTTAGCGTCTGAGAAAAGCCCCTTTCCCTTGCCTCCCTTATAAAGTCCCCCAAGGTTCTCTTTTGGAAGTTGTAGTATCCGGGATACTTTTTTAGCTTAGAAAGGATGTGGTGGGGGTCCTCGTCAGTCCAATCGGATAGCACGATTACATAGTCTCTGTCCGCCTTTATGGGATCTCCATCCTTTGGGTCAAGTATTAGGGGGCCATAAAGTCCCAACTGCTCCTGCATTGAAGAGTGGGAATGATACCAATAGGTGCCTGACTGCACCACCAAAAACCTGTAGGTAAATCTTCCCTTTGGGGGAATGCCAGGAAAGACCACTCCCGGCACGCCGTCCATGTTGTTGGGCACATACAAGCCGTGCCAATGGATGGAGGTCTCCTCCTCCATCTCGTTTATAACATTTATGACCACCTCTTTCCCTTCCTTGAACCTAAGGAGGGGTGAGGGCAAGAGACTATTGACCAACACTCCCGTGCCCCTTCTTTTGCCCACCTCCACGGGCTCCCTTCTTATGATCAGCGTATATTCCAATAGCCCTTCCTTTTCTTTGAAGTCTGCCACCTCAAGCCTTCTGAGGGCAGAAAAGCCCGGAAGGGAATAAGCCAAACCCGACAACAGCACGAACTTTAAAAGTTCCCTTCTGTGAAAGCTCACCTTACCACCTCGTAGTTATCTTCATAGCCACCCCTTCCGCTTTTCACACCGTGGGGAGATGCCACACCCTTTATGTTCTTTTCCTTCAGCACAAGGCTTACACCCTTGGGTGGGACATGCCCCTCTATGAACCTGCCCTCATAGACCATCGTATGGCAGGACCTGAGGTTCAAGGGCACATTTAGTTGGTTTTTTATCCGGTCCAGCTCCTCGTTGGAGACTTTGACCTTCTTTATTCTAAAGCCTTCTTTCTCTAACTTTGAAAAGTAGGAACTGCAACAGCCACAACCGGGGTTGTAGTAGGCAATTATTTCCTGCTTGGCAAGGGCAAAGGCAAAAAGGCTAAGCAAAAGGGCTAAAAGTCCGTTCATTTTAAGAGCTCCTCCATGTGCTTTCTCATTTTAGGGTTATTCTGAAGGATCTTTTTCATTTCCTCTCTCTTTTGGAGCATGTACTCAAGCATCTCCTCCATGTATTTGGGGTCATCCATAACCTTCATGCACCTATGCACCTGTGGGCTCATTCTGTGCTCATGCTGTCCTGTTTGGGCATAGATCAAAGGGCTTAACGCTAAAAGGCTAAGGGCGAATAGCTTCTTCATGGCAAAACCTCCTTTATAAGATTGATTTTTTAATCTTAGCCCTGAGGGGATGTTAATTCAAGCCTTTTATTTAAAGTCAAAGTTTGTGAGAATTTGTTATTTTTTAAACAGCGCCCTTAGGTTTTTCTGGCTTGAAAATACAGATAGGGTCCCCTGCCTATAAGGTCTCCGATGAAGACTAAGCTTAATGGCACAGAAAGAATTGTCTTGATAAATCCTGGGATCGGAGAAATGTTTATATACCTTTCTTTTATATAGGAGAGCCACTCCTTAAGTTTGAAGGAAAAGTCTAAGCTGACCACCTCTATATTGCTAAAACCCGCAACGCTCAAGGTTGTTTCCAATGATTTTTTTGAAAATCTTAAAAGGTGGTGGGGTGGATAATCCCATTCGGTCTCATCTATAATCCACCTATCTCTGTTTGGCACGCTTCCCGCCACGTATCCTCCCTTTTTTAGTATGCTTTTTATACTTTCAAGGAACTCAATGGGTCTGTCTTGGTGTTCAAGAACCTCAAAGAAAGTGATCACATCAAATTCAAGATCTCTCTCCTTAGCGAATTTAACAAATTGCTCTAATTCCATGAAGTGTATATTGTTTCCAAGGACGCTTTTTGCTATTTCTACGCTTTGCCTGTCTATATCTATACCCCACACATCAAAGCCATAACCTTTGGCTACCATCAAAAACTTTCCGTTTCCGCATCCCACATCTAACAGCCTCCCACTCCAAGGTCCAGAAAAGTTTTTAAAGAAAGCCCTGTGGTTTGAACCGAGTTTTAGGTTTGGTAGGCTGTGTAATTTTTCGTATCCCGAAAACAACCCGTCTTCGTATAGATATCTCTGCATCTTTAAGGGCTCCCACCACTCCATATCACAATTTTCACATTTGTAGAGCTTGTAGTCTTCAGGGTTATACTGGGAACGGTATAAGGATAACACCTTTTCACTTACCGCTCCACAAACGGGACATAGGGCCTTGTTCATTGTGAAGATTATAAACTCAAAGAAACTTCAAACTTGCTTATAATTAATACTGCAGGAGAGGTGACCGAGTGGCCGAAGGTGCAGCACTGGAAATGCTGTGTGCGGGTAATCCCCGCACCGCGGGTTCGAATCCCGCCCTCTCCGCCAAAGAGCTATGAAAAGAGCCATCTTAGCCCTTGAGGACGGAACTTACTTTGTGGGTTATTCCTTTGGTGCAGAGGGGGAGACCTTAGGAGAGGTAGTCTTTAACACCTCCATGACTGGATATCAGGAGATCCTCACGGACCCCTCCTACAAAGGGCAGATCGTAGTCTTAACCTACACCCAAATAGGAAACTACGGAGTAAATGAGGAGGATGTGGAGTCCGATAGAGTTCAGGTCAATGGGCTTGTAATAAAGGAGCTTTCTCCTATACACAGCAACTGGAGGGCAAAGAAGTCTTTGGATGAGTATTTGAAAGAAAACCAAGTTTTAGGTATATGGGGCATAGACACGAGGGCTCTGGTCAAAAGAATAAGGGAAAAGGGTGCCATAAAGGGCATCATATCCACCGTAGATTTGGACCCAAAGAGTTTGGTTAATAAGGCAAAAAGCTACGCGGACATTTCGGAGCTGGACCTGGTCCAAGAGGTTGCCACAAAGGAGATATACTACTGGAAGGAGGGAGACTGGGACCTAAGGAGGGGATACGTAGTTAAGGAAAACCAAAAGCCCCTCATTGCAGTGGTGGATTTTGGCGTCAAAAAGAACATACTCAGAAGGCTCACCCAAGAGGGGGCAAGGGTGGTGGTTATCCCACCGGAGAACGCCCAGAGGACCATAGAACAGGTAAAGCCTTCCGCCATCTTTCTCTCCAACGGACCGGGAGACCCCCAAAGGGTGGTGGAGGGCATAAGGCTGGTGCGCGCATACATGGAAAAACTGCCCATTATGGGCATATGCCTTGGGCACCAGATCATAGGCTTAGCCCTCGGCGGAAGGACCTACAAGCTGAGGTTTGGACATCACGGAGGGAACCATCCGGTAAAGGACCTACGCACCGGAAGGATTCACATAACCGCCCAAAATCACAACTTTGCGGTGGAGCCCGAGAGCCTCAAAGATGTGGAGCTAACCCACATAAACCTTTTGGACCAAACATTGGAGGGCTTTAGGCACAAGTATCTGCCCATATACTGCGTCCAGTTTCATCCGGAGGCATCGCCGGGACCACACGATGCCTTTGACGTGTTCAAAGAGTTTATAAGCCTTGCATGCCAAACGCAGTAAAGAACACCAAAATCTACCTGTTAGCGTTTCTTATCTTCTTGGGCTTCTTGGTGGTGGTTATAAGGTTTGCATACATCCAGCTCTTTGGAAGGACTGCATACATAGAAAGGGTTGTGGAGAAATTCCCAAAGGCGGTGGTGGAAAAGGTGCCCGTCTATAGGGGAGCCATAAAGGATAGAAAGGGGGTGGAGCTTGCGGTAAGCATGCCCACCTTCTCCATCTTTGCCTTTCCAAAGTCCGTCCAAAACAAAGAAGAGTTGGCAAGAAGGCTCTCTGCTGTCTTAGACCAAAGGGAGGAGGAAATATTAAAAAAGCTGAACACAGACAGCAAGTTTGTATGGTTGGCAAGGAACATAGACAAGGAGCACATAAACTATGTGAGGGGCGTTATAAGGGACACGCAGAATCAAAATGCGGTGGGCGTTCAGGAGGATTACAAAAGGGTTTATCCCCATGGTTATTTGGCGAGCAACCTTATAGGCTTTGTGAGTGCGGATGG
>Ga0272445_1002931_pt1 | contig 11085 bp, 13 predicted proteins | sample YNPCB0031_FD_194404 | JGI IMG/M metagenome (GOLD analysis project Ga0272445, IMG submission 194404) | Hot spring sediment microbial communities from Yellowstone National Park, WY, United States - YNP-CB-003-1 | ecosystem: Environmental > Aquatic > Thermal springs > Hot (42-90C) > Sediment... | reverse complement strand
TGGAAAAACAAGATACTATACGATTTCCATGCGTGTCTATTATTGTTCCAAATTTAAATAGTATGCAATTGTTGAAAAAATGTATATCTTCATTATTGCAAACCGACTATCCCAATTTTGAAATAATAGTTATAGATAATGGATCAAAAGATGAAGATATAGAGTTATTTTTAAGAAGGTATCCAGAAGTTCGTGTGGTAAGATTAAGGCAAAACATGGGTGTGCCTTTCGCATATAATTTGGGATTAAGCCTTTCTTCAGGTGAGTTTGTTTCTTTTGTGAACAATGATATGGAATTCGATCCTGCTTGGTTGAAACATCTTGTATACACATTACAAAGCGACCCAAGTTTAGCAGGTTGCGATTCTAAATACTTGAATTATTTCAAAAGGAATATTATTGACACATCAGGTGGTGCTGGCCGTTTCATAGACAAATATGGTAATGCTATTGTCCGAGGGGGAGGAGAATATGATAAGGGACAATTTGATAAGCGAGAGGAGGTTTTCTATGGATTATCATTATTTAGGAAGAAACTTATCCAAAAAGTTGGAAGGTTTGACGAAAAATTTTTGCATATTATGAGGAAACAGACCTTTGTTGGAGGTTGCACAGGGCTGGTTATAAAATTATGTACATTCCAGAAAGCAAGATATATCACATAGGATCTGCCACTACTACCTCAGCGAATTCTGAAGGTAAGAGAAGGTTAAAAAATTTTCATCTATCATTTTCATAAGAACAGGTTAAGAATGCTAATAAAGAATCATTTTGGGTTCACTTTATATGTTGCAATATTAATTTATTTACTTGATATTATTTGGCACTTACTTGTATCTCTTATTGCTGGTCATGCTGATGAAGCTCCATTAATTATTAAGGCAATTTTTTGGAATTTATGTAATTTAAAGGATACCCTTATGCATAGATGTCGCTTTAAAAATGAGAATATCAATTTTTTCCAAGTTATTCTTACCGTATTCTGGAGTATGGATTGTAATTTTTAGAAAATTAGCTCTTAATTATAAAAAATGAATTCAAATTTTTCTCTAATAATTAATTTATGCTACAAGAGAAGAAGCACACTAAAATCAACGTGTCATATTTAAACTCTTAATCCTTGTCCTTATTCTTCAAGAAAAACGTTTTAATGTGGCGAGACTGGCTATCATTAATTCTTTAGTATATACTATTGCAAAATGACCCTGTTTAAAAAATATTAATGAGTAAAACATACATACTGTGAAAATCTTTATTTAAATAAATACATCAAAATACTTAAAATATAATATGCATAATAGAAAAAATTAAAATAAAGTACCACTATTTAAAAGGGGAAAAATGGAAACAAGGAAAGAACCCGTTAAATTGATTATAGATGATAGAGGATTTATTTTCCAAATTTTTGATGAGAAAAATGATAAAATAACATTTGATGGTCTAAATTATCTTGAATTGCCAAAAATAAGGAGAATATACTTGGTTGGAAACTTTTCTAAAGATACTGTAAGAGGCATGCATTATCATGAGAAGGAATGGAAATATTTTTTGTGATAAAGGGATGTGCTAAATTCATTGTAAGCCCGGAGGATAAGACAACTGAAAAAAAGAGTACATAAGGAGATATTACGGAATTGACCCGGCACGTATTAAAATCCAAACAATGGGGATTGACCTTAATAAATTTAGACCTCTTCCGCAGAGTAAGTGTAGAGATTTATTGAATCTTCCACATGATGTTAAACTGGTTTTGTACGTTGGAAGATTTAACTATTTCAAGGGTCTTCCTTTATTGATTGAAGAAATGTATAAATTAAAAACAGAAAATGCGGAATTGGTTTGCGTAGGGGGCGTGCCTGGTGATCCACTTTATCATATGGTGAAAAAGAAAGTTAAGTTTTGCTTTGGAAGAGTTCCTCATAATATTATGCCTTATTTTTACAATGCATGTGATGTTCTTGCATATTTTGGAAAGATGTTAGATGGGGAGGCCCTTCCATTGCTGTTATGGAAGCCATGGCATGTAATAAGCCTGTTGTTTCAAACACATTATTATATTCTGGAATAAATAAAGACGAACTTGAAAAGGGAGGTTGTTTCATTCCATTAAAGGTCAATGAGATAGGACTTTTTATTAAAGAAGCTCTCTCGAGACATCATTTTAGTACTAGGGAACTTGCTGAAAAATATTTTGGATGGGATTCCATTGTGACTAATACTCTAGCTATCTATAGAAAAATTCTAGAAAAATAGAAGTTGAACACCTTTCCCAAAGTCGTCATCATTATTTTAAATTGGAACAATTATATGGACACTTTGAAATGTATAGAATCTCTATATAAAATAAATTATCATAATTACCATGTAATAATTGTAGACAATGGATCAAGAAACGCTTCTGTTAGTGAGATATTAAAAGCAATAAGTGGAAAAACGCATACTGCATTATTTTCAAAGCAAGAAATAGAGAAAGAAAAATATGATCAAGAAATTATAAATAAGCTGCAGCTAACTAAAAGTATAATAATAAAGATGGACAAAAATTATGGCTTTGCGGAAGGAAATAATATCGCAATTAAATTTGCATTAAGAATATTTAGGCCAAAGTACGTTCTTCTTCTTAATAATGACGTAGTTGTTGATGAGAATTTTTTGACAGAACTTGTTAAACATATGGAATCTGATCAAAAAATAGGAATAACTGGACCGAAGGTATACTATTATGATTTTTACGGGAGAAGGGATGTCATAAATTTTGCAGGTGAAGACTTGATAATATGGAAGGGCCAAGGAATTCGCTATGGATTTAATGAAATTGACAAGGGACAACATGACTTAATCAGAAACGTTGATAAAATAGATGGAGCGTGTATGTTGATAAGAAGCGATGTTTTTCGAGCCATTGGCTTACTCGACCCTGATTATTTTGCTTACTGGGAAGAAACAGATTTTTGCTATAGAGCCTCTAAGAAAGGATATAGAATTGTATATGTTCCAACTGCAAAGGTATGGCATAAAGTATCATCATCTCTTGGAGGAATATTAAGCCCCATTCGAGTCTACTACCTAACCAGAAATATGATCCTTTTTGTAAAGAAAAATGCAAAATCATGCGAAAAAATAAAGTTCATGTTTTATCTTTTCTTTTTCAAATTATGGATTGATTCCATTACTTATCTCATTCATAGTAGAAAAGCTTTTGTTTACTTTATAAAAGGCATAAAAGACGGGTTAACATGGCGACCTTCTCACAATTAATTAAAAAGGCGCTAAAGACACAGATTATTGAAATAGCCAATATTTTACAATTATCTACTCAGCATTAAGAAAATCATTTTCCATCTATAACTTAACTTTTGAGTCACCATGTTTTTAAGTTGTGTGAAAAAGTGCTTGCTTCACCAAACGGCGAAGCGCTTATATACGAGGTTCTCTCGAGGTATTACTGATCGAGAATATTCAATCCCAGATATCATTATTTGAATGTAACATCTTCTCTTAAAGGTATTATAATATTGCAACAGTGGTCGTCAGTAACAATGTTTTCAAGGATTAAACGTTATGAAATTCATCTTGGTACCAACAGTGTAGAATTAAGATTTAAAAGCTTCGTTTGCAAAAGTCAAAGTATATCTCTCTACGGGACAATTATTGCGAAAAGTTCTAACATTCTGATCTGCACTGACCGCTCTAATATTCTATTTAAGAGAATGAGAAACATTTTCCAATTTAGCCTTTTGCAATATGTAGGCTACGTTTTACTGGGCGTAATTGCCACTATGTTTTTCCGTTCTTCTTAGCCTCTGTTAAGGATCAAAATCATGAAGAAAAAGATCTTCTTGTTTACTTCAGATAGAATGACCGATTCCGCATCGAGAATTAGAGCTATCTTATGGCTAGATACCTCTCAGAAAATGGTTTTGATACAAAAATTTTCATGTATGAAAACACAAAACAACATTTTTTTAGGAGGGGCGTACACATCATAAATGACTTTCTGATAAAGAAGATTTAATTTATATTCAGAGGGGTATAAATTCATTATCCCAATTTTCATTTATTTTCTTTTTTTTCCTCAAAGTTTATACTTTGGAAAAAAGTGATCTATGATATAGATGACGCGCTGTTTCTTAAAGAGCCGTTCATTATAAATAAATTAATCAGACTTAGCGACTTAGTTATAGTTGGAGGACATGAACTATTCAATTACGCTAAAAAGTATAATGAAAACGTTGCTTTAATACCTACCTCAGTTAATTTAAAAAGGTACTCTCTCAACGCTTTTCGTAAAGGCGATCATGTTAGGCTTGGTTTTGTAGGCAGTCCATCAACGACTAACTATTTGAGATTATTACTCAATCCTCTAGGGGAACTAGCAAAAAGCTATGACTTTGAGCTTAGGGTCATATCCTCTCCCAGCTACGAAGGATACAAACTTTTTAACCATCTTTTCAAAAATTTAGAAAGAAAAGGCGTAAAAGTGAAACTTATACCTTGGAGTATACAAGGCGAATTTCATGAGTTACAAAACATAGATATAGGGTTGGCCCCTCTATTCAATGGAGAATGGGAAAAATACAAAGGAGGATTTAAGGTAATAAATTACATGGCTGCTGGGATACCACCAGTAGCTAGTGACGTTGGTGAACACAAGCATATAATAAAAGATGGGATAAATGGTTTCCTATGCAAAAACGATCAGGAATGGTTTGAGAAACTCAAAAAACTTATCGAGGATGAAAACCTAAGAGAAAAGATGAGTATGAAAACAAGAAAAACCGCTGAGGAAGAGAGAAAGAAGTATTTAGGTTAATAGGAGTGAAAATTTTACAATATTTGGGAATAGCTAAGTGAATAAGTCTTAGGATGAACATGATGAAACCGAGATGGAAAGCCAAGAAAATCCTTTTTAGAACTATAGAATTTTGTTACGAAAATGTCTTAAATTTAGATTTTGATAGAGTTTTTGTGGGTGTGATCATGTTTGGCTATTAGGAAGGTTGTTGTTACTGCTGCTGGTCTTGGCACTAGGCTTTTGCCTATGAGTAAGGAGCTCCCTAAGGAGCGTAATTGATATGGCCAGTTTATTGTTTGCTCTTGATAGAGTTCAGCCTGATGTGGTTTTTCATCTTGCATCTCAGTCTTATGTTCCTAGGAGTTTTGTTGATCCTCTTGAGACTTTTAGGGTTAATTGTTTGGGTACTCAGAATTTGTTGGAGGCTGTTAGGCTTAAGGATTTGGATTGCAAGATCATTTTTGCTGGGTCCTCAGAAGAGTATGGTTTGCAGATTGCTTCTGAGAAGCATTATGAGTGGGCTTTAAAGAAGTATGGCACGATATTTCCTGAGCCTGAGAGAATTCCTGAGCTACCGGTTGACGAGGGGAATCCTTTGAGGCCTATGAGCCCATATGCTGTTAGTAAGGTTCATGGAGACTTTCTAATGAGGAATTATTATCATGCTTATGGTTTGAAGACCATAGTTTCCAGGGCTTTTAATCATGAAGATGCTGGTAGAGGTCATGAGTTTGTTACTTCTACGATTGTTAGGCAGTGTGTTGCATTAAAATTCGGTGAGCTGGATAAGATAACTATAGGAAATGTTAATGTTTTTAGGAATTGGAGCCATGTAGAAGATATAATTGATGGCTATATTTTGTTGGCTGAGAAGGGTAGGCCTGTAGATGTCTATGTTCAGGGTTCCATGAGGACTAACTCTGTTCTTACTTACATATTGTTAACGCTTCAGCATTTGGGTTATGATGTGATGGAGGTCGAGACCCTGAAGGGTGGGAAGAAGGTTAAGGACCCTACTGAGATCGCTGAGGAGGATTTCTTTAAGTTTAAGTTTATGAAGACTAAAATTGATGCGTTAATGCTTAAAGGTGAATTGGAATATACCTTAGAAGATGTTGGCTTAAATGTCAAGACAGATAAGGGGAATATAACTATCGTATTTGATTCGAGTAGGTTTAGGCCTGCTGATGTTCCAATACTTATGAGTGATGCTGGAAAAATTCAGGAGTTGGGATTTAAAGTTACGAAGACTCTTGAAAATATTATTAGAGATCAAGTAAACTATTACTTAAACCCGGAGAATAGAAAGATATGAGTAATTGTTTAAAGCTCGCGGAAGATGAGTGATAGGGAACTTTTCAAACATGTGATGGCTAATATATCCATAACAGAAAAGTTGCGTGAAAGGTCTAAGGCCAGGCTATGACAAGCAGATGAAAAGCTTTTAAGACCTTGTTGGGATATGTGAAAGCATGAAGGGAGTTATTCTTCATGGTGGTGCTGGTACTAGGCTTAGGCCTTTAACTTATAGTGGTCCTAAGCAGTTGATTCCTGTGGCTAATAAGCCTGTTAGTCAGTATGTTGTTGAAGATCTTAGGGATTGTGGTGTTAGGGATATTGCCATAATTCTAGGCGAAACGTTTCCTGAACTTGTTAAGGAGTATTATGGTGATGGAAGTAAGTTTGGTGTTAAAATTACTTATATTTATCAGGGTAAGCCTCTTGGAATAGCTCATGCAGTAAGTTTATGCAAAGATTTTGTTGGTGATTCGCCTTTCATAGTTTATCTTGGTGATAATATACTTCAGTATGGTATTAAAGAACATCTTGAAAAGTTTGTTTCCGGGGGTTATGATGCCATGATCCTATTGAAGGAGGTTGACGATCCAACTAGGTTTGGCGTAGCGAAATTCGATGAGAAGGGTAGGCTTGTAAAGCTTATTGAGAAGCCTAAGGAGCCTCCAAGCAAATTTGCCCTTGTTGGAGTTTACTTCTTCAAACCAGTTGTATTTGAGGTTATTAAGGATTTGAAACCGAGTTGGAGGGGTGAACTTGAGATAACGGATACTATTCAACTCATGCTTGAAAGGGGGTTTAAGGTTGGATACAATTTTGTTGAAGGTTGGTGGGTTGACACGGGCAAGAAGGATGACATATTGTATGTGAACATGCTGATATTGGATGAACGAATTCGGAGGGATGTTAAGGGGGAAATAGTGAATTCTAGAGTGGAGGGGAGGGTTACGATAGGTAAAAATACTAAAGTTGTTAACAGTATTATTAGAGGCCCAACGATCATTGGTGAAAATTGCCTTATAGAAAATTCATTTATAGGTCCATATACAAGCATAGGGGACAGATGCCAAATATTAAATAGCTCTATGGAACAATGCGTCATACTAGAAAACACATTGGTAAAGAATATTGAAAGACTTGAGGAAAGTCTATTGGGTAGAAATGTTAAAGTATTAAAGAGTTCAAAACATAATGCTATAAAAATGCATGTGGGAGACTATTCAGAAATAGAAATATAGGATGATGATCATGAGAATCCTTGTAACTGGTCATACTGGGTTTATAGGTCGTAACTTAGTGAACTATTTATCTGATAAATCTGTTGAGGTCATTGGATTTTCTAGAAGACAGGGTTTAGATGTCCTAAATTATGAGCAAATCCTCAAATGGACAAGAGATGTTGATGTTGTTTATCATTTAGCGGCATATGCAAAACCAGGTGAAAGCGTGATTAATCCCGTTGAAGCAATAGAAGTGAATATTAAGGGTACACTCAATGTATTGGAGGCATGTAGGAGAAACAATTTTATGTTAATATATCCGAGTACATGTGAAATTTATGGTGATTCAAAGGTGCCAATACGTGAGGACCATCCAATTAAACCCCCAAACCCCTATGCAGCTTCGAAGGCGGCTTGTGATTTGATGTGTTATACTTATGCAAGAACATATAAGCTTGATATAAAGATAGTGAGATTATTTAATCCCTATGGACCTTATCAACAGCTAAATAAAATAATACCAACTTTCTATGCACAAGCAAAAGCAAATAAACCAATAACCGTTTATGGTGATGGTTCTGATACACGTGATTACGTATTTATAGATGACATTGTTGAAGGACTATGGCTTGCTCGATCTCTACCTCCAGGTGAAGTTGTAAACTTAGCTACGGGTAAAGCTACAACAAATCTTGAAATGGCTTTAATGATTAAAGATATGTTAAACAGTCAATCCCAGATAATCTTTACTGAATACCCAAAAGCTTTCGGAGGAATAAGATATCAAGTGGGATGCTATGAAAAAGCTAAGAGATTAATGAATTGGGAACCCAAAATAAGTTTAAGGGAGGGCGTGAAAAGGACAATAGCATGGTTGGAAAGTTTAGGTGATGAATTAAATGTCCGATAAAGAAATAATGAATATAAAAAAAGAGTTATTTGAGCTTCTTAAGAAATTCTTCGAAAAGAGAGATGAAAAATTCATACCGGGTAAAACAGCTATCCACTATGCTCAAGCAATATATGACCATAATGAGGTCTACGCTGTTTTAGATTCATTACTATCAGGTTGGCTTGGAATTGGTAAGTATGGTAAAAGATTTGAAGAAGAATTTTCAAAATTCCTAGGTGTCAAGCATACTGTGCTGACGAATAGTGGATCTTCCGCAAATTTACTAGCAGTGGAAGCACTTAAACTTCCCAAGGGATGCGAAGCTATAACACCAGCCGTAACGTTTCCAACCACGCTCAATCCTCTAATTCAAAAAGGGATTAAACCTGTCTTTGTAGATGTAAATTTAAAAACTTATAATGTTAATGCGTCAGACATCAATGATGCAATTTCTAAAGATACAAAGCTCATAATGCTTCCACACACCTTAGGAAATCCAAATGAAATGGATGCAATAATGGACATTGCTGAAGATAATGAATTATACGTAATCGAAGATGCATGCGATGCATTGGGTTCAAAATATGATGGTAAGTATGTTTCAACCTTTGGAAACCTAGGAACCTTTAGCTTCTATGCTGCCCACCACATAACAATGGGGGAGGGGGGAGCTGTTGTTACAAATGAAGAAGAATTAGCCCTAAGAGTAAAATCACTAAGAGATTGGGGAAGAGCATGTGTTTGTGACATATGCAAGATCGCCATAGATCCAAATGCATACTGCCCTTTACGTTTTTCAAATACTCCCATACCAGATTACGATAAAAGATATACATACATTCACATAGGTTACAATCTAAAACCATTAGATTTACAGGCAGCATTTGGTTTAGAACAACTAAAGAGACTGCCATATTTCATTGAAATCAGAAAGAAAAATTTTAAAGCATTATATGATGAACTATTGGACTTTGAGGACTACTTTATATTACCAGAATCGCTACCTAAAGCAGATCCATGCTGGTTTGCATTTCCACTTACGATCAGAGATGAAGCCCCATTCAACAGGAAAGAAATTGTAGAATACTTAGAGAAGCATAAAATAATGACTAGACCATTATTTGCAGGAAATATTCTGAAGCAACCAGCATACGCGAATATTGACTATAGAATAAGTGGAGAACTGAAAAATAGTGAGAAAATAATGAAATCATCATTTTTCATAGGAATACATCCAGGAATAAATGATGAAAAACTAAACTACATGATAAATACTATAAGAGAGTTCATTCATATGTATAAATAGACTATGAAATGTAGAAGGAGCTAACTATGCAAAACTATTTAAAACTTACAACCAAGGAAATCAGGGAATATATTGTAAACTGGACTACAAAGAAGCCATCAACTCGTCATTTAACCTTATTCAATTCTCATAAATAATTCAAGGTGGAAAAATGAGGCTTCTTGTAACTGGTGGTTTGGGATTCATAGGAAGCAATTTCATAAGATACATACTTTCAACACAGAAAGACTGGAAGATTATAAATTTGGATAAAATAGGGGTGGGCTCAAACATAGAAAACCTAAGAGACATAGAAAAGGATGAGAGGTATAGGTTTGTTAAGGGCGATATAAACGATTCAACAATTCTAAGCAAATTAATTAGGGAGGTTGATGCTGTGGTCAATTTTGCAGCTGAAACACATGTTGATAGGAGCATAACGGACCCGAGAGCATTCCTAGAAAGCAATACCATTGGAACATTCAACCTCCTGGAGAATGCTAGAAGGTTCAATAAGAAAGTGAGAATAGTGCATATCTCAACAGATGAGGTTTATTCAGATATACTTGTAGGCTCCTACGATGAGGAGAGTAGGTTGAAGCCATCATCCCCATACTCAGCATCAAAAGCCGCTGCAGACATGTTCTGCCACGCATACCACAGAACCTACGGCTTAGACATAATAATTACGAGGTGCGTAAACAATTTCGGCCCATACCAATTCCCGGAGAAGCTGATTCCGAAAACGATAATAAGGGCTAAATTGGGGTTGAAAGTTCCAATATATGGTTCAGGAAAGAATGTTAGGGATTGGATATACGTCTTAGATCACTGTGAAGCATTGAAACTAGTCCTCGAAAGGGGAGTGTCTGGGGAGATATACAATATCTCGGCTGGAAACGAATATGAAAACATTGAGGTTGTTAGGAGGATACTGAGGATTATGGGACTGGGAGAGAATATGATGGAATTCGTTGAGGATAGACCTGGCCACGACATCCGCTATAGCCTCAACTCCTCAAAGATTAGGAGGGAGCTTGGCTGGAAGCCCAAATATGATTTCGAAGAAGCATTAAAGGAAACTGTGGAGTGGTATATTTTGAATGAATGGTGGTGGAAGCCATTGGCTGATGAAAGAGTCTTACATCCCACACCATGGAAGGCTTAAATAGGTAATGAGTTCTTGGAGTAAAGTGGTTGTTTAGATCAAAAGCCATGGATAATGCTAAAAAGATTTTTGGTGGGGATGTTGAGTATGCTGGTAGTGTTGAGGAGTGCTTGAAGAATTCGGAGTGTGCAATTATTGTTACTGAGTGGGATGAATTCAAAAATATTAAACCGGAGGATTTCATAAGATTTATGAGGAATCCAGCAGTTGTGGATGGTAGGAGGATATATGATCCAGAAGTATACTCTAGGAAGCTGAAATTTAAAGCGGTGGGGTTGAGTTTTTGAGAACTCGGATTCTAGTTTACGTTGTCGTATATAGACCTCAGTCTTCATCAGCCTCAACCATCAGTGCGCTCATGAGTTCCAACCCTGCTGGATTGACCCAACCTCACACATTTACATTCGAGCCACGTTCCCGAAAGAGATA
>Ga0272445_1002930_pt1 | contig 11085 bp, 27 predicted proteins | sample YNPCB0031_FD_194404 | JGI IMG/M metagenome (GOLD analysis project Ga0272445, IMG submission 194404) | Hot spring sediment microbial communities from Yellowstone National Park, WY, United States - YNP-CB-003-1 | ecosystem: Environmental > Aquatic > Thermal springs > Hot (42-90C) > Sediment... | reverse complement strand
TCATATTATCAGCTCTTTCAAGCCCAATAGCTGTATTCATTGCTGTCAGTAGCTTTTTATTCAATCTTTTTAATCTAACAATTTTTTTCTTGCATCTTTTCAAAATGGTGTTTAAAACTCTTTCCAAAATTTTTTCGTCTTTACTCTCAACTGCTACAATCATTTTAACTCACGAATCCAATATCCTATTGCTCCATCGGTGTTTTTAACAACCCAGCTCAATTTCTTGTGTAGCTCGTCTTTATCAGTCCCTCTCAAAACAATCAAATAAGCCATTCTATCTATGTTCGGAAATGTTGGGTCTTTCTCCTTTATCTTTTTCAAAGCATTTTCTACATTTTCTACCTTATCTTTATCGCAAATTAAAAAACCTTCGTAAATTTTGAAACTTTTCTTCTCAAGTTCCTCAATCTTTTCCAAGTTCTCTGAAGGTTCAACTTCCAAAGGCTTTTCCTCTTTTTCTGGCTTTATTTCTATTGGTTCAATCCTTTTCTTTGTGTCTTGAATGAGCTTTGCCTTTTCCCAATCAATCTTCTCCTTTTTTCCAAAAAGCTTTTTTATGAATTCGAACATTTTATCTACCCCCTATATTCACAGGAAAACTTAAACTAATTGTCGCATTCCACTTAACTTCTTTCACCTCTTTCTTAATTACCTTTTTAGGTCCACAAAATACATTTATTTCTATTCTCTCAATTTTTTTTGTATTAGTTGTGCTTTCAATCCTTCTAAACATTTCCAAAACCTTTTTCTCCAAATCATTTAACTCTATGTTTTCCTCTTTATTCCTTTCTTTCACGCTTTTCACCAACCAATTTGTTGTATGATTTTTCCAATTCCTCTACCCAATATTCAATAATATCAATTTGGTCTTGCAATCTCGAATTCAGCCACCTTGCTACTAACAAAATCTCTTTTAATGAATCTATTTCCATTCTTATATCCCTTTTAGCCATTTCTTTTTCGTGCATTGTCATTTAATCACCTTCATTTAAATTACCTCATTATTCCAAACATTCTGTTGGAAACTCAAACATTATCCACTCTTCTTTCTTCATTTCAATCACTCCCTCAAATAAAATACCTTGGCAACCCCTACTTGCCTCATCTCAACTTCTTTCTTGCTTAAAAGGTAGAGCATGTATTTCTTTACTGTTATTCGTCCAAGACCAGTCGCCTTAGATATTTCTGCTATCGTTAACCCCTTTGGCTTGTCCTTCAAAGCGTCCTTTATTTTCTTAACCTTTGCTCCATCTATTCTCAAGTCGAGCGTAATATTGACTTTTTCTTTGACGATTTCTTCTGCCATAAATATTAGTTAACCGATAAATATTTAAAGCTTTACGATAACTGATATTATGAAAAGTGTTTCAATTGAGAGAAAAACAATTTTGATTACAATTTTGCTGATATTGATGACAATCATTTTCGGGATTTTGATTAGCTATTTTTTGAGTGAGATTTTACCAATTTTGTTAAAAAATCCATTCGTAAAAACGGTGTTTGTATGAAAGATTTTGATGTTAACGATAAGTCTGGCAAATGGCTTTTAATGGATTTGTTTAACAAAATGGATTACGCTATGCTCAATTTTGACGCTGACAATAAAAAGCTCGCTCTTAAATTCGCTAAAAAATTGTTGAAAAGATTTGGAAAAGATTTTGATATTTACTTCAGAAGAAGCTCATCTGGGAGGGGATTTCACTTTGTAGTTTGCGACTCAAAAACAAAAATTCCTTTGTATTTGCCTAAAGCTATGGTTCTCAAAATTAGAAAGCAAGTTGGAGATGATTATGGAAGAATTGCTGTCGATAAAATTAGAATTAGGCAAGACAGAGTTATTTCAATTTTGTTCGACAATAAAAACGATAGAAATGCTGGTAGATGGATAAGGCTAAAATCTTTGGAGCAAATTAAAAAATTGAGGGTGAGAAAGTGAAGGGGCAAGTTGGATTTGGTTTTATAGATAGAATTACTTCAAGAATAAGAGAGTTGAGAGAAAGAGCACTAAGTGCTATTAGAAAACTGCTAAGAATTCCTGTTAAAAAGAGAATTTACTTCTGGAGAATAACTTATAGCGGAATAGTTAAATGCCCCTATCAAAAGCCTTCGGCAAAAGAGCATACTCAGGTTATTTGGGAATTAACTTTTGAAGACCCGCCATACTTCAGAACCTTTTCTTCCGATAGAAGAGAGGTTTTTAATAGGTATGATAGGGCAATAAGGTTTTTGATAAGAGAGCAGGAAATAAAAATGGTGGGTTGGATTTCTCCAACTGGAAAAATAGGAGCTTTGACTTGGAGCAGGTGGATACCAAAAGAAGAGCTTCCTAAGGAATGGCGGGAGATAATAGAAAAGATGATTAGGGAGGGGAAGGCAAGTAAAACTGAGCTTGAAATGTGGGCAAAGGGTTATGGGAAAATTCCAGAGAAGCCAATTTTAGAAGTTAGAGATTACTCTTACGAAAGAGTTTCCGTTTTAGTTGAGGGGAGAAGAAGAGATTATTTGGAAACAACTCAACCTTTTACAAGAGCTACTGATAGATACAGATTTACTGTTTACAGACCACCTTACACTACTGATGATGAAATTTGTTCTTGGGAAGACGAATTCACTCACGATTTGTGAATTCAACCAGCAATTGCCTTCATTAGATTTTCTACATACCTTTCTGCATCTGCTAAAAATTTTGGAAATGTTTCCTGCATTATTTGCTCTGCTCTCTCTGGATGGGCATGGTCAAAATACTTAAAGGCAGTTCCATAAGTTCTCCATAAAGCTTGGTCAATTGCCCTGTTTATTATTCCTTCTGGATATCCCTTTTCCTTCATTCTCCTTCTAAAGTCCTCTATCAGGTCCTTATATTTTTCCTCAAGAGTGACAACTCTCTCTGGAGCCATTTTATCACCTAATTAAAAGTAGAAATTTTGCTTTAAAACTATTTGTCAGACAGTTTCTATGCTACCTTGTATTCTCTGCATAGAAAATTTTGTCAGACATTAACCTTTTATTCCCCAAGATTCTCTGTCTGACACTATTCTTCTTCCCAATCACTTTCTTCTTCCAACTCTTCTGGTTCTTCCTCTTCCTCTTCAACTTTTTTCTTTCCCTTTGCCATTAACCCTCACCATTTTTTCCCACTTTCCATTGTTTAAAACAAATTTAATTTCGTATTTCCTGTTATTTAAAGCTATCTTTTTGAACCATTGCTCAGCAATCCACTCAGGAACTTTCGTTTCACTAATTATCCTATTTAAAGAAATCCATCCTTTCCTGCTTTCCAAGTATTCTTCAATTTCTGTCCAATAATCCATTACTTCACCTATTCAGCAAGTGCTTTCACGAAACCCTCGACCCACCTTTCATACCTATGAAGGAAATCTTTGAAATATTCTACTTCAAACTTTTTTCTAATTTCTGGGTCTCTTATTGCCACAGTTCTTCTCTGCAAGTCCCACTCAGCCATATCCAAAACTTTCTCAATTGAACCTTCTGGATATCCCTTTTCCTTCATCCTTTTCCTAAAGTCTTCTATTAAAGGCATTAGTTCTTTTCTTGCTTCTTCAATCATTTAATCGCCTGTTGCTTCTTCTAACTTTTTAAAATAGGCTTCCTCTGTCTTGAAAATTTCCTCGCTCGTTACCAAACCTTTTCTTTGCAAAAGCGTTAAGAAATCGTCTATTATCAGCTTTTTTTCTTCAATGTTGTAAGGTTTTGGCTTCAAAGATATTACTAAGGAATCTATTACATCTTCAAGAGACAATTTTTTCTCTTTTTCTTCCATTTAATCACCTATAGCTTTCCCCAAAATCTCTTTAGCTTTCTCGCTAACAGCCTTCTTAAATTCTTCTATCGGTATTGGATATGTTTCTCCTGTAAATATTGAGAAAGATTGGTTGTAGTAATCGACATATTTTTCATGGAACTCTTTCAGGAACTGCTCTTCTTCCGGTGTGAACGGCGTGTCTTTGTAAACAAGCAGGGCAACGTTCATTGAAAAAACGTTAGAAGTTGGAAATATCTTCTTTCTAACTTTAAACCCAGCTTTTTTCAATAATTCCATTGCTGTTTTCAAATACTGCTCGTTTTCCTCTGGGTCTCTCGCAACAAAAGAAAGGTCTAATATCTTTGCTCTCTTTTTCTCCTCTTCTGGAAGCTCATAAGTATAATATCCTCTCCAGGGGTCAATTTTCACCCATACTTTCTTTAGCTTAGGAACTTCTTCAGCCATTCAATCACCTATTGCCTTTCCCAATTTTTCCTCCTCCCTTTCTTTTGGGTATTCAAGGTAAACTCTTTCAGCTATATTATCAATAAGCTCGTCTACAATTGGCTTGTAGCCAAAAATTAGAGCAATATGAACGTAAAGTGGATGCTTTTCTTTTACCCCTTCTTTTAGCGCCTTAACTGTTTCGTCGAGCTTCCTCCTAACTTTTTCGCTTTTCACAAAATTCTTCAATCTCTCAACATCTGCTTCTAATACAGAAACTTCTTTCTTGACCCAATCCCAATTCCCATAATTTGTATTTTCTTGTATTCTTGCCAGCTCATCAACTACTCTCATTAATGCATAAAACGCTTCTCTAACCATATTAAAAGTTGAAAAAAATAGTATAAAAAAGTTTGTCTGACAAAACAATTTAAACCAATTTTCTTAAATTTTAATCGGTGAAAAAAATGGCAGAGGAAGGACTAATGTTTGGCGGGTTAGAACTAAAAACTGAAACTAAGTTTGAGAAACTTGAAGAAATGGCAAAAGCAATTGGTGAAACCAGAGAAAGAGCTTTGGAAGGATTAAGGAAAGTAATTGGAATATAGGTGAGCAGATGGCAGGAGAGTCTCTCGGAGAGTTTTTAGAAGCGGTTAAAAGGGAGTATGGAGGAGTTCCGAGACCAGCGGAAGCTTTAGCAAAACCAACTGCACCAACTCCTACGCCAACTCCTTCTATTACTCTTACTCCAGAGCAAAAGGAAAAGATAAAAGAAGCTTTGGAGAAAATTTGGGAAGTAGAGAAGAAGGGAGTAAAGAAGGCTGTAGAAGCTATTTCCAAACTTTTTGAAAAATACAGGAAAGAAAAGGAGTTGGCAGAAGCAACTGGAACTCCTGTTGACATAGAAAAAGTTTTGAGAGAAGCAGGAATAGAAGTTTACAAGCCAGAGCTTGGAGTTTACGTAAAGTGAATTAAAATGGAGAGAATGGAAGAAAAGCTTTCAGAAATACTAACCGATATAGAAACGATAAGAGAGAATCTGAAGGAAATGGATAAAAGAGTGAAGAAAATTGAAGAGGCGATTGAAAAATTAAGATGGGCTATAGGTGAGTAAATTGGCAGAAGTTCGACAGGCAACTTTGGGTGAAATTTTTAGTAAAGAACAAGCAAAAGAATTAAAAAAGATTCTGGAAGAGGCAAAAAGAAAGGGAAAAGACCCCTTAGAATTGACTGATGTTTTCAGGCAAACTTTTGCAAAGTGGGAGAAAGATTTAACTGCTAAGGAAATATTGCCAGATTATCTTGCTTATGCTTTCGCTTGGACCTTGTCAAAATATGGTTATGACAAAGCTTTAGTTGAATTGAATAAAATAATTTCTGCAAAGTGATAAAATGGAAATGGAAAAAGTTAAGAATGAAATAGAAAAGCTTGGTTTTAAGGTTTTGAGAGAGGGGAAAATTGGAGATAAAATAGTTGTCGATTTTGTCGATAAATCAATAAAACACGAGCTCGAGCCTTATGCCTACTTTGTTAGCTCTCTTTCATTCAACCCCTCGACAAATGAATTGGAAGCGACAATAAGAAAGAAAGTTGAAGGAGATTATGCTGGCGCTGAAATTTTTTTCGACGAAGAAGAAGTTTTTCCTCATTTAACAAGGTATGATAAAGAAATTATTTTTTCTTTAAACTTAAGGCTCAAAAAGAACAGCTTGGAAAGATTTATGGAAATTTTAAATTCAGTCGTTGCCCACACTAAATAATTTCTATTCAAGTATCGCTTTAACTAATTTCCAAGTTTCTTTTTCAAATTTTTCCAAATCTCCTGTCATACTCAAATTATATTCCTCTTGTTCCAATCGTCTTATTAGCTTTTTTATTGCTTGTAGAACTCTATATCGAGCTAATGATAATGTTCTCATATAATTTAACTCTTCTTTTTCATTTTCAAATTCAATTCCAAATTCTGTTATTTTCATTATTCTCACCAACCTTAATTAAATAGTAACAATACTTTCTCCCTTCCTTATTTTCTCAGCAACAGCTTTTATCGGATGCTTTCCATAAATAACTTCATCCAAAAATCCCTTTGCCCTGCTTAAGTTCGTCCTAACTCTAAACAATATTGTTTCTGCGCTTCTAACAGTTGGAACTTCAAAACCAATAACTTCCTCTGGTATTATATACACCAAACCCTTCATGGTGGAATCAGTAGCCATATATAGAAGAGCCCTTTCCTTCCACTCTGGTATTTTCCCAAAAATTGCCATTTACCTCACCTCTAACAATCCAAGAAGCTCATTTAATTTCTCGCTCCAAGCCAGAATTCTTTCCCTCATCAATTCCTTATTGGCAAATGGGTTGAAAACATCTAAGTATGTTTCGGATGCTAAAAAGTAAATATCCCTTGCTACTTCTTTCTCTTTATCTGTAAACATTTCACTTGGTTTTAGTAGAGGCATTAAATCCCCTAAGCTGGAACTTTCTCTGCAATAGCTTTTACCAATTTTTCCTCAACATAACCTGGCTTTCTCTCCCACCACCACTCTGGTTTTTCTGCAATGTAACTAACAATTCCTTTGAGCCATTCCATGCTCATTTCCTTCGTTTTTTCGCTTGGATGCTCATACAAATATTTCTCAAAAATTGCCCTTTTCTCTGGCTCTTCTATCAAAAACTGAGCCATTCCCTTTGCATAATCCCTTCTCCACTTTTCTGCAGAATGGGGGGAAATTGCAACGAGAATAACTGGTCTTTCCTTATACTCAAGCTCAGCAACTTCTACTTTCGGCTTTTCAGTTAAAACAGCTTCTTCTGCCATAAAAATAGTTGGTTATTGGCTTAAAAAAGGTTTGTCAGACAGGGAAAAGAAAAGGAAAAAGGCAAAGCGGGTTTAGCTTGCGATAGCTCTCTTTAATCTCTCTGCCCATTTATCTTCTTTTCCTTTAACGGCAGCTTGGAATGCTTCTGCACTTACTCTTCCTACCCCTTCAACATAGTTTGAATACATTGTTGGTCCTGGTGTTGCACCGCTGAACAACTCTAATCCTTTCCTGTAGGCATCTCTCTTGATAGCATCCTCAACTCCCGCCTTCCATCTCGGACCCGCTTTAGCCATCTTGGCTGCCCATTTAGCCTTTGCAAGAGTTATTGTCGTCATTATTCTCACCGATTAAAAGTTAGAAAAAGGAGTATAAATAAATTTGTCCGACGCTTTCTAAACCCTATATTTGATTCACAGCCCAAGCAACCAAAAGCATTATTGGTATGAAATAGAGGAACCACATGTATGGAGCGTTATTTACAAAATCTCTTATGAATAAAAAAAGAATCGCTACGAAAATGAAGAAAATTACGCTGAAGAGCCATTTTTCAGCGCTCACTTTCTCGCCCTCTTTTTCACATATTGATTAATAGGTCCGAACCTTTTATTAAACTCCTTTACTATTGCTGGAACTTCTATTTGATGGGTTAAAATTCCCATCTGAAACCAAATCAAGACATTCCTTATAAACTCGCTCAAAGTCATATTATTTTCTTTAGCAAAACTTTCGAAATATTTCTTTAGCTTTCTCGTCATCCTAACGCTTACTCTTACAGTTCCATTTAATTCTTCATCATCTTCCACTTAAACCACCGCCCTAAAGATTAAAAACAAAATTATTCCAACGATAATAATTCCAACAGCCCAAGTAAATGCAGTATATGTAGGCATTATGCATTCCCCTGTTTGGTTGTTACAGCCATGTTCGCAGTATTCAAGCTCTTGCTTAGTAATGTTGTAATCTTTATTGTTTATATGCCAAGTAGCAGTTTTTATTACCATTCTATGCGTTGAATTAAAGCAGTATGAAGATGTTTCAGGAGTTGAATGAAGAGCCAAAAGCAAACCAATTATGTCTTCTTGGGCTTGTGAAACAGCTTCAGTTAAATTCCCTGTAATGTTTAAAGTAACATTAATGCTAACATTTGAAACATATTCTTTCAACTGCCTTTCTATCACATCAAATGCCGAAGAAACGTAAAATGTTTTAGCAGATTTTATCGTTTTCGGTTTTCCATAAAGAGTAACATTACATTCCACATATTCTAAATAAGTTCCATATTTGCTTGGAATTGTAAAATTGGAAACATAAAAGCCATTTTTGTATTCAAGCAGAGAAGAAAAAACGAGGTTGAAATCGGGGTCAAATATGTAAGCGCTACAATTTGCATTGTCAATAGAATTTCCCCAAATATCAGAAACTTGAGCAATTATGTTTGCTGTCTCGTTTGGAATATATTGAGCTAATGATACAGCGAAACTTAAAATTATTGGGAGCAAAAGCAAGATTTTCTTCATACTCATTTTTAACCACCATATTTAAATGTCTGACATCAAGATATAGGTCTTATTTCTGGTGTATTTTCATCTGGAGTAATAGCAACTTTTTTAACTTCAACGTGAATTTCTCCTCCACCTCTCAAATTTGTTTGAACAACAGTAACATTTCTGTAAGCGTATAAATTAAGCAAATCTACGCTAAAAGATTTAGCAGAAGTCATTCTTACAGTTACTGGATTGTGAGTGGATAAATCTATAGTGAAAGATAATTGCGGTGTATTAACAGTAGCTGTTCCCAATGTTTCCCATTGATTTGTAGCAGTATTGTTTATTTGAATAGTTACTGGATTTGCAGGGTCAATAACAGTAAAATATATAAGTAAATCAGCATTACCAGAAACACCAGATGGAATGGGAATAGTAGCTGTTAGGCTTGACGCAGAGTATACATTGCTATCTTTATACCAAAGCCTGCTGTCGCTCGGAGTTAAAACTACTAAATCGCTTGGATAAGTGCAACTTATTATAGTCATATAAACCCCTTCAACATTTGGTGCTACAAAATCCCAGTAATACAAACCATTTTCAAAGGGAAGCATTGTTACATTATCTATGAATTTTGTAGTGTTTGGATAGTAAACTGTGAGCTTACAAATTGCATTGTTAACTGGAGTAAAAAAATTGTCTAAAACTTGGATGAAAACTTTTCCAGGAGAACCAGGGGAATATTCTGTGAAACCTTTAGCACCAAAAACTATTCTTGGACTGTAGAGAAAATTATATGTTTGCCAAACTAAAAAAGAAAAAAGAATAGTTATAGATATGGCTATCAATAGCTTTGCTTTCATTCTTGAATTTCTTTTCTATCTTTAAAGCTTTTAGCTTAATATATGAATTTGTGCTGAAGCTGTTTCATTGACCAATGTTAATGTTTGCTGGACATGGAATGAGCTACCAGCTCCTAAAGTTCTTGGTCCAGCTGGAAGTGTTACTTGGCAAACTACATATTCCTCGAAAACTCCAATTTGGTTGAATGGTGTGGTAAATTGATAATACCAGCTACCAGGAGCTCCACCCTGAGTCATTGGTTGATTGTTAACAAATACTGTCTTGTCTGGATAATAAATTGTTACATTGCAATAATCTGCAGTTATTGGAACTCCCCAAGCATTAACTACTCTAACTATTACTTGAGCTGGCTCACCTTGCTGGTATTCTGTTCCTGAAATGAACCTTATTGAAGCTCCTACTCCATAGTTATTTACTGCTACAAAAGCTCCTGCAATAGCTACTCCAATTATTATCGGCAGTGCGATTAGCAATATTTTTTTCTTCTCCATATTTTTATTTTAATTTTTCCCTTTAAAAAGATTTGTCCCCACCATTTATCCACCTCCCACTCCCAAAGGCAGCCTTAGCGTCTGTTGAACCTTCATCCTCTTCATCTGGCTACCGTTCCCTGGTTGGATGTGGGCTTGGATAGGCAGGCAGGTTTCGCCTTCCCCAGAGAGACTCACACCCTCTGGAGAACGCTCCCCTGTCATTGTTTCCTCGTCGAGGAGCTGTCTGAACCTTTTAGCCAAATTCATTGAAGCATTTGCATCAGCATCATACTGCCTACCACACTTCAGACATTTGAAAACTCTACCTTCCCTTTTTCCTTCTCCACCACAATAATGGCAGATTTGACTTGTCTTGTAAGGATTAACATAAATGACAGGAATTCCCTCCCATTTCGCCTTGTATTCAATCATAAACTGAAGCTTTCTCCTTGCCCAATTACCAAGCAAGAAATTAAATCTTTTATTGTAGCTATTATTATTGAATTTACCAAGTTTTTCCATAACTATTATAGGTCTCTCAAATTTTTTAGCATACTCAACAACTCTTTTAGCTACTGTATGTAGAATTTCGTGCTGTCTTCTCGTAATTTTCTTGAATTCTTCAGAAGCTGTATTCTTTATCTTTCTCTTTCTATTGCACAAATGTTTCCATTCTCCACCCTTAAAGAATAATGGGTTTGTAAATTTCCCATCTACTAAAGCAGAACAAACAGCAAGATAGTTAATTCCAATATCAACCCCAATTATTGATTTACACTCATTAAAAGGTGGTAGTTCAACTTCTTTTTCAACAACAACATTTAAGAAGTATTTACCATCATTTTCAACAATCCTCGCCCCTTTAACTTTTCCTTGCTTCATTTTCTCCAATTGTTTTTCGCTTGGAAATACACTTAAAATAAGCCTGTTTCTTGGCTTATAAATAATACTAACTTTGCTTCCTTCTATTTTATAATCCTGCTTTCTTAAGAAAATTGTTGGATTTAATTTTTTTGGGTAAGAGTGAAGTTTTAAAACTGACTTTCTTAAAGCTCTTGCATCGTAAATAGCATTTGTTACTAATGAAGAATTATAACTCGGAAACATTTTTCTTATTTCTCGGTAAGAATAACCAGCATAAGCCAAACGAAACATCTCTGAATAAACACTTATCATTGTTTCCCCTCAATTTTTCTTTAACATACCTTTTTTTCTTAATTTTTAATTTTTA
>Ga0272445_1002927_pt1 | contig 11093 bp, 8 predicted proteins | sample YNPCB0031_FD_194404 | JGI IMG/M metagenome (GOLD analysis project Ga0272445, IMG submission 194404) | Hot spring sediment microbial communities from Yellowstone National Park, WY, United States - YNP-CB-003-1 | ecosystem: Environmental > Aquatic > Thermal springs > Hot (42-90C) > Sediment... | reverse complement strand
ATGGTAAGAGGGACATTTTGGGCTGATACCGCCTAAAAAGAAAGTCTGTGTCAGGAAATGGTATAAGAGAGGCCATCATGCTCAGCAGCGTAGCTCCGCTCCACCGCAAAAGCAAAAAACCCCATGCCTAAGAAGCCTCCACCCCCTCGTATCGCTCCGAGGCTATTGGCATAGCCGCTTCGGAGTGAATTCTCCCCCGCCCTCTTCAACACCTCCCCAAACCTCCCCATTTAGCGCCTTATGCACAAATCCACTTTTCCACAATTCTTCCTTTCCGCCTTGGAGCAGGAGGCCCCTCTTATTGGGTTAACTTTGGCGTATGGCAACCCGAACCTACACGTTTGGCGGACGTACCTTCGTCCTGGATGTAGATAAGGCCGAGCAGGCCATTGCAGAAAAGCGCGTGATTAATGGGCGGATCACCATGGCCTTCAACCTCCTGCCGCTGAAGTATCCTTGGGCTTATGACCTCTATCGCACTATGAAGGCCAACCACTGGGAACCCGAAGATATTCCCATGCACAAAGACGCCGCCCAATGGAAAAGCTCCGAAGTCACAGACATAGACCGCTGGATTATTCGGATGGCGGTGGGATACTTCTCTGCGGCAGAAGGGATTGTCGGGGATAATATCATTCATGTCGTGCGCGAGCTGGTAACCGCCAGCGAGCTCAAGCTGGTCTTAGGCCGTCATGCCCACGAAGAAAATGTCCATGCCGACTCCCTGCTCTATATGATTTCTTCTCTGGGTATTGACCCCTATGAGTGCGAAGCGATGTTTGTAGATATTCCCACCATCAAAGCCAAAAATGCCTTTGTAACTCGCATTTCGCATGCCTTGCGTCGGGACTTAGACCTCACTAAGACCGAAAACAAACAGCTTCTGGCGAAAAATATCTTCACTTTCGGGCTGGTGATGGAAGGGACGCAGTTTTATGGGCTTTTTGGGATGGTGCTGAGCCTGTATCGGCAAGGAAAATTCCCCGGTATTGGTCAGATGTTTCGCTATACTTTGCGGGATGAGAGTAATCATATTGAGCTTTTCCGGCGGCTTCTCTTAGAGCTGGTGCAGGAAAATCCCGATATTTGGACGCCTGAATTTCAGGAAGAGCTGCGGCAAACGATGGCCGAAGGGGTGCAGTTAGAGATAGACTTCATTCGGGATTGTTTGCCTCTGCCGGCTATTGGCCTCAAACCCGAGGAGTTTATAGAGTACATTCGTTACATCTCTAATCGGCGCTTGCAGAGTGTGGGGTTGGAGCCGCTTTTCCCGGGGGCCCAAAATACGCTTCCTTGGCTGGCTGAGCTGATGGATATTCGTAAGGAGCAAAACTTCTTTGAGGGCCGAGTAACCGAATACCGAAAGGCTTCAGCCCTTACGCCTGTAAGCGACGACGAACTCTAAAAAATATTCTCGTTTATGAGTGTAAGCCTTTCTTTGAGTCGGTTGGAGGAGAGCATTCGGCAGGCGCAGCGGCAGCCGCTGAGCCTACCAAAGGCGTCGGCCTGGGGGCTCCTAACCTCCTTTCCCCGTGAGCTGGCGAATGGCGAAGTGCCCCACTACTTCCAGGCCGACCCTTACATGACGCTTTTAGCCCGGGCGTGGCTCGCCACTCGTCTGGAAGAAACCCCCGACTACGATCGTCTGCGCCAGCTCATAGAAAGCTGGATGCGCCCTCTTATTGACTATTTGGAGCAGCTTCCCTCCACTGTCAAGCCTACAGAAGCGGACCTGATAGCTATTCTGGCTAAGACACTTTTTACGCAGGGGTATGATCATGTAGCATACGCCTTTTTGCTTTTGCGGGCGCAGGAGCACAAGTCCGGGGAAAAGCCCAACTATGCGCCGATGGTTCGGCGCCGCACGGGCCAAATCGTCCCCTGGCTCCCCCACAAAATAGAAAAAGCCCTGGAAAAAGCCTTTCTCGCCGTCGGCAAAAAACCGGACTTAGTTCCTATCCTCACGCGTCAAGTTTCGGAGCGCATCTTTCAGCTGGGGCATGCGATTGTGGATTTGGAGACGATTCAGGACTTAGTGATTGAGGGGCTCTTACTAAAGGAGCAGTGGGATGTAGCTCGGGCTTATGCGTTGTATCGGGCGGAGCGGGCGCAGGAGCGTTTGGAGAGTGCTATCCGGCGGCCTTTTCAGGTGACGCTTCTGGAAGTGCGGGAACCTAATGGCTCCATTACGCTTTGGGACGGAGCCGAACTGCGTGCCCGCTTAGAGTATGCCATCCAGGGCTTAGACCTCAATCTCTCTCCCAACGACATAGAAGCCGCCCTCCGAAAAAGCCTCTACAGCGGCATGGACCGCACCGCCCTCCAAAAAACCATCATCCTCAATGCGAAAGCCCTCATGGAAATGGATGCAGACTTTGCGATCTTTGCCGGGCGAATCCTCCTCACTTACATTTATGAGGAAACCTTAGGCTGGAATATCTTACGCCATGGCGAAGAGCAGCTGAAAGAGTTTCACCGCCTGGGCTTTCGGCCGTACTTAGAGCGAGGGGTGGCCATAGAAAGGCTGGACCCTGCCCTCTTGGAGTTTGACATAGAGCGGCTGGCTGCCGAAATAGATCCCGCTTACGACAAAGACTTTACCTACCTTGGGATTCAGACGCTTTATGATCGTTATCTGATTGTGGATAAGACGGGTCCCAAGCCCCGACGTATAGAGGCGCCGCAGTTTTTCTGGATGCGGGTAGCGATGGGGCTGCATATTCGGGAGACGCAAGACCGAGAAGGTCTTACCCTGCGCCTGTATGACCGATATCGTCGGCGGCTTTTCTGCTCTTCTACGCCGACGCTCTTCAATAGTGGCACGACGCGTCCCCAGCTCTCTTCCTGCTATGTGTACAAAGTGGATGACTCTTTGGAGTCTATTATGCTGCGGGGCATTGCGGAGAATGCCTTTCTCTCTAAATGGGCGGGAGGATTGGGAGGTTCATGGACGGCGGTGCGAGGAACAGGAGCCTACATCAAGGGCACCAACGGCGAAAGCCAGGGCGTCATCCCCTTCCTCAAGCTCCACAATGATCAGCTGGTAGCCGTCAATCAAGGGGGGAAGCGAGCCGGCTCAGGCTGTGCCTACCTGGAAGTATGGCACAACGACATTTTTGACTTTTTGGAGCTTAGGCGTAATACCGGTGATGAGCGCCGGCGCACCCACGACCTCAATACCGCCTCCTGGATCCCCGACCTCTTTATGAAGCGCATGGAAGCCCGCCAAAAGTGGACGCTCTTCCGCTCCAACGAAGTGCCCGACCTCCACGAGCTATATGGAAAAGCCTTTGAGGAAAAATACGAATACTACGAAAAGCTCGCTAAAGAAGGCAAAATCTGGTCGCAGGAAATAGAGGCGATTGAGCTGTGGAAACAAATGCTGCGCATGCTCTATGAGACGGGTCATCCGTGGATGACTTTCAAAGACCCCTGCAACATTCGCAGTCCGCAGGACCATGTGGGCGTTATTCACTCGTCCAATCTATGCACGGAAATCACCCTGCCTACTTCCAGTGAAGAGACGGCTGTGTGTAATCTGGGTTCTATCGTGCTGGAGAATCACTTGCGGCCTGATGGCACTATAGATTGGGAGCTTTTACGAGAGACGATTCGGATTGCGGTTCGGGCGCTGGATAATGTGATAGATATCAACTTTTACCCGGTGGAGGCGGCGCGCCGGTCCAATCTTCGGCATCGTCCGATTGGGCTGGGCCTTATGGGATGGCATTATTTGCTGATGCGGCTGGGTATTCCCTTTGACAGCGAGGAGGCGGTGGAGCTGGCTGACGAAGTGATGGAGCGTATAGCGTATTATGCGTATGAGGCTTCCAGCGACCTGGCTGTGGAGCGGGGGGCTTATGAGACTTTTCCGGGTTCCAAGTGGGATCGCGGCCTCCTCCCACCAGATACCATAGATCTACTGGAAAAAGAGCGAGGACTCCCCATTCAGGTCAAGCGGGGTGGGAAGTTAAACTGGGATGCCCTCCGCAAAAAAATCCAAACCCAAGGCATGCGCAACTCCAATGTGCTGGCTATCGCCCCCACCGCCACCATCTCCAATATCATGGGCAGCTCGCCATCCATTGAGCCCCTTTACAGCAACATGTATGTCAAAAGCAATCTTTCGGGCGACTTCGTGGTGCTCAATCCCTACCTCGTTAAAGACCTCAAAAAGCGCGGCCTCTGGACGGAACGTATCCGCAAAGAGCTCAAGTACTTTGACGGAGACCTCTCCCAGATAGAGGGTATTCCTGCCGACCTTGTTAGGCTTTACAAGACGGCTTTTCAGATTTCGTGGAAGACCATCATAGATGCAGCGGCCCGTCGCCAAAAGTGGATAGACCAGTCTCAATCGCTCAACCTTTACTTAGCCCAGCCCGACATGAAGGAGCTGAGTCACATGTATCGTTATGCTTGGCATACTGGCCTCAAAACCACCTATTACCTGCGTACTCTGGGCGCTTCTGCCATTGAGAAGAGTACCGTCTCCAAATCTGAAGTTGTTGAGCCGGACTCTACTTCGGCTCGTGAGGTGCCACTTCCCCCTTCGTCTGCTTGTCGGTGGGACCCCTCCAAAGACGCCGAAGGCTGCGAAGCCTGCCAGTAAGCCAACCTTTTTTCGTACCTTTATGGGGATATGCGTATTTCCGCAGGAAGCACGGTTACCGTGCAGTACAAGCTTTTCTCGGAAGATAACGTATTGCTGTATGAGAGCGAAGAGCCTCTTACATTTACTATCGGTGAGGATGACATTCTTCCGGCTTTTGAGGCTAACCTAATGGGGCTAAGTGCGGGTGATAAACATCGTTTCACGCTTAGTCCCGAAGAAGCCTATGGGGCCTATCAAGAAGAGTTAGTTTTCACGCTCAGTCGACAGCAGCTGATGGACGATGGAGAGGACATTGCCCCTGGGCAGACGCTGACTCTTTTTACGCCGGAAGGGGAGTCCATCATGGTGATTGTGGTGGAGGTGACAGACAGTACGATCACAGTAGATGCCAATCATCCCTTAGCTGGACAAACGCTTGTTTATGAGGTGGAAGTCTTAAATGTGGTCTGACATGCCAGAGGCGGGGGCTTCGGGGTGGCAGCCACTTGAGCAGCTGGCGGTTCTTGGCAAAGCGACGACGTCTATTCGGATTGGGATTCCGCGGGAGCGGAGCTTGCAGGAGCGTCGGGTAGCGCTCACGCCTGCGGCGGTGAAGACTTTGGTAGCCCGGGGCCATCAGGTTTTTATTGAGCACAAGGCTGGGGAGCAGGCGGCTTTTCCCGATCGGCTCTACACAGAAGCCGGGGCCTCCATCGTTTATCAACCCGAAGACCTCTTTCAAGCCGCCGATTACCTGGTCAAAATCGCCCCTCTCTCAGAAAAAGAAATAGAATTCCTCCGCCCCAAACAGGTCGTTTTTTCAGCCGTACATCTGGGGTCGGTTACTCCTGACCACCTTAAGAAGCTCCTTCAGAAAAATATCACGGCGATTGGCTATGAGTTTTTGCAGGCGAAAGATGGGAGCTTGCCCATTATGCGGATTATGAGTGAGATAGCTGGGCATAGTGTGATGCAGATTGCGGCGGAGATTTTGGCACGGGAGGGGCGGGGGATGCTTTTGGGGGGGGTTACGGGGGTGCCGCCGGCCCGAGTGGTAATCTTAGGGGCGGGGACGGTAGCCCTGCATGCCTGCCGTATTGCTTCCAGCATGGGCTGCACCGTAACCGTTTTGGATGAAGAAGTCTATCGCCTCCAACGTCTCAAGAGTCTGCTGGGCGATTATGGCCTTTCTACGGGGCTGATTCAGCCAGACCTTCTCTATGAGCTTTTGCCCCAGACGGATGTGCTGGTTGGAGCCCTCTACCGCAAAGGGGCCGGTGCCCATGTGGTCGTTACGGCGGACATGGTCTCTCGCATGCCCGAAGGAAGCGTCATCATTGATGTGGCCATTGACCAAGGGGGGAATATTGAGACGAGCGTGCAAACGACGCACGACCTGCCTACTTTCACCAAGTATGGGGTTATTCACTATTGCGTGCCGAACATTCCTTCTCGGGTGGCGCACACGGCCTCTTGGGCTTTGAGCAATGTGCTGCTGCCGATACTTTTGCGCATTGGGGATTATGGGGGGCTGCGGCCTCTTTTGCGTACGGGCCATATGCTCCGCACGGGGGTCTACACTTATCACCAGCACCTCACTAATCACACTCTTGCGCGCCTTTTTGGTATGGAGGCGTTAGATATAGATATGATGGTCGTATGAAGCCGGTAGAGCTACCTCATGTGGATTATATAGCTGGGGTTCCTCCCTATCTGCGGGGGCCCTATGCCAGCATGTACTTAGGGAAGCCCTGGACGATTCGGCAGTATGCGGGGTTTTCCTCGGCGGAAGAAAGCAATGCCTTTTATCGGCAAGCCCTGGCCTCTGGTCAAACCGGTCTCTCCGTAGCTTTTGACCTGCCTACGCACCGGGGATATGACTCCGATGATCCGCGCGTCATTGGCGATGTGGGCAAAGCTGGGGTAGCTATTGACACCGTGGAGGATATGAAGATTCTATTTGACGGAATTCCCCTGGACAAGGTCTCCGTCTCCATGACTATGAATGGCGCCGTCATCCCTATTATGGCGTTCTTTATCGTGGCGGCCGAAGAGCAGGGCGTTCCCCCCGCTAAACTCTCCGGCACCATCCAGAATGACATTCTCAAAGAGTTCATGGTGCGCAACACCTACATCTACCCCCCCGAACCCTCCATGCGGATTATTACGGACATTTTTGCCTATCTTTCGCGAAACCTGCCGAAGTTTAACTCTATCAGCATCAGTGGGTATCATATTCACGAGGCGGGGGCTCCGCCGGATATGGAGCTGGGTTTTACGTTGGCGGATGGAATAGCGTATGTGCGGGCGGGTTTGGAAGCGGGGCTGTCCATAGATGAGTTTGCGCCGCGGCTGAGTTTCTTTTTTGCGATTGGGATGAACTTTTTTGCGGAGGTGGCGAAGCTGCGGGCGGCTCGGCTTTTGTGGGCGGCGATCATGCGGGATATGGGAGCGCAGAATCCGAAGTCGTTGGCTCTGCGAACGCATTGTCAGACCTCGGGATATAGTTTGACGGCGCAGGACCCCATGAATAACATTGCGCGCACGACGATAGAGGCGCTGGCGGCGGCGCTTGGCGGCACGCAATCTCTACATACGAACTCCTTTGATGAGGCGCTGGCTTTGCCTACGCCGTTTTCCGCGCGCATTGCCCGTAACACGCAGCTCTTTTTGCAGCGGGAGGCGGGCATTTTACGGCCGATAGATCCGCTGGGGGGGGCTCATTTCGTAGAGCGGCTGACATTAGAGCTGGCGCAGGCTGCTCGCCGCTGGATAGAAGAGATAGAAGCCCTTGGGGGTATGCCGGCGGCTATATCGGCGGGATGGCCACAGCTTCGCATCCAGGAGGCCGCAGCTAAACGGCAAGCTCGCTTAGAAAGCGGCGAGGATGTCTGGGTGGGCGTCAATCGCTTCTTAGTGCCAGATGCGCCACCCCCCCCTATCCTCAAGATTGACAACCGGGCGGTGCGCGCTCGGCAAATTGAACGTCTTCAGGCCGTGAAGGCCAGCCGTGATGAGAAGGCCGTACAGGATATTCTGGAGCGGCTCTATCAGGCGGCGGCCTATAAGACGGATAACCTTTTAGCGGTGGCGGTGGAAGCGGCGCGGCGCCGCGCCACGCTCGGAGAGATTTCTGCTGCCATGGAGCGGGCCTGGGGCCGCTACGAGCCCACCATGCAGATCGTTACCGGCACCTATCAGAAGCAGTTTGAGGGTACTGATGCCTGGGAGGCTATCCAAAAGCGTATCCAAGCTTTCATTCGGCGGTATGGGCGGCGTCCCCGTATCTTGATCGCTAAAATGGGTCAGGATGGGCATGACCGCGGGGCTAAGGTGGTGGCTTCCGGCTTGGCGGACTTGGGGTTTGATGTGGATTTAGGGCCCCTCTTCCAAACCCCCGAAGAAGTGGCCCGCCGAGCCATTGAGAACGACGTGCATTTTATTGGGGTTTCTTCGCTGGCTGGTGCTCATGATACTTTGGTGCCTATTCTGATTGAGCTTTTGCGGCAGTATGGACGAGAAGACATTGCTGTAACTGTGGGGGGGATTATTCCGCCTGATGACGTGCCGGCCTTGCAGGAGGCTGGGGTGAAAGCGATTTTCCCGCCAGGGACGCCACTATTCACGATTGCGCATCAGCTTTTAGACTTATATGAGGACGCTTCTCGCCAGGTGGTGGAGTCAGTGGGAGGTGCATAGGCTGGAGCAGCTGGTGGGGCAGGAGGCTGAGGTGCAGCGGCGGCTATTGGGGGAGCTTTTGAGGCGGGGGGCCCAAACGAAGTTTGGGCGGGAGCATGGGCTGGAAGCAGGCCTGAGTTACGAGGAGTTTCGGACTCGGGTGCCGCGTTATACCTATGAGAGTTTGTGGGAGAAGTACTGGCAGGCGGCTTGGCAAGGGGAGCCTGACCAGACCTGGCCCGGCCTCCCGGCTTATTTCGCTAAGACTTCCGGCACGACGGCGGGCGCTAAGTTTCTTCCTATTACTCCTGAGAGCGTTCCTACGCATGTGCGTGGGGCTCGTTTGACCCTGGCTTTTTACATAGTGAATACAGGGCGGACGGATTTCGTGAATGGGCGGTGGCTTTTTCTTTCGGGAAGTCCTGCTCTGGAAAAAACCCCTGCGGGCATCCCCTACGGGCGCCTCTCCGGCATCGTTCATCACTGGGTACCTCGCTACCTCACGAAAAATCGTCTCCCCTCCTACGAAGTCAATACCCTGGAAGACTGGCCCCAGAAAGTAGAAGCCATTCTTCGGGAGGCCCTGCCGCTGTCTCTGACGCTGATTTCGGGGATTCCTCCCTGGATTGTACAGTTTTTGGAGACTTTGCAAGCTTTCTCGGGCCGGAGCGCTAAAGAGGTCTGGCCTCACCTACAGGTGTATGTTCATGGGGGGGTGGATTTTCGTCTTTATGAGGGGCGGTTGCGGGAGCTGATGCCGGGGGTGGATTTTGTGGAGACTTTTCCGGCGTCGGAGGGGTTTTTTGCGTTTCAGGATACGGAGGAGCGGGAGGCTGGGCTTCGTCTGCTGGTGGATAATGGGGTGTTTTATGAGTTTATTCCTTTGGAGGAGGCGCAGGAGCCGCAGGGGCGGCGGTATCCGTTGTGGGAGGTGGAGGTGGGGCGCAAATATGCGATGGTTATCACGACGAATGCGGGTTTGTGGGCGTATGACTTGGGAGATGTGGTGGAGTTTGTCTCGGTGCGGCCGTATCGGGTGCGGGTGGTAGGACGTGTGAAAAATCATCTGAGTGCGTTTGGAGAGCATGTGATTGAGGCGGAGGTGGAGGGGGCGATAACGGCAGCCGCTCAGGCGTCCAGGGCTCAGGTAGGCGAATTTACCGTGGGGCCTCGTCTGACTTCTCCCCCCTGCCACGAATGGGTCATCGCCTTCCTCTCTCCCCCCGAAAATCCCCATACCTTCGTAGAGGTTTTAGACGCTACCCTCCAAAAGCTCAACCCCTATTATGCCGACCTTCGGCGGGGAGAAATCTTGACTCGTCCTCTCGTTTATGCTATCCCCTTAGTGCAGTTTTATGGGGTGCTCTCGGACTTAGGCAAGTTTGGCGGCCAAAATAAACCCCCCCACCTTAAAAGCGATCGCAGTCTTTTAGACCGGCTTTTACCTTTGGCTAAGCCTCTTCTGCAAGCTCCTGTTTCATGAGAGGGCTCTTCCTACTTAATCTGCTCTGGGGGGTTGTTTTGCGGGACACGGTTGCGGACCCGGCCATCTATACGGTTCAGTTTTACCGTGGGCAAAATACGCTTTCGTTTCCCTATTTAGGGCTGGGCGAAAATCAGGTGCTGACTTTGGAGTTTGATGAGCTGCGGGAGGGGGGAGTTTCGGACTTTTGGGTGCGTATTCAGCTTTGCAATCGTTATTGGGAGCCTTCGGCTTTGCCGCTTACGGAGTACTGGCCGGCCTTTGTGTCGGATCGGATTACGGATTTTAGCCTCTCTGTAGGCACGCGAGTGCCCTATGTACATTATCGGTATCAGCTTCAGAATCATTTTCAGCGCAGTGGGCTGTATGTCATAGAGGTCTTTCGGGAAAATAATCCTGCTTTTTTGGTGCTTCGGCGGCGCTTTTATGTCGTGGAGAATGCGGTTCAGGTGGTGCCGGATTGGGGCAGTCAAGTCGTAACCGGGGCTCGGCAGCGGTTTCAGTCCCTGGCTTTTAAGGTTTTTCCTCGGGGCCTTCGGTCTGTACAGAATTATCAGGAGTTTTTCTGCGGCGTTTTGCAAAATAACCGTTGGGATCGGGCATATTTTCAGCTGAAGCCGACTTTTTTGGGGCAGGATTATTTGGAGTATCGGTTTCAGCCTGGTTTGGACTTGGAAGCGGGGAATGAGTTTCGGATTTTGGACTTGCGGAGTATTTTGCGGCGGCGCAGCTTTCAGGTGGAGCGGACGCTCTGGAGCGATTCGGGGGTGGTGGTGCTTTTGGCGCCCGAGCGTCCTCGAGCGGGGGGGGTATATTTTAGCCAGTATGACCTCAATGGGCGGTTTCTCATTCAGGTTCAGGACTTGCCCATAGATACTTTGGGGCGTTGGGCGGGGCGGGACGAACTCAGTGCCACGCAAGCAGATTATTTCTGGGTGGAGTTTCGCTTGCAAGCGGAAAGGTATGCTCAGCCCGTGTATGTGGTGGGGGGATTTATGGGGTGGAGCCCCGATGCTCGGTATGAGCTTTTGTATGACGAGGTGCGGGGCGAATATCGGCGCCGCATTCGGCTGAAACAAGGGGTGTATGACTATATGTATGCGCTTTATGATGCGCAGAACGGGTACTTTCGGCCAGAGGCTATTGAGGGAAGCTACTTTGAGGCGGAAAACATCTATCTGATTGTGGTGGGGTATCGGGGCTTTACAGACCGGGAGGATCGGATTGTGGGGCATCGGTGGATCGGGGTGTATGAGTGAGTAATACCGATTCGGTGCAAAGAGCTTTTGAATGCGAGTGGGTGGTATTTTGTGGGGCCGCCGCCCGCCTTCGGCGGGCGGC
>Ga0272445_1002922_pt1 | contig 11104 bp, 8 predicted proteins | sample YNPCB0031_FD_194404 | JGI IMG/M metagenome (GOLD analysis project Ga0272445, IMG submission 194404) | Hot spring sediment microbial communities from Yellowstone National Park, WY, United States - YNP-CB-003-1 | ecosystem: Environmental > Aquatic > Thermal springs > Hot (42-90C) > Sediment... | reverse complement strand
TATATCCCGACAACCCATTCACAGCGGTTATTTTCAAATCCGACGCTGATAAATTCCCAAACATCAGATCACTTGAAGGCAAAACAATTATCGTCACGGGACAAATCAAACTCTATCGCAATAAACCCGAAATCATCCTCAACTCCCCAAACCAAATAAAAGTAGTAAAGTAACCTATGCTAATTGCCAAATTCTTTAAATCTTTATAACTTATTTATATATAACAAAAATTCTCAACTACCAACGCCATGAACAACAAAAAGATAACGCTCAAACAACTTGAAACACACCTCTTCAAAGCAGCGGACATTTTAAGAGGCAAAATGGACGCCTCCGAATATAAAGAATACATCTTTGGCATGCTTTTCCTAAAACGCATCTCAGATGTCTTTGAAGTAAAAAGACAAGAACTAAGACAAAAATTCAAATCAATGGGCTTCTCCGAAGAACAAATCAATGAACTCCTTGAAGACCCCAGTTCCTACGGCGATACCTTCTTCGTCCCAGAAAGAGCTAGATGGCACAACATCCTCAACCTGAAAGAAGATGTCGGCAACCATCTAAACAAAGCTCTATCAGCAATTGAAGAAGCGAATCACGAACTTGAAGGCGTCTTAAAACATATTGATTTTAACGCTGTAAAAGGAAAAACAAAACTAAAAGACCAACAACTTATAGACCTTATTCAACATTTCAACAAATACCGCCTTACAAACGACGATTTTGAATTTCCTGATTTGCTCGGCGCCGCTTATGAATACCTGCTCAAACAATTCGCCGACTCCGCAGGTAAAAAGGGAGGCGAATTTTACACGCCCCCAGAAGTTAAAAAACTAATGGTTATGCTCGTAAAACCACAAGAAGGAATGACCATCTATGACCCTACCGTCGGCTCTGGCGGTTTCCTCATTTCCGCAAGAGAATATGTTGAAGAACAAGGACAAGACCCCAAAAACCTGGGACTATACGGACAAGAACTTAACGGTCTTACCTGGTCAATTTGTAAAATGAACATGATCCTACACGATATACCCGACGCACACATTGAAAACGAAGACACACTTACCAACCCGATGTTTGTTGAAAACGGCTATATAAAGCAATTTGACCGTGTCCTCGCTAATCCACCATTTTCTCAGAATTACTCACGCGTGAATATGAAATTCCCACAAAGATTTAAATATGGCTTCACCCCAGAAAACGGCAAAAAAGCCGACCTTATGTTCCTCCAACATATGATCGCAAGTTTAAAAGATACCGGAATTATGGCAAGCGTTATGCCTCACGGTGTCCTATTCCGTGGCGGTCAAGAAAAAATAATAAGAGAAAAAATCGTCAAAGACGACCTGATTGAAGCTATCATCGGCCTCCCAGCAAAACTTTTCTATAATGTGGGAATACCCGCCTGTATAATCGTCATCAACAAGAATAAACCCCCAGAAATGAAAAACAAAATTCTATTCATAAATGCCGATAGGGAATACGGAGAGGGAAGAAACCAAAATTACCTAAGACCCGAAGACATTGAAAAAATCGCCACTGTCTTCCACGAGAAAAAAGAAATCCCAAAGTATTCAAGGATCGTAGACATAACCGAGATAGAAAAAAATGACTTCAACCTTAACATTCGCCGTTATGTTGATAACTCTCCCGACCCCGAAATTGAAGATGTCCACGCCCACATCCTAGGCGGTATCCCTAAACGAGAAATTGAACTCCATAAAGAACACTTCCAAAAATTTATGTTCTCACCCGAGATATTTTTAAAAGAAAAAAACACAAACTATTTTGACTTTAATGAAAACATCAAAGAAAAAAGCACAATCAGAGAAATCATTGAAAATGACGAAAATGTTAAAAGGGTGTTCTCAACTCACAAAGCTGAACTTTTAAAATGGTGGCAGGAAATCTCCCCAGAGATTGAAAAATTACCCGGTAATAAAAACCTTTGGGAATTCAAAAATAAAGCTTTGTGTAAATTAAAAGAAAAACTCCTGCCCCTTGGTGTGCTTGACGAATTTAAAATTGTTGGCGTTTTCGCCAATTGGTGGGAACAATTAAGATATGATTTTAAAAGTGTTATCTCTGCTGGCTGGAACGAGAACTTAATTGATGACGAGACAATAAAAGAAAAATTTTTCAAATCCGATGTTGAAGCAATTGAAGAACTTGAAACCGAAGTTGCTACTGTTGAAGGAGAACTTAACGATATCCTTGATGAAGTAGAGGATTGGGATGAAGAAGAACAAGGCGGAAAAACCGCTAATAATGTGATAAAATATCTCAAAGAACTTATTAAAAACCTAAAAGAAAATGGCAACGAATCCTCTTTAAAAGAATCGGGAAAATTTGAAGAGCTACTCAAAAGAATTGAACAAAAAGACAAAGAACTTAAAAAAATTAAAAAATCACTCAATGACAAATTAGACGAACTTGAGGAAAAAATTCAACAAAAAAGAACACAATTAACTGAGTCCTCCGCAAAGGACTTAATTATGAGCCAATTCTACCAAGTGATTGAATCGCAACTTGACAGATACCTAAACAACGAGAAAAAGATACTCATAAAGATTTTTGAGAACTTATGGGATAAATATAAAACCTCGCTGGAGGAACTGAAACGGGAAAGAGATCAAGAAGTTAAAAAGTTAGACGACTTTCTAACGAAGTTGGGATATTATGATTTTAATTAGCTGAATATACAAAAAAACAAGGTGCGAAAGCTATGACAGAAGACAAGGACTTTAAAGAACCCGAGGGCTTGCCAGAGGGATGGAAGAGGGTAAGGTTTAAAGATTATGTTTATTTTCAAGAGGGTCCAGGGCTAACCTCAGACTTATTTGAAGGTCGGAGTGAAGGTATCCCATTTTTAAATATAAGGTGTATTCAAAATAACCAGCTTTTGAAGGATAAGCTTCAGTTCGTTGATGAAAATATAGTGCGAAAACATTTTAAACATTTCCTATTACAAGAAAATGACCTCGTGGTCTCAAGTTCTGGCACTTTAGGACGAACCTTATTTATAAAAAAAGAACATCTGCCACTTCTATTAAATACATCAATCATAAGAATGCGACCTATGAATGAGTCATTATCAAGGTTTTATTTAAAATATTTCATTGAGTCTGAGTTTTTTCAAAAAGAGATTTATAGATTAAGCACTGGCAGTGCCCAAAGTAATTATGGTCCATCTCATCTAAAAAGAATTTTTTTAATCCTCCCCCCTCTTCCCGAACAACGCAAAATTGCCCAAATCCTTGAGACTGTTGATAACGCCATAGAAAAAACCGAGAAGATCATAGAAAAATACAAACGCATAAAGCAGGGCTTGATGCAGGATTTACTCACCAAAGGCATAGACGAAAAGGGCAATATCAGAAGCGAAAAAACGCACAAGTTTAAAGACTCCCCACTTGGCAGAATACCGGAGGAGTGGGAAGTGGTGAGATTGGGAGAGGTTAGTTTTATTACATCAAGTAAAAGAATTTATTACGATGAGTATTTAACTGAAGGTGTGCCATTCTTTAGATCTAAAGAAGTAATAGAATTATTCAATGGAACATTTTCAGGAGCAACATTATATATTTCATATGATAAATTTAAAAATATTATGAATAAGTTTGGGGTTCCTGAAGCTGGTGATATTCTAATTACTGCTGTCGGCACATTGGGGGTGGTTTATTTAGTTAAAAAAGAGGATCTGCCCTTTTACTTCAAAGATGGAAATCTACTGTGGCTGAAATTAAGAGAGAAATTAAATAAAGTTTATTTCGTTAAATGTTTTAATCTATGGTATAGCATTCAAGAAGATGATTTAATAATAGGAACAAGCCAACCTGCTTTAACTATTGAAAAACTAAAGAAAATGCTCCTCCCCCTCCCCCCACTCACCGAGCAAAAACGCATTGCCGAAATTCTCTCACAAATAGACCAAGTCATAGAAAAAGAAGAAAAATACAAAGAAAAGCTTGAACGACTAAAACAGGGCTTAATGCAGGACCTACTCACCGGAAAAGTAAGAGTTAACCATTTAATTGAGGAGGGCGCAGAAAATGTATCTACTTGATGAAGAACATTATGTAGAAAACCCATTCCTCGCCCAGCTCCAAAAACTCGGTTGGGAAATATACAGACAAAACAAAGATGACCCGGAAGATGTAAAGGAAATTACAAACTTTGATGAACACTTTAATCCCATCTATGGCAACAGCATCAAATTCAGGGAAAGCTTCCGAGAAGTTATCCTTGAAGGTGTTTTAAGGGACTCCATCAAAAGGATAAACCCATGGATAGAAGAGGACCAAATAAACGAAGTTGTTAGAAGAATTACAACCCCACAAGCCAATTCACTTTTAGAAGCAAATAGAGAAATACACGACCTTCTTCTTGAAAATACATCCGTATCCGAGAATAGAAAAACAGGAGAAAAAAGCCCATCTGTGTATTTTATTGATTTCAAAAACCCTGAAAATAATTCCTTTATAGCAATATCCCAGTTTAAAGTAAATGTCCCCGGAACGGAAAAGCACATAATTCCAGACATTGTTCTTTTTGTAAATGGTTTGCCTCTTGTTGTGGTTGAATGTAAATCTCCAGCTATTGCCGACCCCATAGCAGAAGCCATAACCCAGATCATGAGATACTCAAACAGAAGGGGAGTAAAAGAAGGAAATGAAAAATTATTCTGGTATAACCTTTTCACAATAGCAACATCAAACCAGGTTGCAAAGTATAGCACTATCACCGGCGAATATGAACACTTCGTGGAATGGAAAGACCCATACCCTTATGCCCTCTCCGACATAGACCCAAATTCAACAAGCATAACAAGCCAGCAAGTTCTAATTCAAGGAATGCTGAACAAAACCGCTCTCCTTGATATACTCCACAACTTCACCATCTTTAAAGAAGACCAAAAAGGTGGAATTGTCAAACTCGTCCCAAGATACCAACAATATAGAGCCGTTAAAAAAATACTAAAACGTCTAAAAGAAGGGGAAACCCCAGAAGGAAAAGGCGGTATAATCTGGCACACCCAGGGCTCGGGGAAATCAATAATCATGCTCTATACCGTGAGAGCAATGTATCACGATGACGAGTTTAAAAGTTGGAAAATTGTTTTTATAACAGATAGAAAAAAATTACAAAATCAACTATCCGATACTTCCAAAAGCTTGGGCTTCACCATCCACCTCGCACGAAGTGTGAGCGAGCTCCAAGAACTCCTCAAAACCAACACCCCAGACCTCGTTATGGGCTTGATCCATAAATTCCAAGAAAGGGAATTGGAAAGGGAATTCCCAGTCCTTAACACCTCCCCAAATATCCTAATTATGATTGACGAAGCACATAGATCTCAATATAAATTTTTAGGCGCCAACTTAAGAAAAGCACTCCCAAACGCTGTTAAAATTGCCTACACAGGCACACCAATAGAAAAAACTGAATTGACATTCGGCGACTACATAGATAAATACAGCATAAGACAAGCCGTTGAAGACGGCGTGACAGTTGAAATCGTTTACGAGGGCAGAGTCCACAGCGCCGAACTCTCCGACGAGGAATCCGCAAACGCAAAATTTGAAGATGTCTTCTCTCAGGTCTCCAAAAACGAGAGGGCGATGATTCTAGGCAGATATACATGGCGTGCTTATCTTGAAGCAGAAGAAGTTATAAAAGATAAAGCTAAAGATATGATAGACCACTATGTTACCCATGTCTTCCCGAACGGTCTAAAAGCACAAGTTGTAGCTGTCTCCCGCCTCGCAGCTATAAGATATAAACAAGCCCTTGAAGAAGCGCTCCAGGAAAAAATAAAAGAACTTGAACAGAAAGCGACAAACCTAGACCTTAAGACGCTTAAAAAACTTAAAGTGGCAGTGATAATTTCACCATCCCAAAACGATGACCCCGAAATTTTCAAAAGCGAATATACAGATGAAAACGAACACGAGAAAAACATCACAAGCTTCCAGCTCCCATTTGACGCCACAGACGAAAAAACCGGAATAAACGGCGATGTCGGTATCCTCGTCGTTAATGAAATGCTTATCACCGGCTTTGACGCCCCCATTGAACAAGTGATGTACCTTGACAACATATTAAAAGAACATAATCTTTTACAGGCTATCGCAAGAGTCAACAGGGTCTATAACAAAAATAAAGCATGCGGTTTCGTAGTGGACTATGTCGGCGTCCTGAAACACCTTAGGGAAGCCCTCGCTATCTACGCTAACGAAGATATTGACGAGATTTCCGAAGTCGTGAAAAATAAAAATAAAGGCATTGATGACTTAAAATATTCACACCAACGCATAAACGACTTCTTTAAAAAACATAAAATTGAAAACTGGAGAGATAATATAAACGAATGCATTGACCTTTTAGTTGATGAATTAATACGAGACGAATTCATTAAACTCACAAGACAATTTAACCGAGCTTTAGACGCGGTTCTCCAAGATCCAGAAGCTTTAAAGTATATCACTGACTTGAAAATTCTCAACTTCATAAGGGAATCAGCAAGAAATAGATATAGGGACGATAAACTAAGCATAAAAGACGCCAGCAAAAAGATAAGAGAAATAGTTGAAGAATACCTTGTATCAAAAGGCGTTGACCCTAAAATCCCACCAACCCCTCTCTTTGATGATGCATTCTTAGACAAACTTAAAAAAGAGCCAATTAAAGCAAAAGCCCAGGAAATTAAATACGCAATTTTAGAACATATTGAAAAACACTACGAAGAAGACCCAGAACTCTACGAAAGATTCTCAGACAGATTGAAAAAGATACTTGAAGAATATAAAGAAAATTGGGAAGAACTCGCAAAAGAACTTGAGAAATTAAGAGAAGAGATCAAAAAGGGAAGAGAAGCAGAAAATACATATGGCTTTGACCCAAAGAAAGAAATGCCATTTTTCGGCTTGCTTAAAAGAGAAATTTATGGAAAACTCTCAACCGATACACTAAGCCCGGAAGAAATTAACTTTTTAATTGATCTAACCAAAGATGTAATAAGCCTTATTGAAAAAAATGTGAAAGTGGTTGATTTTTGGGATAACTACACAAAACAAAAACGGCTAAGATCTTGGCTTATTTCAAATATATTACCAAGGTCATCAAAAAACAATGTACTTTATGGAAAAAGAAACGAAATCGCCCAAAAATTATTGGAACTTGCCTACCACATATATGGAAAAAATTGATATGGACATAAAAATTGAGAAAATAATAAGAACGAAAAGAAAGACGATCGCTTTACAATTAACAGATGACGCCCATCTTATTATAAAAGCACCCCTTGATGTAGACGATAAAAAAATAATGGAAGTAATCCTTAAACATAAAAATTGGCTTGAAAAAAAGATAAAAGAGTTATCCTCTCGCGACCCGAAATTTTCCCCCAAAGAATTCGTCAATGGCGAGGGCTTCCTCTATCTTGGAAAATACTACAAACTCACAATAGTTGACGACCAAAAAGAACCATTGAAATTTGAAAACGGATTCCTTCTCTCAAGAAATGTATTAGATAGAGCTCGGGATGTCTTCATTGAATGGTATAAAAGTAAAGCATTTGAAAAAATTTCAGAAAGGGTCAAATTCTATTCCCAAATTGGCGGTTTTAAATATAACAAAATTAACATCACTGACGCCCAAAAAAGATGGGGCTCCTGCTCGGGTAAAAATTTAAACTTCCCCTGGCGCCTTATTATGGCTCCCTTGCCAGTTATAGATTATGTCGTCATCCACGAACTTGCCCACCTATCAGAGAAAAACCACGGGAAATCGTTCTGGAACAAAGTGAAAATTTTAATGCCCAACTACGAAAAATATAAAAACTGGCTTGACGAAAACGGCCACCTATTAAGATTATAAATTAAAAGAAATAAACATATGGCGAACCAAGAAATAACTTTAAAAATCCCAATTGATGAACTGTTCTCAAAATTTGAAGAACACTTAGACATAGAAAACAACCGCAGAATTTTATTTTCCGGTAAATTTGGAATCGGCAAAACCTACTTCCTGAGGGAATTTTTCAAAAACAAAAAAGATAAGTACGAATCTTACCACTTATTCCCTGTGAACTACCAAATTAGCCAAAATGAAGATATAATTGAATTCCTTAAATATGATATCCTGATTGAAATAATGAAAAAAGATGAAAATATTTTTAAAGAAGAGGACTATGCCAACTTTTTAGACCTACAGCGTTTGTTGTATATCTGGGCTGGGGATAATCTTGAGAATATAATTGTTGCGGTGCTCTCATTTATTCCTAAATTGGGACGACCTTTACAGGAAATTATCGGCTTAATCAAAAACTTGTTGGAGTTTAAAAAACAAATGGAAAAAGGTGAAAAAGGTGTCGTTGAGGGATTCTTAAAAAGAATTGAAGAAAAAAGAATAACAGAAACTGACTATATAAGCGAGATCATAAAGGAAAAAATAATTGAACAAAAGGGTGAAAAGAAAAGTGTTTTAATATTAGACGATTTAGACAGGGTTGACCCAGAACATATTTTCAGAATTTTAAATGTTTTCTCCGCCCATTTCGACTCAGAAAATAATGAACTCCCAAATAAGTTTGGCTTTGATAAGGTAATCATTGTTGCTGATTACCTTAACTTAAAAAGCATCTTCCACCATAGATATGGACAGAACACGGATTCAAGCGGTTATTTCAGTAAGTTTTATAGCGTTGAAGTTTTTACATTTAAAAACGAGGAAATCATTGAAAGAATGATAGATAAAATCATCTTAAATTTTAATGTTAAAGATCAATCAGTGAGGGAATTAATTCATAATTCTTGGTTTAAGCTTATCCTTGGAGATATTATTAATGGTTCATTGAAATTGACAGGTGAAGAAAAATTAAATATGTGGCAGTTATTAAAGGGAGTTAAGTTTCAATTGCCTTCGTTTAATATTAGAAGATATACTAAGGATCCAAGATATGAATTTATGGAAGTTGAACTTATGATGAAAGTTATAGTACACACTTTAATCTCAATTTTTGGCTCCGAAAACGATTTTATTTCAGCATTGGAAAAAATAAAAAGGAATTCTTTGAGTGTACATGAAGCTTACAAATCTCTTTCTTTTTTCCTGCTTTCTAAAATTATAAACTTATCTGGAAAACTTGAACTTGAAGAATTTACTTGGAACCAATACAAAATCAAGGTAAACACGATTGAGAAAGTAGTTGTGGAGTTTCTTTACCAGGGTAAGACTATTGTTCCCCCGTCAGTACTATTTTATGATTTACTGATTGAATATATCAATCAAGGTTTGCATAATAAACCAATAAGCCCTCTATAACTAAAAGCGTGTTATTTTTATGGAAACTGAAGAAACAAACAAAAACGATTTAATCAAGATCAAAGAAGACGCGATAAAAATTCAAATCCATGATTTGGATGATACTATAAAAAGCATTGAAAATGAAAATATCAAATCCTCCTTTGTTCTTGGCTTCTCTGGTGTGCTATTTGGCATCGCCTTTAACCAGTTAGATAAACTCCCGCTTTTGCCCGCAATTATTTTTGTGTTACTATTATCCTCAGCAGTGGTAATTTCTTTATTTAATATATCAGCCAAAAAAGTAAAGATTCATATTAATGTAGACGAGGTCTTTGTCAACAACAATCCAAACGATTGGGAAACTTATCTTAATTACAAGCATCTACGCTATAGGGAAATTTACGAAAACGCCAAAAATCTACTTTACCAGAAAGCTAATCTTACAAGGTTATCTTTTATATTGTTAATTTTATCATCTTTATCTCTAACAATAATAAAACTTTTCTGGAGGTGAAAAATATGTCAAAAGAAGAGAAAGAAGAAAAGAAAATTATTGAGGAACATATCGGTGAGCAAATTTCTCTCACTCAGGGAAGCCCGAAATCAACCTCAAAAACCTCGGATGAATCCTCAAATGAGGGATCAAAATTTCCCTCCGATGATACAAAACAACCAAGCAATGATCCATTAAAATCGCAAGAAACTCAAAAAAATGTAAACGAAAACTATATAAAAAAGTTAAACGAGGATTTAGATTAATAAGATAATTTAAAACTAATCTGTTTGCATTTTTCAACTTTAAAAAATAATTTTAACTCGAGGGTTCAATAATTAACTCAACAGAAGTTAATATGAGCTACATTATCACAGTTAGAACTAATGAATCTATTTTAATGGCATCAGACACTAGACTTAATTATTTTGACGAGGTTACCTTAAATGGCAAAAAATATCAAAGAATAATTGCCGTAGCAGATTGTATACGAAAAACCTTTTTTATAGAAACAGCGAAAATCGGCATCCAATTTTTGGGAATTGGTTTTTTCCAAGATATTGATGGTGAAAAATATCCATTATCTCATTTTGTCAGGAGGATTGATAATATGTTACCTTTATATGGCTATGATTTTGAAGCAAATTCCAAAAAAATATTTGAGTTTCTAAAAGGAATTAGTAGGGTTGGCGACACTGGAAGATATGTAAAAGGTATCATGTCTGGATTTAGTAAAAATGGTGTGTCATATCTTTGCTGTTTTAATACTTATAATAATGAATTTGAAATTAAAGAATTTCATATTGGTTTATTTGTAGATAGTGAAAATAATGGAAATCCTTTTCCTATTAGCGAAAAAGAAGCAATAGAGGAAATAAACAAAAGAATTGACTCAGTCGCAATGAAGAAATGTTGGATTGTTGGGGGTCCAGTTGAAATTCTTAAAATCACCCATGAAGGCGGTGTGTTTATCAAGGAAAACCCTAAACTATTTAATGGAACACAGAAAGAGCTGATAGATTGTTTCAAAAGTAATATTAATAAAATTAACGGTATAATTTTCCCAAACCCTATTCTTGTAGAATATCAATTTTGAATTTTTCAACGCCCTATTTATTTTTAACAGAGAAAACAAAATAATGGAAGCATCTTTATGCGCATCCATTTTTCAACGATTTCCATCTTAACTGTTTTCACACTCTTTTTTTCCCACCCATCCTTCACCCAAAACCCCACAACCACTGACCTTGAAAAACGCATTTCATCCATTGAGAAAAGGATAACTATACTTGAAAACCAATTATC
>Ga0272445_1002919_pt1 | contig 11113 bp, 9 predicted proteins | sample YNPCB0031_FD_194404 | JGI IMG/M metagenome (GOLD analysis project Ga0272445, IMG submission 194404) | Hot spring sediment microbial communities from Yellowstone National Park, WY, United States - YNP-CB-003-1 | ecosystem: Environmental > Aquatic > Thermal springs > Hot (42-90C) > Sediment... | reverse complement strand
GTACTCGTGGATTAATTTATCTCTCATTCCTGCCATTTTCTTCCAAGGAATCTCCCTGTATTTATCCTTCAATGTCTTTGGAATCTTCTTTGCAGCTTCCCCCATAACCTCGATGCCTCTCACTACGGCGTAAATTGTCTTTTTGTCTCTCTTGAAATCTTCAAAGCTCATATCTCCGACGAAACTCTCGATACTCTCTTCTCTTCACATGTAAACTACTTCTTTCAAGATGTAGCCGCCGATTCTCGGTTTGAGAGCCTTTCTTGACACGAGGTCAACCTTCGCTCCAAATAAATCTGACAAATATTCTTCCAAACCCAAAAATTCAAGAAAACCTATTGGTTCTTCGAATTCCACAAGTATATCAATGTCACTTCCCTTTCTCCTCTGTTCCCCTCTAACATAAGAACCGAAAAACCCCTATTTCTTTCACCTTGAACCTATCTCTAAGCTCTTCTTTGTGTTCTTTTAGTATCCTTTTTATTTCTTCGATGGTTTTCATGATTTATTCCACCTTAATAAGCGCGTTTTTGTTTCCTTAAACATTCTCTTAAACTCAAGTTCTTCCCCATAAAGTTTTCTGAGGCTTGGAATTCCTCGGCTAACTCTTAACTCATTGCTGAACCCTCATGTAGGCGAGTATGCACGAACTCGTTGCGAAACCATCTGGCGAAGTGCGAGAGGCTGGTCTCAACATTCCTAAGCATTACATGCATACCCATCTACCTGAGGGTTCTGCAATGAGTCCCTTCGCAGCTAACAGTACTTCTCTTGGCTTTTCGTAAGGTTCGTACCCGATCTTCTCAGCGAAATCCTGCTGAAATAGCTCCTCCTCGATCCTGCGTCGAATAGGGCTAGGGCCTCTAAAACCCTGCCACCTTTATGCAACCGACCCTCTTTTCAACCTTGACCAATTCCACCACCCTCCTAAGGACGTACTAAATATAAAATTTTTGAGAGAAAGTCAATAAACATAGGAGCGACGCTGAAGCGCCTGAAAAGAGCTGAATTCCATGATATTAAAATTTGTGATGGAAGGGCGTCTCATTGATCGATGCCTCAAAGAGGAACTCATTGCGGAACACCTTAGTAGGTGAACGTGCATGCTACATGCATGAATACTGGAGATGTTGAGGCCAGCCTCTCATGCTTTATCGTTATTCTTTGCGAAGAAACCTTTCAATGCGTGCGCTGTTGGCTGTGACTTCCAGCCGCGCGCCCTTCATGGCAGCTCAACTACGCTATCCCTGCTCCAGCTTGGCTGCCTCCTTCAGCTCCCTAGGAGCCCTCCTCAGCATTAACTCCTTGAGCTCTCCTTCAGGGTCGGCGACGCACTTCGGGCTGCCTGCAGACAGCCCCACAAGTATCCATGATTCTATGCTCTCCTAACTTGAACGACTCGCGCCTTAAGGCCCTCGAGCCTGCTGACGACCTCGCCGCCTCGCCTGTAGGCCCTATCCACGCCTCCTCTATGGAGGCCCTTGAGTACTATGGCGCGCGTGGCGCTAAGGACGCGGGCCTCGAGCTTCTCGCTGGGCGTGGGACCGTTGAGCCACGCTATGATGAGGGGTTTGTTTAGAGGGCGTGAAGCGTCGTGGAGGTGATGCTAGTAGCTGTAGACCTCGATGTTTTTGCCTTTGGCGAAGGCCTTGACCTCGTCTCCTATTAGTGTGCCTGCGAGGATGGGTATGGTTGGTTTTTCGTACCTCTTTTGGATTATCTCTGCTTTTGTGAGTAGGTCCTTCAGGTCGTCTATGGTGGGCTTTACCTTTACCTCGACGACGTAGATGCCCCTTTCTGTCTCTATGAGCATGTCTATTTCGTGGCCGTTTATGGTGGCGCTTCTCTGCCTAGTGGTGATCTTTTCGCCTCTAAGCTTAGCGTCCTCCCTGACGTCCTCCCAAACGTATCTTGTGAGCGTAACCTCCGTTAAGGCGCCTAGGCCAAGCTCGACCCTAGATGTCCTCTTCTCAAGCTCCTCAAACCTCTTGAATGCCTCCTCCCAGCGCTTATTGTTCTCCTCCCAGCGTTTGTTGTTCTCCTCCCAGCGCTTATTGTTTTCCTCCCAGCGCTTCTCCTGCTCCTTGACGAAACCTAGGAAGTCCTCCCTCAGCTTCTTCAACTCGCCGAGGGTCGCCTCTAAGCCAAGGAGGCCTGCTACGGCCAACCTAAACTCCTCATCCTGCCTCAAGAGATTTAGAAGCTCTTGCCTAAGCCCAGCCAACGTGCTCACTCCTTCCTCAGGCTACTTAGGCTAGCAGGATTTTAAATTAAGATGGTTTCAAGATATTTAAGCCTTCTGTGGCTTATCTAGGATGCTGTCAAGTTAGGCTTGATTAATTGACCGTCAATGAGCCTTCAGATGGGCCCTAGACCTGTGCTCCGATTCGTTCCTGGCCTTGAGCTTCGCGCTGCATATGCTGCACTCCCTTAACCTGATGAGGCTCTACGAGCGCTCGCCGACGGCTAGCCTGAACACCCTAGCTAGCCCTTCAACTATAACACCAACAAGCCCCGACAGTTAACGCAAACGAACTTACTCAGGCATAGATAATTGACGGTCAACCTCGTAGAGGGGTTTAACTTGACGCATCCTCATCTAGCTTATGGAGTTTCTCGCGAAGAGTGGAGGAAAATCTTCCCATGGGTAGGGGTTGAGAGCTTCTACTATTCAGGCTACGCTGAAGTTTGAGCTTGGCGACGAGGGCTCGAAGGGACGGCCTCCATTATCCAACAGTAGGCCCCCGAGGATACGGCCCTCTCGCGATAGAGGTATTGGACGCGCGCCGCGACCTCCAGCTCCGAAGGCAGGCGTTCATGTGTGTTCAGCTGCCTCCATGAACTTAGCGACGTAGAGCCCTCCGAGCGAGGCGAGGGAGGCCGCTAGGAACATGTAGTTTCGCAGGCCCAGTAGGTCTACGGTGGCTGCCGCTAGGCTTGAGCCAGCTATCCAGGCGAGGCCCGTTATGGTGAAGAGGAGGCTCATCATGTATCCTTGAGCCTCTATGGGGGCTCGATCGCCTATATGGGCTGTTGAGGCGTTTATGAGGGAGCACCAGGAGAGGCCTAGGAGCAGGTGGATGGGCGCTATCCATAGGTAGTGGGGGGCTAAGCCGTAGAGGGTGAAGACGGCTGAGGAGCCGAAGAGGCCTAGGAGTAGTGTGGGCTTCCTCCCAAGCTTGTCGGCTAGGTAGCCGACGTAGCCCATGAGGGCTGTCTGAGAGGCTAGGTTCACGGCGTAGAGGAGGCCTATCCAGAGCTGTGAGGCCCCGAGGCTGGCTAAGTAGATGGGTAGGAGGGCCCAGATCCCGGTGGCGCCAGCGTTGCGTAGGAAGAAGCCTATGTAGACGGCCTTAAGCCCATCAAGCTTGAGGTGCTGCTTCACCCTTCCCCGCTCCACGGTCCTCCAGCCCCTAAGCCCTAGGGAGAGGAGGGCGGCTGTAAGGCTGGCTGCCCCTCCAAGCATGAACGTAGCCGTTAAGCCTAGAAGCTCAGAGGCTAAGCCGCCTATTAAGGAGCCAGCTAGGTAGCCTGAGGAGGTGCTTAGGTTGAAGACGCTGACCGCCCTCCCCCTTAAGTCCTTGGTGGTGCTCATGGAGGCCATGGCTGCCCCCATGGGTGCCACCAGGGCCCACGCTAGGCCTTGAGCGGCCCTTAGGGCCATGAGCTCGCCGACCCCCTTGGTGAACGGGATGGCTATGCAGAGGGCCCCGGTGAGGGCGGCTCCAAGCATGGTGAAGGCTGCATAGCTTCCAAGCCTATCTGAGGCCCAGCCGTAGATGGGTAGGGAGGCGGTGAAGGCTAGGTAGTAGGACGTCGTGAGGAGGCTTATCAGCGGTAGGCTTTGAGTTAAGCTTAGCGCGTAGAGGGGGATGAAGACTATAGTCATGTAGGTGGCTAGGGAGGTGAGAAAGAACGTGGTGAAGAAGAGGGCGGCCCTACCTCTAGGTACGCCTAGGGCTTCGAGGTGGATGAGGTTGGCTAGGAGGCTCGACAAGAGGGCCAGAGGGATGTTACTTGAAGGATACCTCCTTCGACCAAACCTTCTCGATGAAGGCCGGTATGTCTGAGGACTCCCTGGGCCCTACGTAGACCTTCCAGCCCTTCAGCAGGTCCTCAAGCTCCCCGCTTATCCTAGCCGCCTTGCCAGGTATGATTACGGTTCGATGCTTAACGCGCCCCTCCACCCCGCTTGCCTTCAACGCTTCAGCCACCTTATCAGCCGTGAACCTACGGCCAGCCACCGAGGACTCCACGCTTATGCCCTCTGTATCCACGCATATTAAGTAGCCTCTTCCGCTCTTCTCCACGTCGCCGCGCACTAGGAAGTAGGTGAGGGCTGAGTTGCCCGTGACGAACACGGGGGTCTTCTCGTCCACGGGGCCAACCTCGTAGAGCCCAGGCTTGACTGAGAGCGGGGTCCTAGGGTCGGTGTAGACGTTCTGCCTCCAGACGAGGATGGGTAGTAGGGCCCATGTGTCCAGGGTGTGCATGACTAGGAGGTCGGCGTACCTGGTCATGAGGAGGCTGGCTATGTAGCACTCAGCCATCTTGGCCTCCACCTCGCCGCCCGGCGGTGAAAGCCATACGGCTGCTGGCACAGCCATCAATGGGTAGCCGACGGCTGCATCCTCCTTCTCTATCGCAGCCCTCCTGAGCATGGTGAAGGCGTTGACGGTCTCAGCCAGCGTGTCGGCCTCAACGAAGGTGCCTGGGTCTAAGACGAGGTCGTCGAGGCCCTTCTTCCTAGCCGTAGCCGCCAGCGACTTAAGCAGGCTTAGGTCGCCAGGCGCCGAGATGGCCAAGGGAACCTTATACTTAGAGGCTAGGTTAAACATGTCCCGCCAGTTGTCCTTGGTGGCTGCGTAGAGGAGCGGCCTACGGTTGCCCGCGACGGTTAAGGCCTCCTCAGCCGCGTCAGGGTTGTAGCTGCATAGCATGAGTGGGAGCGAGGTGGCTTCAGCTACCTTAGCCACCCTCCTAGCGAAGGCCTCAGGGCTGCCCGACACGCACCTGACGGCGACCCCGTCGAGCTTCAGCTTGACCCCTATGCGCTCCATCTCGAAGGCCTCCACCGCCTTAACCCTCTTCAAGGCCTCCCCCTCGTCCATCACGTCGTCGACGTCGAAGAATAGGGCCGTCGGCCTGTACCAGGTCAGCTCGTGGCGGTACATGCAGACCTTCCCGCCTATGGTGACGGCCCTCTCCCCCACGCCTATCGTGACCTCCTTGACTGGAGGCCTTAGGACCTCTAGGAGCTTAGCCAGCTTGGCCTTGTACTCAGGCTTGAAGAGGGGCTTACAATCCTCTACACGCCTCTGGCGCTCGATGAGCTTGGCGGCGTAAGCCATGCAGTTGACCTCACCGCACTCACCGCAGTTGGTCCCCGGTAGGTGACGGTATACATCAAGGGGCCTGAGGAGCTTAGGCACCTCACTCACCTCCTACAGCTTAGCGGTGGCCCAGCGCTCATAGGCTACTTCCTTAAGCTCCTTCTCCACCTTAGGCTTAGATAGGACCTCAGCCGCCCTCCTCAGCATCATCGCGGCCAGGGGGTGGAGCATCATGAATAGGTCGGCTCCAGCCAGCATGTTGACGAGGCCCGTGGTCATCTCCCATAGAGGGCCCCTATACTCCCTAGGCCCCCATTCAGGGGACTCCATCCAAGCCTCCCTAGCGGCCCAGGCGTTGGTGGCAGCGCAGGAGATGGGGGTCTGCATGGTCTCCTCCCCCATGAGCCCGGCGAGCCTCATCCGCTCCATGACGCTGAAGGTATACTCTATGCCGTAGCCCAAGCCGCCCGTGGATGGGTCGGTTATTATGTGATCCTTAGGAACCCCGGCGCCCATCACCTTACGGTTCAGCTCCTTAACCTGGTTGATGTCTAGGAAGGCCAGCGCCAAGACGTTGTGGCCGTGTTGGTAGATGGCCTTCGCCACCCTCTCAACGTCCATGTCTATGGTGACTGAGGCCATAACCAGCCTCTCGCCAGCGGTGGCTTCAGCCACCCTCTCGAAGACGGCAGCGTCCTTAACGGGGTTCCCCGAGCCGCCGACGATGACCGGTATGTCGACCTCGTCTAGCACCTTCCTAACGAACCTAGCTGCCTCCTCAGCCGGCCGGTTCTCGAGGGCTGGATCGGTGCTTACGAGGTGGAGGGTGACGAGGTCGGACTTGAACTCCTCGACGCACTTATTGACCCAGGCCACGTGGTCCTTGAGCACGTCCCTGTAGTGAGCCTTAATGGTTTTAGGCAGCGGCGGCACTAGGTCGAATACGTCTAGCGCCACCACCGGCCTGTTGACGGGTACAGCCTCAAACCTGTAGAAGGGTGGGCACTTCGCGCCTCCCACCTTAACCACCCTCCTGCGCGTCCCTCCCTCCGAGCTCGTAGCTCCTATCTGGACTTCAGCTATGCTGCCCGCATACGTGAACACGGGGGGCTCAAAGACCGCTTTAACCAGCTCCTCCCTCAATGGAGGCGCGGCTGGCGCAGCGGCTGGAGGCGCGGCTGGAAGCAAGAGCTGAGGGGCTTGGGTGAGCAGCTCAATTATGAGCTCCTCAGCTTGAATCTCCACGTCCTCCAGCTCGAGCTCCTCAGCTTGGCTTAGAGCGTCCTCCAGCTTCCCCATGAATGACTTAACCTCCTTAGGCACCTCCTCCTTAGTCAAGCCGACCACCGCTCGAGGGAAGGGCCTCTACGCTGGCTCACCGCCTCTTGATCACTATCTTCCCGATGCTCACCTTAGCCCCCTTGAGCTCTATGCGTATGCCTCCAGCCGCCGGGATGGTTATGGCCCCAGGGCTCAGCGTAGGCGTCGCCGCGCTTGAAGCGGTAGGCGTAGCTGTAGGCAGCGCGGGGGCTGCTGCCTCAACCGGGGGTGGAGCTACGGCTGCAGCTTCAGCCTCCATCTCCTTTATCCTAGCCGCCAAGGGGTGGCCCCTCTCCACGAGGAACTTCTTGAGCGACTCTATGTCCTTAGCTTCAGCCTCCGTGGCTATCTTGTCCCTAAGCTCCTCCGGGATGGCGTCCTCGATCCTCTTCCTAAGCGTTGAGGAGAGCCAGACTATCCTGCACCAGCCTCCATCAGCCTGGAGGAACTTAGGGGACCTAAAGTACTCCATGCCTATGCCGAGGAAGCCCTCGGTCTGGATGCCGCCGCCCGTCTGAGCAGCCATGGCTGAGAAGGGGAGGCCGTTGACGGTAGGCTCCTTGAAGCCTCTATCGACCACGCCGAAGCCGTCGACCTCAGGTATGTAGAAGGCTATGCTCTCAAAGCAGCCGCATGAGGTGTGGGGGCTGCCGAAGGCGCTGTAGAGGAAGAAGCGCTTGTTGGCGCCCAGAGAGCGCTCCTCCACGACTTTATTTACGCCCTCGTACTCCCCCTTGATGGGGTCGAGGCACCTACCTTTAGGTATCGGGAAGTTCGGGCCCTTCGGGTCGACGCTAGCTGCAGCCCTAGCGTCGAACCAGTTCATGGCGCCGCAGAGCGACACCCTGTTGGGGGGTATGACGCATACGTGCTGCGGAGCGAAGCTTTGACAGAGCACGCAGCCGTAGAAGGTGTCGACGTCCTCGTCGCGCAGCCCGCGGACCCTAGCGTCTCTAGCCTTGTATATCTCAATGGCCTGCTGAGTTATCTCCTTAACCTTGGCCGGGTCGGTGTAGAAGGTCACCTGCATCTTCTCTATGAAGGGCATGGCGCTCTTGAATAGCTTGATTAAGGCTAGGCCCCACCACTTGAGGCTGTCGAAGCCCTTCTTCACGCTCTTCTTGCTTAACCTGCACCAGATGTCGTAGCGCTGGTTTAAGTGCATCAAGCCCTCTATGTAGTTGGTGTACTCATGGATGCGCCTCTCTATCACGGCCTCAAGGTCCTTCTCCACCTTAGCCCCCGCCACATAAATCACGTTGGCCAGCGGGTAGCTCCCACCCTCCTTCATGTCCTTTAGGTCGGGGCCAACCACTTCCACCTTGCCGTCCTCAACCTCCTCCATCCTCTTTGCCAACACCAGCTCGCACTTGAAGTCCACCTTAGGCCCTCCGAACTCCACGTACATGTCCTCCTTCCTTATGCGCTGGCCCTCGTACACGGGGCCTATGTCCACGGGGAAGCCTTCAATCACGGGCAAGCCTCCAAGCCTCCTTGACCTACGTCAGCGCGGGGCTAAGCGAGACCTCTATTAAAGCCTTTTAGAGGGGATGGCCGCCCTTGAGCCTGTAGAGCCTGTAGGTGAAGCCGTCAACCTCTAAGCTAAGCGTCCACTCGCTACGCGCCTCCAGCTCCTCCACGAGCCTCTTCAAGGGCAGGTTCACGACCGCATAGTCCACCCCGCTGAGGAGCTTGAAGTAGGCCTCCTCGAACGTGCCCTCGGGGATGAACTCCCTAAGCGTATAGTTGAGGCCTGTAGGCTTGAACTCGAAGTATGGGTCTGGGCTGGCGGCGAGGAGCACCGTGGAGCCCGGCGGGATATGATTGGAGAGCTGCCTACATAGAGCTGCGTAGTTGAAGGGTGGGCGCGTAGCGTGGAGGGCTAGGTTTATGGCCATGAAGGCGGCCAGCAGGACGGCTACCTGAAGCCCCCTCCTACCCCCTCGAGATGAGGCTAGGCTGGCTAGGATCAGCATGGCTAGGACGGGGTAGAGGCTATACCACATCTCGTAGCCAGCTAGGGAGGCCAGGAGGGTGAGTAGGAGGGGCGCTGTTGGCTTCAACCCCTTCCCACCCAAGATGAGGGAGGCGTAGAGGGCTGAAGCGATGAGTATGGCGGACGCCGCCAAGCCTAGGGCGGGTAGGCTCGTGAAGCAGCTGTATTGAGCGAAGAGCTGCGCTGAGAGGAGCGGGTTGAGGGCCCTCCAAAGCTTCCTAGCCGCCTGGCCGCCCATCTGCGCGGCGAAGGCTGAAGGCCTTTGAGCAGCGTAGAGAAGCCAAGCGAGGATGGGAGGCGTAGAGGAGGCAGCGACTAAGCTCAGCTCTCTGGGCCTACGCTTAAGGTGGGCTGCAGCCATCAAGAGGCCTAGGGCGCCGCCCACAGGGTGGGCTGTGAGCGCCAAGCCCATGAACAGGCCCCCGACGCATAGCCACCTCCTCCGGCGGCTTGAAGCCAGCGCCAGCCCCGTGAAGATTAGCGCGGCGGCCACCACGTCCATCCTAGCTACGTTGCTAGCCCTAACCACCACTGAGTCCAAGGAGGCTGCAACAGCCAGCAGCGAGGCTCCACGCCAATCTAGGCTCAGCCACCTACGAGCGTAGGCGACTACGGAGACTAGGAGCAGGACGCTGGCCAACATGGATACGAGCCTAGCTGAAGTTAGGCTGAAGCCTAGAGCCTTGAAGGAGGCTGCGACCATGAGTGGTTGAAGGGGCGTAACCCAGTAGGTATGGGTCCTCAACCCCTCAGCGACGTCGTCGAGGAGCTCGGTCCCTAGGACGCCCCTCGAAGCTAGGTTGAGGGCTAGGTCGCTGAAGAGGGCTTCGTCAGGCCATGGAGGAGGATACGTGTGGAGCTGTATCAGGCAGAGCCAGAGGTGGAGGAGGATGGCTAAAGCTAGGAGGATGGGGCCCCAAGCTTCATGGAGGCTTCGAGGGCTAAGCCTCAGCAACGACGTCCCCCTCAAGCTACACCTTAAGCTCAGCCACCTCAGCTGGAGAAAAGGCGTTGACAGCTATCCTGGCCTCCAGTGAGCTGCATGCCTCACTTCGACCTCCGTGAGGGAGAGGCTGGGGTCGTAGCTTGGAGCCTATGTGTTCGCCTGAGGAAGGTTGATGGGCCGGGTGGGATTTGAACCCACGACCCTCCGCGCGTAAGGCGGATGTCCTAGACCGGGCTAGACGACCGGCCCCTCCCTAAGCGTCATTAGAAGGCGGTATAAGCTTTGTATGAGTTCCTACTTCTTCCCCGCCTTGGCCTCTAGCTCCCTCCACTTATCGGTTAGCCTATACCTCCTCTCGATGCCCTCACCGGTGCTGGCGACCAAGCCCTTCCGCTCAAGGAGCCAAGCGTGTAGGTAGATGGTTAATGGCGGCACGCCCGTGGGTGAGTGCTTGTTGACGATCTCGGTGAGCTGCGACGTCGTCTTCTCGCCCTCCTTGAGGGACTCCACTATGATCCTCTGCACGTCGTTAGCCATCACCCTGAAGTAGACCTCAGCCTCCGACATGGCGCCGCTCCGCCTCAAGCGGCGTCGAGCTTATAAGATTAATCCCCTCCATGACGGCGGCCGCGCGTGCCTCGCAGAGGGATGCGGTGGTTGAAGGTAGCTGTATCTGGCAAGGGAGGGGTGGGCAAGACCTTCATAGCGGCCTGCCTAGCCTCCGCCCTCTCCAGCCGCGGCTTCAAGGTGTTGGCCATCGACGCCGACCCCTCACCCAACCTAGCCTTCATGCTGGGCCTCAGCCCGAGCGAGGCGGCTTCGCTAAAGCCGATCTCGGAGGATAGGGAGCTCATCCAGCGTAAGACCTCGACGGGCTACCCAGGCGTCTACAGGCTGGGCTTCACCGTGGACGACGTGGTTGAAGGCTACGCTACGCCGACCCCCTTGGGGCCCAGCCTGCTGGTGATGGGCACGGTCAGGGCTGAGTCGGGCTGCACCTGCCCAGCTAACGCCCTCCTCCGCGCCCTCATGCACCACCTCGTGGTCGATAGGGGGGAGGCTGTGGTGATGGACATGGAGGCTGGCGTTGAGCACCTGGGCAGGGGGACGGCGAAGCACGTTGACTGCATGCTGATAGTGGCTGAGCCGAGCCATAGGTCGCTGTCGATCGCGCTTAAGATCCATGAGCTGGCTAGGGCGCTCAAGATACCCTCGATCAAGGCTGTGGGCAACAAGGTGGCTGAGCCCAGCGACGGGGAGCTCATCGCCAGCTTCTTGAAGCGAGGAGGCTTGGAGGTGGCTGGCTTCATCCCCTTCGACGAGGCTGTAGCTGAGGCTGATAGGAGGGGGGTCAGCCCGCTCCTCCTCAAGCCCAAGCCTAAGGGCGTGGAGGCAGCTGAGGCCTTATTGAGCGCCCTCCCCGCTGAGGCCTGAAAACGCATATATAGCGTATAGCCGCCTCCCCTCGTCGGTCGCGCTGGTATGAGCTCAGCGAAGGGCCCGGCTAAGATCGCTGTT
>Ga0272445_1002917_pt1 | contig 11117 bp, 8 predicted proteins | sample YNPCB0031_FD_194404 | JGI IMG/M metagenome (GOLD analysis project Ga0272445, IMG submission 194404) | Hot spring sediment microbial communities from Yellowstone National Park, WY, United States - YNP-CB-003-1 | ecosystem: Environmental > Aquatic > Thermal springs > Hot (42-90C) > Sediment... | reverse complement strand
TCATATGTATTATTATGCTTGAATGTTATGATTGCTGGAACATTATGGCTATTCTTCATATCTTATTATTGCTCTTCTGAATGTTAAGCCATGAGTTGAATCTCTCTACGGCTGACCTCATCACTTTATATTCCTCCTCATCATATGTTATTTGCCCCTCCCATTCCTAGGGTTTACAGGTATATTTGCCTTAACCCATCCCTCTCCAGCCTATCCCTCACCTCATGTATCGTATGCTGAATCTCCATAAAACTCTTCAGGCTTACTTTCATCTTATCGTTAGATTGAACATCTTAGAGTCGTGGGTGTTTCCTGGACTGAGTGCTACGGATATAGGTTTTGATCCCTCATCAACTATTACGTGTATCTTCATCCCCTTCCTATGTTGAATCCATCGTATCCTACCTCCTCACCCCCCTTTAGCCTCCATGTTGTACTATCTATTGCTACACGTTTACCTCATGGATGTGAGGAACTCAACTATCTTATCCCATACTCCTGAAGTCTTCTAAGTAATCTCCATGCAGTTACGTATGATCCATACTTTCTAGGCATTTCACGCCATCTACAGCAAGTAGTGACAACATACAATATGCCGTTAATCAATGATCTATCATCGCTTAAAGCCCTCCTACCCCTCTTAGGCTTAGGTGGGAGAAAGGGTAAAATGACGCTCCACTCCTCATCACTTAACTCACGAAACTCCATAACAAAATAAGCAACAGAAAATTAAATATTTTGAAACCACCTCATTATTTAACTCAATTTCAATAATCTTAGGAGATAGCTACTATAGGTTTATTCAAGGATACTGAATATATCCACTCGATACTGTCAAGTTAACATATAGTAGACTCATTAAGTTTAAGGCTTAACTTGACAGTATCCATCCAATCAATGAAAAGATTTAAAAATAAAGTAAACAATGCGTATTATCCGTTAATTAGGTTTGGTGATGTAAATCATGTCTGAGAAGATTTCAGCAATTCAAGTCTATAAGTTATTACCTGGAATTAATTGTAGGAAATGTGGAACAACATGTATGGGGTTTGCTGTAAAACTTATACAAAAAGAAGCTAAGCTTGAGCAGTGTACTCCATTATTTGAAGAGTCTAAATATGGTGAAAAACTTAGTAAGTTAAAAAATCTTCTTAAACCATTAATGGAGACTTTAGAAACTCTCATCGATGTTGATGTTGATAAATGTATTGGGTGCGGAAACTGCGTTATAGCATGTCCAGCAAACGTATCTATTGAGCCTCAAATAGCCAGGGGAGTTAATCCAAGAAGTAATGATGTGGTGTTTACCGTTGAAAACGGAAAGATTAAGATTTTAAATATTCAAAAATGTAGAAGATACCCACCGTCAAGAATGAATTGTAGAATATGTGAGCTTGTATGCTATAGTAGTGCCATAAAGATACTAGGTTAATGTTTATGCTAATAGTATACCTACTTTTCGGCTTAGTATTTAAACCAGAACGGATGACAATTCCTGCAAATTAGAAGCTTAAGATATCTTAAGCTATCCCTAATGAGCAGAATATAAGTATCATAACAACTAAGACATACTATTCCCTAATAAACCTAATAGTCTTAGACATGTCTACCATAAGGTAAATGAGCCTAAGTAGGGAAGGTTTATAAGTTCTAATTTTAGGGGGATACATTAATAACTCATAAACTCTTCTTAAGATTACCATACTAAGTACAGCTTTGGAGTTGATGAATAGTTAAATAGTAGTTGGACATATTCTTAGGCGTAAAACTTATATTATTACATGGTATTTTGAGTTGAGCTGTTATGATAAGAGTTGGAGTGAATGGATTTGGAAGAATAGGAAGAATTTTTTTTAGGGCTGCTTTAAAGGATGAAGAGTTCTTGAAGAGGTTTGAGGTTGTTGCTGTTAACGATATTACAGATGCTAAGACTTTAGCTCACTTATTAAAGTATGATTCGGTTCATGGGGTTTTAGATGCTAGAGTGAGTAGTAGGGATGATGTAATTATAGTTAACGACATGGAGATAAAGGTATTCTCTATAGGTGATCCTGCTAAACTACCTTGGGGGGAGTTGGGTGTTAATATTGTACTTGAATCTACGGGGAGATATACTGATAGGAGAGATGCTGAAAAACATCTGATAGCTGGAGCGGAGAAAGTAGTAATTTCAGCACCTGCAAAAAATCCGGATGCTACTATTGTTCTAGGTGTTAACGAAGAAATCTATGATAGAAAGAAACATAACATAGTATCGATGGCTTCATGCACAACAAACTGTTTAGCTCCTATGGTAAAGGTTCTAAATGAAAATTTTGGAATTGTTAAGGGGTTTATGACAACATGTCATGCATACACAAACGATCAGAGAGTACTTGACTTAGCACATAAAGATTTAAGAAGAGCTAGAGCATGTTGCCTATCAATAATTCCAACAACCACAGGAGCTGCAAAAGCTATAGGGGAAGTAATACCTGAAGTTGCAGGTAAACTTGACGGTATTGCTTTAAGAGTGCCTGTGGCTAACGGCTCCATAACAGACTTAACGGTAGAGCTTAAAAAAGAGGCTAGTAGAGAGGAAATAAATAGGGCATTTAAAGAAGCTGCTGAGGGAAGATTAAGAAATATACTGGAATATACTGAAGAACCAATAGTTTCAGTTGACATAATTGGCAATCCAGCTTCATGCATAATAGATGGCTTATCCACAATGGCTTTAGGAAACATGGCAAAAGTACTTGGATGGTACGATAATGAATATGCGTATTCTAAACGTCTTGTAGACCTAATGAAGTACATGTATAAATAGTGAAGTATATGAAGATGAATTTATTGCTAAATATTATTATGGTGTAAGCTTTGCTTTCACATATAAACCGTCTTTCACAGGGATTAAACTATTTATCCTAAGAGAATTGCCTAACAACTCATAAACTTTCTTACCTTAATCTTAAATGTAGTTAGAATTAATGGAGACTAAATAGTAGTTAGTATAGCTCTCCCGTCTTGTAAACTTAAGCCTTACCTAGAAGTTAATCAGCAAGCTTAAGTTTACAAAGCCAGCTCTCCCAACATAAGGTTTAAATACTGGCTAAACAGCGTTATATTGATTGATGTCGGAAAAGTATATTAATTGAATTTTATAAATGGGGTATATATGTCTTTAGAAAGCTCCTTTGGAAATAGTGTTTTAGAAAATGTTACTTGTCCGGGATGCTCCCTACTATGTAGCGATCTGGTTATTAAAATAAGTGGTAAAGAAGTGGAGACTATTTTGGGAGCGTGCAGCCATGGTTATCAGATGATTAAAACATACGGTATGAGGGGTAGATTAAGAGACTTTACTATCGGGTTAAGAAACGTAGATCCTGAAGAGGCTATTATGAAATCTGCTGAAATACTTTCATCATCCAGTAGACCTTTAATATATGGGTTTGATGAAAGCTCCAATAAGGCTATAGAGCTTGGACTAAAGATTGCTGAAAAGGTTAATGGAGTATTTGATACACCTCCAAGTATATGCCAGCCATTAACACCTCTAATAGCTAGTAAATATGTTGAGTTGGGCATTTTCGAAGACGTATTGGATAATGCAGATATGATAGTTTTCTGGGCTGCAAACCCGGCTGAAACCAATCTAAGACATGCAAGTAAATATTCAGTAATGCCTAGGGGGAGTAGTGTCCCGCTTGGAAGGGAGAATAGGATTGTTGCCGTAGTGGATGTTAGAAATAGCTGGACTATGAAGATTGCTCAACACCAGATAAGGATTGATTTAGGTGGAGATGCTGAACTTATTGAAAGCCTGGATAGGATGTATGAAGGGAAGACGTTAAGGATGAGTAGATATATGAAGATGGCTTCATCCCTAATTAACGATATCAGAAAAGCAAGATATGTTGCGTTTTTCATAGGTCACGGTCTAATACTTAACGGTAATGTTAAGGATATACTACTCTTAATTGTAAACATCTTAAGGAAAATAGGGGCTGATAGAAAAGTTACATTAACCCCAATAGCTGAAAAAGTTAATTCAATGGGTGCCTCGCAAATCCCATATAGGATCTATGGTTATAGTCATGCATTAAAGTTTAGTAATGGATGTGTTGAACATAATCCCATTTCTACAGGTATTTACGGAGGACTTTTAAGAGGAGAGTTTGATGCAGCCCTCCTTGTCAAAACAGATCCTATAACATATCTACCATTAAATGCATCGAGGAAAATACCGTTTAGTAAGACGATTGTTCTAGATTATAGGGAAACAATAACCTCAAGTAGAAGCCTAATAAGAATTCCACTACAAATCCTAGGAGTTGAAGTTGATGGAGAAGTTATACGTTCAGACGGTGTATCTGTAGAGTTGAGGAGGATAATAGAGGGGGGAAGCGGTATGATTCAAGAGGAGGAATTCCTTAAGAAACTACTTAGCTACTTGTAGGTGATTAGGTGAGTAAAACTGCATGCCTAATCTGTCACTGCGGTACAAATATTAAGGGTGTTATAGATGTTGAGAGGCTTAAGGATGAGGTTAAGAAGAGATATGGAGATGTTTTAGTGTACGATAATGAGCATTGGTGTAGTGAGGATGGGTTAAAGAAGATGGGGGAAATAATAAGTAGGGATAAAGCTTCAAGAATTGTTGTAGCTGCATGTACTCCAAGCCTTCACGAAGAGCTATTCAAGAAGAATGCTGAGAAATATGGGTTAAATAGAGGATTTGTTGAAATAGCGAATATTAGAGAACAGGCTAGCTGGGTCCACTGGCATAGCCCAGGTAAGGCTACATTAAAAGCCCTAGACCACATATTAATGGCTTTGGAAGCTGTTAAAGAAGCTAAGCCAACCAATATTATCAGAAAACCTACTGAAAGATCAGTTCTCATTATTGGTGGGGGTGTAGCTGGTATTAATGCAGCTTTAAATCTAGCAGATGCCGGTATTAAGGTATTCCTAGTTGAGAAATCAGGGTTTCTGGGCGGACATATGGCTAAATGGGATAAAGTATTTCCAACATTAGACTGTAGTATATGTATTTTAGGACCGCTGCTCTCCAAAGCCTATAACCATCCAAACATTAAGATATATACTTTAAGCGAGGTAATTGACTTCTCAGGAATGCCTGGAGACTATATAGTGAAGATTAGGAAGAGGGCAAGATATATAGATGAGACAACATGTAATGGATGTAATAAATGCATAGATGTTTGCCCAATAGAGCTTCCGAATGAGTATGAGTACGGAGTAAGTATAAGAAAAGCTATAGTTAAACCAGAGCCTCAAACAGTACCTGTTGCACCATATATTGATATTGAGAACTGTATTGGATGCATGAACTGCATTGGAGTATGTGATCCTAAAGCAATAAACTTTAAAGATATGGATAGGGAAATAACTTTAAGTGTAGGAGCAGTAATTGTTGCGACAGGATTTAAACCATATAATCCAAGAGAAATTGAAGAGTACGGCTATGGAAGATTTCTAGATGTCATTACGGGAGCAGAATATGATAGAATGCTTAACTGCAATGGACCTACAAAAGGCAGAGTGGTTAAGCCATCAGGTAATGGTGAAGTGGAAAAAATAGCATTCATACTATGTGTAGGTAGTAGAAGTGAAAGAATAGGTAGACCATACTGCAGCAAGGTATGCTGCATGTATACAATAAAGCATGCTCTTGAAACAAAAATAGTCAACCCAAAAATAGACATAACAGTTTTCTACACAGACATTAGAGCTTCAGGTAAGATGTATGAGGAGGCATATAAGAGAGCTCTTGAAGCAGGGGTGAAATTCATAAGGGGGAGGGTAAGTAGTGTAGAGAAGGATAAATCTGGAAAATTAAGAGTTACATATGAGAATACTTTAGAAGGAAGAGTTGAGAAGGAGCTGTTCGACCTGGTAGTTTTAAGCATAGGTATTGATCCGGATCCAGATAATAAAAAACTTGCAAACATGCTTGGACTACAGCTAGATGAGTACGGCTTCTTTACGGAGTATCATCCTAAACTTAAACCATCAGATACCTTTAGAGGTGGTATATATCTAGCAGGAGCATGTAGTGGACCTAAGGACATTACCGAATCCACTCTTCAAGCAGGATTAGCAGCAAGCAGAGCAGCTCAATTCCTACACTCAGGTGAGGTTGAGGTTGAGGTTATTGCGCCTGAAGTAGATAAGGATAAATGCTTAAAATGTGGACTATGTGTACATGCATGTGACTACAAAGCCTTAAAACTAACGCCTGAAGGAATATTGGTTAATGAAACCGCATGTACTGGATGTGGCGTATGTATAGCTGCATGTCCGGCAGGAGCATTAAAAACACCTAAAAAACCAACTGATGAGCAAATATACTCAATGCTTAAGGCGGTGCTTGAGGAGAGAAAGGACTACCCATTGATTGTAGGTTTTCTATGTAAATGGTGTGGCTATGCAGCTGCGGATAACGCAGGAATTAGTAGAATACCATACCCAACAAATATTAGAATAATTAGAGTTGAATGCTCAGGTAGGGTTAGCCCTAAACATTTAATCTGGGCTCTTAAAATGGGAGCTGATGGAGTTCTAGTTATTGGATGTAGAGAGCAGGACTGCCACTACAGAACAGGTAGGATTAAAGCTAATAGAAGAGTAAAGTCGCTGAAAGAACTGCTGGAAAAATACGGGGTTAACCCAAGTAGGGTTGAAATAGCTGGTGTAAGTGCTTCCGAAGGGGATAAGCTAGCTAAAATCATTACAGACTTTGTAAACAGAATTAGCGGAATAGGACCTATTGGAAGTGAGCTTATAGAGGTGACAGCCCATTGAGTATTGAAAAACCACAAGTAACTGTTGAGGTAGTGGATAATACACTAACATACACCTCAAAATATACAATGCTTACAAAAAACCTGAAATTTAATATGAATAGATGTGTTGGATGCGGATTATGCAGTATTGCATGTCCAGTTGAAGCAATAACACTAGGTCCAATAAAAGATATAGCAGCTAGAAAAATTGAGGCTCCACAAATAATTATTGATGAGGCTAAATGTATTATATGTCCAGTTGGAGCGTCAGTATGTATATTCAACGCATTAAAGTTCAACGCTGAAGAAACATTAGAAACTCCAAGAATTAGTGGATCAATAAACATTGATATATCAAAATGTAAGCCATGCCTAATATGTGAAAAGACATGTCCAAGAAATTCCTTAAAAGCCGAGATTAAAATACCTAAGAAGGAAGATCTTGTAAGATATGAGGGGGAGGCCTGGGCTGAAGGGGAAATAAAAATAAATCTAGATAAATGCATATACTGCGGATTATGTGAAATACTCTGTAGCGCTATTAAAATAGAATGGATAGATAAACCTACACCACCGGAATTTAGAATCGCTAATGGAGTAATGATTGATGAAGAAAAATGTGACTATTGTGGGCTTTGTAGAGAAATATGCCCTACAGAAGCAATATCAGTAAAATGCTTTAAATCAGCCTCAAGAACAGTAGCTAAAAAACCGGAAGTCAAGGGGGAAATCACAGTAGACACAAACAACTGTATATGGTGTAGCTTATGTGTAGATAAATGTCCGCAGAAAGCGATAGAGGTTAAGAAACCATTTACAGGAGAAATAAGAATCATTAAGCCAGAAAAATGCGATCCTTCAGGCTGTAAAAACTGCTTCAACATATGCCCACTAAACCTATTCTACATTGCAAAAACACCTTCAGAATCAAGAATTAAAGTTGCTGATAAATACTGCATATACTGTGGAGCATGCGTTAACGCATGTCCATACGATGTTCTTAAAGTTAATAGATTCGAATTTAATATTGAGGAGGACAAGCCGTGGAATCAATCATATATTGAAATATATATGAAGCTTGTAAATAAATATAAGCCTAAAGTAATTGAGTACCCAATAAGAAAACTGGCGAAACCAACCGAGAAAGCAATACCGCGGGAAATAGGTGAAATAGTTCAACCACCAGTAGAATTCAGGGAAATTAGAGAGAGAATGAGTAGATTAGAGAAGTTAATTAGTGATAGAGCTGTAAGAATACTTATTGAGAGGGGGGAGACTAAGCGTTTAAACTCGTTAGGAAAACATTAGATTCTAACACGTTTAGATCATTATCTAGTAGAGTTACAATTCTAAAATCTTTCTCGATGTGTTAAGCTTACCCTACACCTATTATACACTTAGACACTATTTCTTAGCCTTTCCACCTCAATCTCCCTAGCTACTTTCATAAGTTCATTTTCTACATCTTTATCTAGTGGTTCCGGCCTATACTCCATCAGTATTCTTACTACTTCCTCACGTGAAGCTTTCCATAGATCCCTTCCTCCCATCTCCATCCACTTCCCCCTTCTATCCCTACTAATTATTCTAGGGATATAGTATTCCTTTCTAAAGTGTTTTATAGTGTGTTTTCTTGATAGGTAATGTCCTTCTGAGCCTACCTCACTTATAATGTCTAGAGCAAGCGTCTCATCGTTAACTTCAATTCCATGTAGGGCACGATCAACCATACCACATATTTCATTATCGATTACTATCTGTTCATAGCTTGCTGTTAAAGTAGATTCAAGAGATCCTGAAGCATCATATATGAAGTTTACCCCAGCCATAGCGGCCATCAACAATGTTAATGCCTTCTCCACCCCTGCCTGTATATCAGGTATTTTCGAATCTGTCACTCCCCCAGTTCCCCGACTTGGCAGATTATAGTAGTTCGCTATTTCAGCGGTTGCTGCATTTATCAATCCGGTTTCTATAGCTCCAAGAGCTATATTACCCGTCCTCATATCTAGAGGTGCTGAAACAGTTCCATAAAGTACTGGAGTACCTGGATTCGTAAATTCAGCTATAACCAATCCACTTAAAACCTCAGCATTCTGCTGTACCAGTAAGCCTGCAAGAGTAACTGGTGCTGTAGCTCCTGCCTGAGCCTCAGAAGCTATTATAATCGGCTGTCTATACTTAGCATATATGATAAGCCCCTCGGTTAACTCTTTAGAGTGCTGTAGAGGACTTACTGGGTTGTGAAAGCCTAGAAGCATAGGGTTTTTCATAAGTTCCTCAACACCGCCAGCAACAATACTGGCAAGCCTTACAGTATCTGTAGCAACCTTTCCTCCATAAGTATTTCCATCAATAGTTTTGGTAGTATTTCTAAACATTGTAAGCAATTCATACACATGCAGCAGCTCCAACCTAACATCTTTAGGCTCTACAGCTATAGAGACGTGATGAATATTTTCTAATGCATCTGCAAGCCTACAGAAATTTTCTAAGTCTTTCAAGGTAGGCTCCCGACGTAAACCTGTCTCTAAGTCTAGAACATGAGCAGCAGTACCCTGCATTGAGAAATAAGTATTACCACGCTCAATTCTTAGCCTATGCTTCCTACCGAAAAACGTAAAGGAGCTTGGAGCTCTCTTAACAGCCTCCCTTACAATATACTCCGGTACTCTAACAGTTCTATTATCCTCAACTTCAGCACCTATATTCCTCATAATTTCTAGAGCTTCATTTTCAAATATCTTTACACCTACCCTTTCCAGAACCTCCATCGTAGCTACATGAATTCTACAAATATCCCTTCGATTTAAAATCTTAAACTTCATAACTTACATAATATGTCTGGCAATAAATAAACATATCGTGAAGTCATAATTGATATATTCACAACTAAGAACGAGAAACACCCACTTCTAGATATTCATTAACCTACCGCTCATCGCCTTTAGGCTTCCACATATCTTACTCCATATTAGAGACAAGAGTTACGCCACTAGCTACTCATCTTTACCTCTCCAAGAAGAATTAAAATTACGGCTCCTTACTATGTTGGACATCCCTACAGCATCTACATCTATCATCTTATCTCATTTCCATCAACATCTAGCATAAACCCAGTACTCTAAGCCATAAATCTCAACAAATAATGATATAATTCCTCTGTATCTGAGCAAATTGACATTGATCTCTTATTAAATTTCCTACCCCCCACCCTCTAAAGCCGTTTTAGAAACCTTATATCTGATGATGATCCACCTCCTAAGACTTGAATGCTGAATATAGAATGCTAACCCAAGAATCTTAAGCTCTAACGGAACCCTATTCCTCTCAAAAACACCTAAACCCTTAACCAGAGACCTAATACCCAACATGAAATAACTAAACAACAGAAATCTTAAGTTGGCACGTCCCATAGCATCTATAACAAAATTTATATTTTTTGCTGAGTAATATAATGGGAGTATGTCGTACTTTAAGCTATTAAATAAGAATCAGCTTGCTGTAGTAGTGTTTCTAATCCTAATTTTAGGAGGGCCTCAAGTATTTGCTCTCCAAAGTTTAAGAGGAGAATATGGGGGAGTTTTAAGAGTTGCTTTCATGAGTGATATGGATACTCAAAACGTATTGTATCAACAGAGTTGGTGGAGTTATATTGTTACTTCAATGTGTTATGATACGCTAGTCGTATTTGATCCAGGTATTAAAGTTACGCCATGGCTGGCGACGAGATGGAATGTTTCAAGTGATGGATTGGTTTGGACTTTTGAAATAGTTAGAAATGCATCATGGCATGATGGAGTTCCTCTCACTTCTGAGGATGTTGCGTTTACCTTTAATTACATTAAGGAGAAAAAGGTTGCAGCCTTCATAAGTAGAGTTGAATTCATAGACCATGTTGAAGCAGTAGATAAATATACTGTTAGATTCTATCTTAGTGAGAAGTCAGCAACATTTCTAACTAGAACTTTAAGATCAATACCTATACTACCAAAACATATATGGGGAAGTATTGAGAAGCCTGAGGAGTTTAAGAATGATAAGTTCATAGGTAGCGGTATGTTCATATTTGAGGAAAGAGTTCCTGAACAGTATATTAGGCTGAGGACAAACGAGAAATATTGGAGGGGGAGACCATATATAGATGGAGTTATAATAAAGATATATAAGGATGTAGATTCGATGATAATGGCTCTTAGAGCGGGAGAAGTAGATGTAGTGCCATGGTATTCTCCAACAGCTGTAATACCCGAGCTTGAAGCAGACCCAAATATAGTAATAGATAACTCCCCAGACTACTATGTATATATAACATACTTTAACATT
>Ga0272445_1002916_pt1 | contig 11119 bp, 8 predicted proteins | sample YNPCB0031_FD_194404 | JGI IMG/M metagenome (GOLD analysis project Ga0272445, IMG submission 194404) | Hot spring sediment microbial communities from Yellowstone National Park, WY, United States - YNP-CB-003-1 | ecosystem: Environmental > Aquatic > Thermal springs > Hot (42-90C) > Sediment... | reverse complement strand
TAATTGCCAAAAGTCTTTACAAACCCCATTAACCTAACATAAGACCTCGCAGCCTTGACAAGATCCCTATAAGAGTCTGTTCCAAAGCCATGAAGAGCTGTAACAAGTATAGGATACCTGCCCTCAACCTCTACAAAACCCTCCAAAACATTAAAATTCATGTAAGACCCCTAGACACAAAACAGAGAACTGCAAAGAGGTACACTATTAAACTCTTGACTAAGTCATAACCACACAGAACTGCTTTCAACAAACCTCGCTGAAAGAGCCCACTGTATGCAAAAAGACATCTTTAAAGCGTTTTCAGTTCTCTTAGAATTAGCCCTCTCCATGAGCCCAACTACCAAAAAGCACTAAGCCTAGAAACTCATCGCCAAAAGCACTCTCAAGATCCTTAGAACAGCTCCTAAGCCTTTCAATTACTACAAGCTTATCAATGCTACAAGAACTGCTGTGCATATCCATTACACCTTTCAAAAACGTTACTAACACTACATTTATCTGCTAGTTTGCATATATTTACATAAGATAGCTGTGGCATAGAAAGCTTCTTGAAGCACGTGTGTTAATGCTGATGCGACTTGGTGCTGTGCTATGCTCTGCTTTTGACTGCTATTACATATATGTTGTTGCTTTTGTTCTTTAGGTAGCCTACGAGACCTTGTGAAACTACGTTTAGGTTTGACTTGGTGATTAAGTTAGCTAGCTCTTTTTCTGTGTAGAGGTAGTAAATTCTTTTGAACTTTCCTTTTCTTGTCCTCCAGTAAACTGTGTATCTCCTTGGGTAGCCCAGCAAGCCTCCGAGGGTCTTTATGTAGTTGACGATTGTCTGTAGTAAGAATCTTCTCTGCTTCCATAGCCAGATGGTTACGAGCAGCATTCCCCCTACTCTCAGAACTCTCCGCACCTCTGTGAGGAACATTAATGCCAGTTCTCTTGGGAGGTGGTGAACAAGCGCTATGGCTATTACAGCATCTAGTGAGCTGCTTCTAATGGGCATGCTTGTCGCGTCTCCAACAACAGCGTCTCCCAAGACCCTTCTCTTCTCCAGAACTTCTCTAGCTGTGTATGCCATGGACTTTGACATGTCTAGACACACAACATAGCCACCGCTTCTCAAAGCAACCTCAACACCATTTATACACGGCCCTGAGCCAGCGTCTAGCACAGCCCTTCCCTTAACAACTCTTGTTATAGGCCACGGCCTCGCTCTCCAAAACCTGTAGCCTTTGGCAATAGCATTGTAAGAGCGTATAGTCTCTACATAGTCTCTATATCTATTCTCGAAAACAGCTCTTCTCATCAGGCTTCCCAGCAATCATCACAACTCAGTGCATGAAGGGCTCATCATACTCCACTACAAGTATTCCGTAGCTAAGATATCTGCTTTCTTCAGCATTACCTCTTAAGCTTTTCATAACCTTGTAAACAGCTTGGGTAAGCTCTTTAACAAATCTACATAATCTATGTAAATGAGGTGGTTAAAACTTGCCTTGCGTCTTAGAGTGCGGGGTGAGACACTAAGTGAGCCTACTGAGAATCGCCTGCCATTTCTGCGGCTTTGGCTGCTATATTTACATAGATAAGGAAACTGGTTTTGTTTCTGGTAGTGGCTGTGCAAAAGGTGCTTCTCTAAGCACACTTCTAAATAAGGACAGGGTTTTTGCACCACTTGTGAGAATTGGAAGGCGTTTTTCTGAAGCCTCTTGGAGTACTGTTATTCTCTCTATAGCTTCTGAGCTGAGGAAGGTTCTGAAGGTCTATGGAGGCGATTCTGTTGCTTTTCTAGGCTGCTCTAAGTGTTCTAATGAGGAGAACTACCTGTTGCAGAAGTTTGCAAGGCTTGTTGGTAGTAACAACATAGATAACAGTGCTAGGCTTTGCCATGCGGTCAGCGCTAAGGTTTTGACAAAGGCTCTGGGGTTTGGTGCACAGACAAATCCATTTGAAGACCTTGTGTACTCTAAAGCAATTCTTATTATAGGCTACAATCCTGTAGTGTCACACCCCCCACTAGCCTCACTACTCATGCGGGCTAGGGGAAGAGGTGCTCAGCTCATAGTTATTGATGTTAGGGAGAGTGAAACAGCTAGAATAGCTGATGTTTTTATAAGGCTGTGGAGACCTGGCTTAGACTACGCACTTCTTAACTGCATGGCGAAAGCCATTATGCTAAAGGGTCTTTACAACAGGGGGTTTATTGAGAAGAGGACTGAGGGTTTTGAGGAGTTTGTGAAGAGCCTCGAGCCCTACACTCCTGCGTCTTGTGAAGAGCTTTTGAACATTCCGTGGAGCACCATAGCCAGTGTTGCTGAGAGCTTTGCGCTAGCTGGTAGTGGCTCAATTCTGTGGGGTATGGGTGTGACACAGCAGCTACTAGCGGAGAGAACTGTAGAAGCTATTGTGAACCTTGCGCTTCTCCTAGGCTACATTGGTAAGAAGGGCTGCGGGCTTTACCCTGTTAGAGGGCAAAACAATGTTCAGGGAGCTTGTGACATGGGGGCGCTTCCAGAGTTCCTGCCAGGCTACTTGAGGGTTGGTGATGAGGAGGCTAGGAGGAGGCTAGAGAGGCTGTGGAATTCTGACGAGCTTTCAGCAGAACCGGGGCTTACAGCTATTGAAATTATTGAGTCCGCCAGCAGGGGGAAGATAAGGGCTCTTTTTATAGTAGGCGAAAACCCGCTGCTAAGCTATCCAAACTCAGAGCTTGTTGCAAAGGCTTTGAGAAACACAGAAGTTGTTGTTGTAAGTGATGCTAGGCTTAGTGAAACTGCTAGCTATGCAGACTACATTATTGCCGCGGCTACGTGGGCTGAGAAAGAGGGTTCATACACAAGCTCTGAGAGGAGGGTTATGTGGTCGTTCAAGGTCTTCAACCCCCCAGGTTCTGCTGTACCAGACTGGCTCTTTCTAACCATGCTTGGTGAAGCCGCTGGACTTAGGGGCTGGAGGAGATATGACTCGCCGGAAGAGGTGCTGAGGGAAATAAACGAGGCTGTGCCAATATACAGAGGCATTACACCAGAGAGGCTAAAGGAATCTGAAAGTGGCTTGACATGGCCTTGCAATGGTGTGTGCAACAGCAGTGTTTTATATGTCAATGGGTTTGCAACTGCTTCAGGTAAAGCACGGTTTAGCAGCGCCAGTGCACCTGCTGGTGATGGGTTTAAGGGCTTTAGGCTTATAACCTTCAGGTTGAGTGAGTGCTACAACACCTACCTGTGCCTAAATAGCGAAGCCTATTCTGAAGCATCTATAGTTTTGGTAAATAGGCTTGATGCTGAAGAGCTTGGCATTATAGATGGCGAGAAGGTGCTTGTGTCAACACCGTGTGGCGAGGTTGTGCTTAGAGCCAGGGTTGTTGACAGTATTTCAAGAGGTGTTGTAGCAGTTCCATGGCATAGAGAGGCAAATAGCATTACCTGTGAAGAGCCTTTAAACAATGCGAAGACTCCTTTGCTAAAGAATGTGAAGGTTGTAGGCATAAGGCCGTTGAAAGCGCTTTGAGCATGGGCATTGCGCAGGCTTTCATAGCGTTTCACATCTTCTTAGCGTTTATTACCCTTCTTAGCAATACTGTTTTAGAGATGCTCTATGGAGTGCAATCCTGCTGATATGCTTAATGAGTTGAGAAAGCTTGTTCGAATTGACCAGAGCAAGGTGCCCAGGTTTTTTGATGTGGCAGGCGTAGAGCTTTTTGAAAGGTTTAGGCTATGTGTTGTAAAGAGTGTTGCTGGTAGTGAGCTGAACTCTGCCTACACGTGGATTTCCGAGGCCAGGGCTGCGCTAGATAGTGTTGTGAAAATTCTTAACCTTTCTGGCTACACTTTGCCTAAAGAGCTCTCCTCCTTTATTTCAGACCCTCTGCAGCACCTTAAGAAAAAGGTGTTTAACTATTCTTACGATCTTTTGAGAGGTAGCATGAGTTTTGAGGAGTTTTACGAGAAAGCGTTCAAGGCTATAACAACATCTCTTAGAACAAACCTTAGGGGGTGTTACCAGCTCTGGGCTCTTGCAGTAATGATGAAGCTCTTCGGCGAATCGGGGTATGGCATTGCCTACCCGGAGAACAAGTATCTTAATTTTGATAGAAGTGGTAAGCAGAAGCTCGGAGTAATACCACCAAACTTCATAATGCTAAACATTGGCGAGGGCTACCTAAGCTTTTTCCTAGAAGCTCCAAGGCCTCTGAGCTGGGAGGATACAAGTGACTTGCAGAAGGTGTGGAGCCTTTACACAGCGCTCAGGCCTGACTTAATGGTTTACAGCGGCAGGGTTTTAGACATAGTGGATCTCTCTAGTAGTCCACCTATAAAGAGGCCTGATGCTATTGTTGAGTTTAAGGAGCTTGAGGATTGGTGGAAGAGGGCTAGGGACCTCAAGGGCTACTTCAGAAAGCCTCTTACAGCAGAAGAGTGGAGGTCTAAGTGGATTGATGGGCTTTTTGAGGGTCTGGCTGAGGCTATGGGGGTTAGGAGGGCTGAGGTTGAGAAGAGGGTTGAGGAGGGTGCCTCGCTGAGGGTAAAGGAGTATCAGCTAGTGCTTCTCTATAAGTCTACTTACAAGCCTAGGAAAATGCTGTTAATAACGAGAAAAGAGACTCCTCCAGAGATTAGGAAGAGCCTTGTGGATACAGGTATAGAGGTTTTGGACTCTGTTGAGTTTAGTGAAGAGAGGCTTAGGGAAGCTGTAGATAAGCTAAGTGAAATGGCTTCCTTCGGCTCTTCTGAAACTGTTATAATGGAGCTGCCAAGGAGCGTGGCCTTGAAGCTAGAGGCCCTTAGAATGAGGCTAGGGTTTAGATCTGTTGGAGAAGTTATAGAGCATTTGCTTAATACTGTGGCTAGCAAGGGTGCTTAGCTGTGGTTCTCTACATCAGGGTGGGTGGCGAGGCTAATGTAAAGCTTTTTGGAGAGCTAGACTCTTTAGCGGATATTGTAGGTTATGAGAGCTTCTCTAGCTCGTGGGTTTACAGACTAAACCCTGCAAAGGTTTCTCACCACAGCTTGGAAAAAGTAGTGGGTTTTTTGACTAAAGAGCTCGGGCTTCACATACCTGCAAAAACACTTTACTTCTTGCGAAAGGTGTGTGCAGAGCCTTTTCACCTATATATAGAGCTTGACAATGGCATTCTCATAATACACCCTCAGAAAGCCAACATGGTAGTGCCTTTAATAAGCGATGGTGTTGTTTCCTACAGCATTCACTTAAAGGCTTACGTGGCAAAGGCTAAGGATTTGCACACTGTATTGAAGTATGCTGAAGAGCAGGGCCTTAAGGTGAAGCTAAGCTTTGATCTAAATTACAAAGCCTCCTTTACAACCTCCTTCACAGCGAATCTCGATAGCTGCTTAGAAAATGCTTACAAGCTTTGGAAAGAGTCTGGCTACCGAGGCGTGATTATACACCCTGTTCCAGAGAGGAGAAGGCTTGTAGCGCTTAAGGCTGTTCATGAGCTCGGGGTAAAAACAGTTATCTTAGTGCCAACTGTAGAGCACGTCAAGAACTGGTATAAAGACCTTGTGAAAACCCTTAAAATACCTGAAGAGCTTGTGGGAGTGTATGGCGCTGGTGTGAAGAGGCTTGGCGAAGTAACTATCATGACTTACGACGTTGCTGCAAGGCTTATACCAAAACTCTCCTCATTTTTCGGCTTTGTCATTGCTGATGAGTGTGAAATTGCTGTAAGAAAGATGTATAGAAGTGTTTTAACAAGTTTAACAGCTCCCTACAGGCTTGGGCTTACATCTCATCAGTATGCCTATAGCAACCCCCAGGCGCTGTACCCAAGGCTCATAGGGCCTGTACTATTTAGTGCAAGTCTTAATGAGCTTTTTGAGAAGGGGTGTGTGCCGAGGTTCAGGGTTCTGAGGGTGTATGTGAGGCTTTCTGATGAGGAGTATGAAGAGTGGAGAAGGCTTATGAAGAGATATGAAGAGTTTTGCAAAAGCGCCTTGCCCAATGTAAAGGAGTCTAGGAAGAGGCTTAGAATGCTTTTAGAGCTCACATCTAGGGATGACAAGGCTAGAGAGGCTCTGAGGGCTAGGCTTAAGGCACGCGAAGTTGTATTGGCATTTGAGAAAAAGATTAGGGCTGTTGCTAGGCTTCTTGAACTGTTTAGTGATGAGCAGATAGTAGTGTTCTCTAGGTATGAGGATTTTGTGAGAGAGCTTTCGAGAAAGCTCATAGTACCTGCAATTCTGCCTGAAATACCTGATGATGAGAGGAGAGCCTACATGAAAATGTTTAACAGGGGTATCATAAGGATTCTTGCTACGAGCACTCTTCTCGAGGAGTATATTGAGGCTCCTCAGCCTCCAGTAGCAATAGTTGTGAGTGGTGTTGTTCCTGATGAGAAGTACACTAAGAGGGTTGCTCAAATGATTGTGCCTAGAAAGAGAGAGGCTCTCTTAATAGAGGTGCTTACTGCTAGGCCTTGCAAAGTCAAGTGCTCTTTTTCTAAATTGGAAAAGGCGTTGAGCGGTGTCACAATGTGAAGTTCGACTTAGCGGACATATTGTTGGCTAAATCCAGGGGAGTCTATGTTCCCAGGTATCTGGATGTGGAGAGGGATAGAAGTGCTGTAGAGACCCTGATATCATTTTACAGAGCTGCAGAGGGGAAGACTGTTGGCGAGATTGACTGGAGGGAGCTTGTGATTAGCATTGGGAGTAGAGGGCTTGCAAAGCTGCTAAGGCTTGTCATGGAGAGCAGGTTCTACACAGCTGTTAATAGGGTTCCCTCAGGCATAAATCCAAAGATTATAAGGATAAAGCTGTTTAGAGTAGTTAATAAAGTGCATAATGGGTTTGCCTCGCCAGAGAATAGGGGTAGGGTTATGCAGACCCTTCGAAGGTACTTACTAGCCGAAGGCATACAGCTGGACCCTGACGCCGCTATGTGGTGCACGTACAGGGATATGGCTTTTATTAAGAAGGTTGAAGAGCCCAGTGTGAAGAAGATTGTTGAGGAGTATAACATTAGGACTCTGAACTCTCTTCTCATTAACAGCACCTCTCTGCACATAACTCTTCACAAAAACTGTGCATCAACAGAAACGCTCATGATTCTCGGGAGAGGCTTGAAGTATTATGGAGGTGTATATGATATTAGAAGAACTGGCGATTGCTATAGAATTAATATTGATGGCCCTAGGCTGCTTCTTAACAAGCCATCTGATGAGTATGGGCTTGCCCTATCCCACGTGCTACTAACAGTTCTTCCAAGGCTATACAGCTGCAAAGATAATTGGCGTGTTGATGTCCTTATAGGGACAAAGTTTTCTAACATGCATATAAGGCTCTTATCCAGTGACTTAAAGCCGTTACTACCTGTAGAACGGGTAAACGCTCCCACACCAGTTTTTGATACTCGTGCCGATACCCATGCCTATAGAAGGCTAAAGCTTCTCAAACTAAACGTTTCCATAGCTGTTAAGCCCGTAGAGGTTAAGGACCTTGTGTACATACCGGACCTAGAGGTTGAAGAGGCGGGTAAGAAGATTTACATAGAGATTGTAAACTACTGGAATAGAGAGTATGGGGTAAGAAAAGCTTCAAAAATTCGCGAAATATGCCAAGCGATTAAAAACCTCATAATAGTAGCTGATGAGAGAATGAAGCCATTTCTACAAGGGCTTCCCACACCCATAGCATACTTCACAATAGACCTATTCGAGCCACGGGGTTTGCTAACAGAAGTTGTTAACTATGTAAAAAACATGGTGGAAGAGCTTTAACATGCTTTTACTTAGCAGAGAAAACACACTCAGATAATTCTCTACATACATGCTTAAACCCCCACACATGTGTGACGGCATGTAGATGCTCAACAAGGAAGCTAGCTAGCAGACTCTGATCTTCTGACTTTGCCGGCTCATAATTGCAGGCATTGTTTTTGAATAGCTTTTTCACCATGTTTAATAACAATACTGATATTGAAATAGAAACTTTGGGTAGAAAGTTTGTGTTATGGTTGTGGGTATCATGATTTGCTGTGCTCCGTGCTCTGCTTTGCCGTTAGTGATAGTACTACTCCTGCAATGCTTAGGGCTATGTATATTGTTAGTGATGTTTTTATTGCTGTTAGCAAGTCTTTTTGCATGCTCATTACCGCTGTGATTATTGATGTGCTGAGGGCTTGCCCTAGGGATCTCATTGTGGCTAGTAGGGATGTTGCTGTTCCATAGGCTTCTCTAGGGCTCATATTCATTATTGCTGTTGCGTTTGGTGATGCGAAGAATGCAAAGCCTATGCCTAGCAACACTAGTGAGTAGATTATGTGTGTTACCATGGTCTCTCTGCTTATTGGAGTGAGGCTTGTGATGCCCACTGCTATTACTGCCATGCCTAGGGAGGCTAGGGCTGATGGGTTGTAGCGGTCTGCCAGCATGCCGCCTACTGGTGATAGCATTGCTTGTGCTACTGGCTGTGCTGTTAGAATTAAGCCAGCTTCGCTGGGTGTGAAGTTGCGGATTTTTTGAAGGTATGTGCTGAGCAGTATTGTTAGTGCATAGGTAGCGCTGTAGTTGAGAAGTGCTGCTGTGTTTGCTGATAGAAAGCCTCTTCTAAACATTGAGGTGTGGAGTAGCTGAGGCTTTCTGTACTCTATGAAGAGCCATGTGATGAGAAGAGCCCAGCCAGAAACAGCTGTTAAAAGCCCGTGTAGAGTGCCAATGGCTGAGGTGCCGTATATCACCAGCACCACTGCTATTGCCTCTAGCAGTGCTGTGAACATGCTTGGCCTTGGCGCAAAGCCTCTCCCCATCCCCAGGTACAGAGCTGCTATTGCAAGGCTTAGCAAAGCTATAGCTGTTTTGAGTATAAATATGGAGCGCCAGCCGAGGTAAGCAGTCATGTAGCCCCCTGCCAGGGGCCCTAGGCTAAGCCCTAGGTAAACAGCTGTAACGTTTATGCCTATACCCATGCCCCTCCTCTCCCTTGGGAGGGCGTCGCTTAGAATAGCAACAGCTGTTCCAGTAATCATAGAGGAGGCTACGCCTTGTAGAAACCGAAATGCGAGCACAAGCTCATAGCTACTGGACAGCACTATAGCTACTGACGCTACTGCAAACAATGCTGTGCCTAAAGTAAACACCCTCTCTCTACCAAGCCAATCACTAACCCTGCCAACTACAAGAACCGTGGAGGCTACTGCAAGCAGAAATATGTTGGCAACCCAATTAACATCAGCAAGAGAAACACGGAACTCTGTAGCCATGGTGGGCAAGGCAATGGTTATAGATGAAGTTGTAAAGGATGTGAGAAAAGAAGCTATAGTTGTTGCCAGCAAGACACTAAAAGAGCTCCTAAACCTCTCCACCATAAGCTGCCAAACCTTGTGAACTTTTTAACAGCATAGCTAAAGTATTAAAAACTTATGTGAGTATAGAGCACTTTTAAGAATACCTAAGCGTGTGTTTGGGTTTAGAGGCATTCTAACTGTTGCTAATGTGAATAAAGCTTATTACTTTACTTAGCATTAAGTTCAGCAGGTTGGGGTATTTGAGGGGGTTGCAATATGCTGCTTCAGGGTATTAGGGTGCTTGATTTAAGTCATACTTTAGCAGGACCGTTTGCATCAATGATTTTTTCTGATCTTGGTGCTGAGGTTGTTAAGGTAGAGGCTTTTCATGGTGATGAGACGAGAACTTGGGCTCCTTTTGTTGGTGGTGAGAGTGCTTACTTTATGTCTATAAACAGGGGTAGGAGGAGTATTGCTGTGAACTTGAGGGATGAGAGGGGCCGTAGAATAGTTTATGAACTTGCTAAAAACTCTCACATTCTCTTAGAGAACTTTAGGCCTGGTGTTGCTGAAAAGCTTGGTGTTGATTATGAGGCTATTGTTAAGGTGAATCCGCAGATAATATATGTGAGTATTAAGGGGTTTAAGAGTGGGAGTATCTATGAGCACAAACCCGCGTATGACATAGTTATACAGGGTATGTCAGGGCTTATGAGTACCACAGGTGAGGAGAATAGGCCTCCTATTAGAGTGAGTTTTGCCTTATTTGATGTCTATACAGGTATGATGGCAGTTATATATGCCTTAGCAGCTCTCTATGCTAATGCAAAGCCTATAAAGATAGAGGTTCCTCTATACGATGTAGCAATATTCTCAATGTGCTACATCCCAATGTTCTACCTACTCACAGGTAAGAAGGTTAAGAGAATGGGGCATGCACACCCATCATTTGTTCCCTACCAGGCTTTTCAGGATAAAGAAGGGAAGTGGTTTATTGTTGCAGCAGCAAATGATAGGCTTTGGCAAGCCCTGTGCAAAGCCCTTGGAAGAGAGGACTTGGCTAGCGACCCTAGGTTTAGAACCAATCCTGATAGAGTTGCAAATAGAGATGTGTTGGTAAAGATGCTTCAGGAAATCTTTGCAACAAACAGTAGAGAATACTGGTTAAAATTACTAGAGGAATACAGTGTTCCTGCAGCCCCTGTATACGAAATTAATGAAGTTTTTGAAGACCCCTACGTCAAATCAGCCAACATTGTAATCAAAATTAAACACCCCAAACTCGGTGAAATACCACACCTAGCATCACCTGTATACATAAATAATAAGAAGCATACAAACACCCAACACCCACCACTACTAGGAGAACACACAGTAGAAATACTAAAAGAACTTGGATACACAAATGAAGAAATATGTAAACTAAAGAAAGAAGGTGTAATACACTACCCAGAAGAAATAGGCAAAACAATTTGCATATAAAGCTTCACTACAAGCACTTAGCTATGAAAAGAAATCACAACTTCAATGTATTTATCAAAACAGCCCTACAATACTTACACAAAGCTTTTTGTTCTTTTACCAAGGTATATCTAGGCATACCTAGGTGATTTTGTTGAGTGTGACTGTCTCTATAAAGGTTCGTAAAGAACTTGCTGAGCTAGCCGATAAAATGATTAAACTTGGGCTTGCAAAAAGCAAAAGCCATGCATTTAATATCATGATTGAGAGGGGTTTGAAGGAGGTTTTGAAGGAGGTTGAGTTCTGGGAAAACATATATAGAGATGTTGAAGAGTTGAAGAAACAAGGCTTTGTTTTAAGGCATGATAATGCTAAATGAGCTTCTTGAAGAGAGCAAGTCTTCGTGGCAGCACAC
>Ga0272445_1002915_pt1 | contig 11127 bp, 17 predicted proteins | sample YNPCB0031_FD_194404 | JGI IMG/M metagenome (GOLD analysis project Ga0272445, IMG submission 194404) | Hot spring sediment microbial communities from Yellowstone National Park, WY, United States - YNP-CB-003-1 | ecosystem: Environmental > Aquatic > Thermal springs > Hot (42-90C) > Sediment... | reverse complement strand
CCGCTTTATCCTCCTCTTTAACCTCTTGATGTGTGACTCCATATGGGCTATTAGCTCAGGATAGTTATCGAAACCTTCACCACATTCAGGACATTTAACCCAGATTTCTTCACTCATTTCCGCTTTCTCCCTTCTTCAAGCTTTTTTATTCTCGCCTCTAATTCTGCAACTTTTTGTTCAAGCAAAAGCAGACGGTTTAACAATGAACGGCGTATTTCACTCAATTCCATCTTCACCCTCCTCGTCTTCCCAGTCGGCTCGGCATGGGCAGCAGGTTTTACAATACCAAGAGCCAAAATCCTTGCAGCCTTCGCAAGGGTCATTTTCTTCTTTCATCAACTGGTTCCCCCTTTCAGTTTTTGGTTGTATTTGGCGATTAGGAGGCTGTAGGCTTCAAGGTCCAAGGCTACCCTTTCAACATTTTCAGCCAGTTTCAGAATTCTGCTCGAAAAGGCTTGTTTGTCTTCCCTTCGGCTCAAATTTCTTTTTCCTCCTCCTTTTCTTTACAACCTTATCCTTTCTTAGGTCGTAGACTAACGGCATAGTTGGAGCTCTCCATCTACAAGTTTGAGTTTTGCACCGCAGGCTGGGCAAGTGTACAGTTTTTCTTCCTGCTTTGAAGGCTGGGGTGGCGGAAGTGCAATCTTTTTGGCTTCCTCAACAAGCTTAGGCTTAGGAAGCTCTAGGAGAGTTTCAGCTTCTGGCTTCTTGGCTAATGCTTCTACAACAACTTTGGCTTCTTTTGGTGCGAGCTTTTCTCGTTTTGCTGCCTTGACAACTTTAACTGTTTTTTCCGGAGGTAAACCCTTCTCAATAGCTACTTTGGCTATTTGTGCCTCTCTTGTGGATAGCTCCTCTTTTGCGATAACTTGGGCCAGTGCCTTCTGTTTTTCAGGTTCTGGAACTGAGCCGACGATTTCGTAATGTAGGGGTGACAGCGCTGTCACCCCTACTAATAGTGTTTTTACTTCGGGTGAAACTCTAATCCTAGAAAGGGTGCGTTCAACTTCTCTGTGACTCATGCCGAACTTTTCTGCTATCTGGTCAACAGTCATCTTTTTAACATCGCGTAAGTAGCGGAAGTAGGCTGCTTCACGCATTGGGTCAACTGTTCCTCTTATCTTGTTCTTTTTGTAGTTGAACTCCCTTGCCTCGTCAAGAGTCATATCTGTGATGACTGCTCTAATCTCGTGCCAGCCAAGCTCCACAGCGGCATTCCAGCGGCGGTGACCGTCAACAATCATGTAGCGGGCGTTCAGCTTTCCCTTCTTCTTGTATTCCTCAATTTCTTCCGGCGTAAGCCGCCTTAGAAGTATTGGGTCTATCTTGTACATTCCAACGGTTTCAACCCTTGTCATGTCTGTTCTAAGCATTAGCTCTTTTTCGCTGTCCATTCTACAAACATTATAAGGCAGAGGCACAATCTGGTCTACGGGCACAATTTCAATCTTCTGCTCGCTCCCCACCTTTTAGTCACCTCCCTCTTTGGGAACGTCCTCTATTCCGGCTTTTGTTATCTGGAATTCTACGGTTTCTCTTGGAAGGTAGTTTGAGGCTACAAGGGTTGCTAATCGTTTGGTGGTTGCTCCGGCGGGCTTCTGAAGGTAAACTCTGTGTCCAACTGCATGAGCTAATGTGTGCCCTCCGACTGGTGGGTTTAAAACTTCTGGTCGTGTTTCATATTGTAGCGCTTCAGGTCTCGCCATAACCTGTTCTGTTGTTATGACTGCTAACTTGTAGGCTCGCATGTAGTTAAGAAGTCTCCGGACGCATTTGGCTATTAATGGTTGCCGAATGTGGAGAAGCTCTCTTCCAGGATACTCTGCTCTGAAAGGCGAAACGAAACTGTCTATAATCAAAATTTTGATGTTCTTTTCCTTGATGGGTTTGTGGGCGTTTTGAAGTAGGAACAGCAAGTGCTCGGTTCCATAAACTGCGCCGTGATAGATGTGGGGCAGAAGCTTATCTGGGTCTAAACCTCTAGCTTTAGCCATTTCAGCAAGCCTAACGCTTGAAAAGCCTCCTTCAGTGTCCAAGTACCAAGTGTTTAACCCTTGTTCAGCAGCTAAAAGCGCTGTAGTCATACAGATTTCCGATTTACCGCTTTCATATTCTCCGGCGAACTCTGTTAGCTCCTCTTCAGGTATTCCTCCGCCTAGTAAACCATCAAGAGCTTTAGAGCCAGTGGTGAAACGTTTACGCTTAATCTCTATTTCGTAGAGCTGTTTAGCATCAATTATTTCAATTTTGAGGCAGTTTCTGGCTTCGTGAACTATTTCCCTAGCTTTTTCAAGCGTGAAGCCCGGTCTAGCGCCGACGGTTTCATATAGAATGTGAGGTGCTTCAATAGCTAAACTCTCTATTGTGTAATAGCCTTTGTCCTTAAGGATTTTAATGAGGTCAGGCGGTACCGACTTAAGCCTTTTTAAAGGCTCCTCCTCAAACTCTTCCTCAAAAACTTCATCTTCACTCATGTTTTTACCTCCGAAACATGTGTTATTCTTAGGTCCAGAAACTTGTCGCCAACGGTTCTTTTAACTTCTTTAAGAAGTACTAAACCTTCGGTCATTCTATTCAGCCACCTTATGAAAGTGGCGTTGTGTATGACACGCCAGTCTAGTGTGGCTGACTTTCTGGGATAAACACTTGCTGAGATTAACGGTAAATGTCTTCTTGGTACGCTTTTTATCCACCCTGTCATTCTGCGTTTTTTGTAGTAGTTGAAGACGAACCTTTCGGCGTCGCTGCCTCTGGTTACAGGCCTATTTTTGAAGAAATATAGGTTGTTGCCCCATTCCTTGTCGTTTATATGTAGCGTTAAACTTTTAATCCAACATTCGTTTATGTCGTATTTTCTTGCCAATTCAACAGCTAAGGGGAGGCTGAAGTGTTCTTCAGGGAACTTTCTGAAGCTGTAATTTATAATCATAAATGGTATCTGATAGATTTTAACCAGCGCCCATTTGTATGGCATCTCTTCTCTGGGCTTGGTACATTGAGTAGCTGAAACTGCTTTCAGTTCATATATGTACGGGTCTAGCTTATCATTGACCATTTGCTCAATTAGGAATAGGCTTGTTGTGGGGATGACAGCCTGAGGAAAAACAAGCTCACTCACGACTCTTCACCTTGACTATAAAAACTCGTGTGTTCATCTCGTCTGGGAATTCTCCATCGTGAAAATGACGTACCACGACATAGTACTCTTGACCGCAATTTTCGCAACGAAACTTTTTTGATGTGATTTCATACTCGTCTTCGTTTTCTTTCTCCCACCACTCAAGGTCTTCCTCTGAAATTACCTCGCTGTCTGCTATTCTCCGCCATTTCTTTTCATAGGCCTTCTCATTCAAGGTAATCCCTCAGAATCTGTATTATGGCTTCCTGGATGCTTACGCCCCACTCGTCTGCTTGGGCTTTCAGCTTCGGCATCAAGTCAACTGGAATGGGAACTAGAACCGTTATTCCTCTAGCCATCTCAAGGGCTTCCTTAGCTGGTAACGTTGGCTCTTGTTCAATTAGGCGAGTAGCACGTTGAATCTCCGTAACGCTTGGGGGTTCGGGCATTTTAGAGACTTCAACTGCAAGTTCAGCCTTCTTCTCGTCTGGAATTGGAGCACGTTTAACTTCCAATAGCCCAGCTAAAGGCAATTTCTCAGGGGTGGCCATAATGGCCACCTTCTTTACCCTTTCAGATTCTTCGTAGAAACCCAGCCAATTCTCCAAAGTCTTTCTTGGGATTCCCGTTTCTTCGGCTAAGGCTGATACTGTCCATCCTAACCCCTTCATTTTTGCAACCCATCTTCCACGCTCGTAGTAGCTTAGGTCTTCCCGCTGGAGGTTCTCGATGCCCATTTCGATTATCTCGTAGTCCTTGCTCACGCCTTTTCTCTCGATGACGGGGACTTCTTTGAGCCCGGCTCTTTTGGCAGCTAGGAGCCTACGTTCTCCGGCTATAAGTTCATAGGTTCCGTCTTCCAAGGGTTTGACGACAATTGGATAGAGTAGGCCCTGACGCTTAATGCTGTCCGTGAGCATCTGCAATTTTTCCTCGTCGAATGATGTTCTAACACGGAAGTTTCCAGTCCTTATTTTTTCTATTGGGACTTTTTTAACCGTGCTCATGCTTTTGCCTCCTCTATGGGTTTCATCTTTTTCTCGAGAAACTCTTTGACAGCCCTACAGATTATCGAGCTTATGGACTCGCCTGTTTCGCGGCTTAAGTCTTCTAGGCGTTCAAGGTCTTCAAGATCAATGTAGGCTGAAACGTTTACTTTTCTGCCCATCTTAACCACAATTAAGTTAATAAACAAGTAAGTAAATATAAAGCTTTGGGATAAATATGAATAGAGTTAGGTTTGCTCGCGCATTCTCGCCTCTAGGAAAGCCTTCTTTAATCCGATCTTCCAGTAGCCTGAAATCTCGGACTTGTGGACATATATGATGTTGTCCTGTCTCAGGTTTTTGAGGGCTGGCAAAATGTCTTCTGGTGAACTTTTAATCTTCTCTGCAAGTTCATATTGGTCTTTGATTAGGATGAACTTTGATCCCGTTTCGTTGTAATGTTTTACTAGCATATCTACTACTTCCTTCTCCGTCTCTGAAAGGTCAGATTTAGCCAGCCACAGCGTGATGGGGATTTGTTTAAGGGTTTTAGGTTGCGAAGTTTCTTCTTTCTTTCTTTCTTCTTTCTTCTTTCTTTCTTCTTTCTTTCCATATTCTAATATCTTATTATATACGAAATTTAAATACTTAACAAATTCAGCTCCCTTTGGGGTTAAAAACCAAAAAGAGTCATTCTTCACGACTAAACCGTATTTTCGGAGGTTTCTCAAGTATCTGTGGACGTAAGCTTGGCTTTTTCCGCTTCTTTCAGCAAGGTCACAGCACCTGCCTCCACCATCATTCAACATGAAAAGAAGCGTAACTGTGAAGCCCCGCACCCTTCCCAAGGAAGTAGTAGTAGATAATAGAGAGTAGTCAATGTGTGAGTTCATCGCTGGGCGCCCTCAGAAAAAGGAAACCTGCTCCCTCACAATATATGGCTTATTGTCTAGAAGTTTAAAAATTTCACTCTAAAAGATTAACTAAGAAATGAAGCTTTAAACTCTTTTATGCAACTTCACCAGAAAGTGATAAATACAGTCCAAACTTTACAAGGAGTGGGATACAGTGTTAGAACTGCCAATACTCATTTTTCTAGCATTCATAATTGAGTGCGTCGACAACGCTTTGGGTGGAGGTTTCGGCACGTTAATGTCGCCTCTTCTTATCTTATTTGGCTATGATCCTAAAGTTGTCGTTCCAGCTATTCTGGTCAGCGAAGCTGTTAGCGGATTGTGGGGTGGAGCTTGGCATGCTAAATTTGGAAACGTCAACTTCAGGGTTGTAGGTGCAACCCTACTCGGCAGCCTGTTCGGTATGACAATCGCCACGTTACTGGTGGGTGAGGTTCTTCCAAGCTCCGCTGTCAGAATATTTATAGCTACAGTAACTGTGGTGATGGGCGTCTTCGCTGTTGTAAAGTCGTTCAGCCTAGTTGACAAGCACGCTAAAACCTCAGAAAAGGTCAGCGTGGCAAAAACTATGCTGCTGGGCTTCATTATAGGGTTCAATAAAGGTGGAAGCGGAGGAGGCTACGGGCCTTTAAGCGTTTCAGGCTACATGCTTCTTGGCTTAATACCAGCCGTTGCCATTGGAACAACAACCCTAGCGGAGGGAATCGCCTCCACCCTCGGAGTGGCCCTATACTCGCAAATAACAGGAATAGTCCTGACGGTTGCAATACCATTAGCCGTAGGTTCATTTATAGCCGACCCAGTTTCAGCTTGGGCAAACAACAAACTGAAGTTAAAGTTGAAACCGCCATTTCACGGAAGATTCATAGGCTTAGGAATGACGGCCCTAGGCATACTAACGCTTTTAAAGGCTGTGACCTAGTTCAGTTTTCAACCGAACCTTTAAATACGGCTTCAGAGTAATGAGTTTAGTGGAAACTGAACCGAGGTGAGAGGAGTGAAAGATCTTCTTTCAAAGTTTGACGTCGGCGACTTCGAGTTTAAAGAGCCTTGGAGGGCTGGCAAAGCGTTAGCCGTCATAGTTCCAATAGTGGCCAAGAGGGCTGAGCCTAGAAGCTACGTTGTCCTAGAGGAGGTTAAGGATAAGGTTCGAATCGTTGACACTGGAAGAATAGGCGAAGTTAAAGTTGAAGGCGAATTTGACAAGCCCACATTCATACGTGGGGGAACAATGCTTAAGGGCTCAACCCAGGAGAGGGCTACAGAGTTCAGCGTAGTCGTTACACCTGGAAAGGCTGAAACCACCGTACCAGTCCACTGCGTCCACGCCTCTAAAGGAATACGGCCGGGAGCGTTCTTCACAGTAGCCATGTCCTACACGCCTCCAACAGTTCATTCAAACATATTGGCTGCTCAAAACCAAGCTGCGACATGGAGTGCTGTGGCAAAATACACTTCAAACATACTTACATCATGGGCTCCAGCTACATCGGGATGGACATATCCACATATCAGACATGACGACCTAGTTGGGGTTCAAGAGTCGCTGACGCAGTTTAGAAAGGAGCTGGAGGAAATACTCAGCAAGATTCCAGACTACGTGAACCAGGTTGGATCAGTAGTTATAGATCCAGACGGAGTGGTTGGCTTGGAGCTTTTCGACCATCCTGAAAGCTGGAAGGCTGTAACAGATAAGATTAAGAGGACTTTTACTGAGGCCTTAACCCGCGAGGACAAGGCTGGAATATTCAAACCGGACATAGACGCAGCCCTAACAGTCATAAACGATCTGTTAGAAAAGCTTGAAAACCCAGTTGAGGAAAGGGAAGTCTTCAATCAAGCAGACGCTAGGACAGTTATATTTAAGGTTGAAGGCTACGTTGGAGAATACACAACCCTAAACGGCAAAACAATACACCTGACCATAACAAGAAGGGAGAAGGAAGACGTGAAACGTGTCCCATGGTTCCAAGCCATTGTAACAGCGCCAAGGGTTCCGAGAGCTGAAACCGCTGCAGAAGAACAACATATTCTATACACGGCAGCCACGCCAGACTTATGGAGTGAAAACTGGAAGAGAAAAATGCGGAAGGGCATAAACGTCCTATACAGCCTAGAAGAACCAAAAACTTGGACAAGTCTAACATCAGAGCTTAAAATGAGCAAGGCGACGCTCTCAAGCAACCTAAAAAAGTTCCAACAAATGGGCCTTGTAGAAAAATACCGCGGACCCAACGGAGTAACCCGCTACAGCCTCACAGCCTACGGTCAAGAGCTTAAAAAGAGACTAAGTCAATAGATCTCTACAACGGCTACAAACGTAAATCATCCTCATCCCATTTTTTGTTATACGAATAAAGGGAAAGGCTGCCAGCCTACCACAAAGTTCACAGGCACGGTTCATCATCTCATAGATCTTACACTTCCTACACTTCCAATAATCCGATTCCCGGCAATCATCACAGAGGGCTTTTAAACTATCCATAGTATCACCTCTTTCCATCGGCCCCTAGAAAACTAACGCTCATCGAGGAGAAAGGAGGTGGAAAAAAGGAGTCCAGGGGCCTCATCCAAATAAAACCGGAAATAGAACTTTCTTATAGACCTTTCCTCTAGACTAAAAGTCTAGTGTTTTCGCCGTTTCTTCCTTTTTCCGCAGGGATCTGAGTAGTCCCACATGCCTAAAGATTCAATCTCGCGGCTTACTGCAACTTGGGCTTCAAGAGGCAAAGAGCATAAACAGTGACCTTGTGGGCAAATGAGCGTTCCGCACTTTTCGCAATATGGAGCCACGTCTGGATTGAAGGGCTGACCGCAAACCCAGCAGATATGATATTCAGGCTCCGGCGAACCTAGGAGCTGGCCAACGCCAAAGCATCTCTTAGCAACTTCAATATTGTGTTTGATCTTCTCTAAAATCCTAACTTCCGGCATTTACCGTCTCTCCATATATTTCAGGAACTCCGGAGCATATTTAATTATATCCTCTTTCGTTTGGATCTTGCTTCCAACCTTTTTCAAATGTAGCATGCTGACACTGGCGTCTAGTAGACCGAAAATCTCCTTAATCTCGTCTTCCGAAAGTGTATAGGCTGCTTTAACCCAGACCCCGGGATCCTTTAATGCCTCTTCAAGCTCCTTTAGACTCGCTCTAAAAATGTCCTGTCTGAAATATTCATTCTCCTCTTTTAATGGAGGGACAACGTTTAATGCATGGAATTCTCTTGCATAGTGATACTCAGGCTTATCAATTTCCTCTAACGTTAGACCTTTACTGAGAAGATATTCCACATCCTCCTTATGGACAAGCTCATGTCGAATAACCCTTTCAACATACAGCTCCCAATCCATATATGGAAACCTCTCCAAGAGGTGGTTAACATAAATTGTCATTATTTCAGGGTTAACATAAATAAGTCCAGATTCCAAATCATATGCAGCCTCATAATTTCTACTATAATCGATAACGATGAAGGGCTTCTCGGAAATTATCTTCCAGATTTTTTCCTCCACATCTCTAAGACTAACCCGCCTAATAGTTTCAGCCTGAACTCCGAAACATCTTTTAGCAAGCTCCAAGTTCCGCCTAACCTTCTCAAGGATTTTAGACACGGACATAGTGTCTAACGCGGCCTTTAAATTGTGGCGGAAGATCATCCACTTCCTGATATTTGACCTCCCTAAACCTTAACCCTGAAAAGGGCAGCTGCCTAGTAACATTATATTTTAACGCTGCAAGCTTGCCGATCAAATCAGCCGCAAACTCGCCAAAACCAAGCGTATGCGCGATCTCGTGGGGGGCCGTTGTCGCGTCGGCATGTTTTGACAGTACCACCACGCTACCGCCCCATGGAGCCATGCCCCTGAAGTATAGTTTCCCGTCAACCTCAGCTGTTATAGGCTCATCCGTAATGAAAACGTGTTCTGGGGCGAGAAGTCCTAAAAGTCTCAAACTGTTAAGCAAAGCTTCAACTTCAGTTATATCCATATGCTTCACCAATTTAGGTTAGGTTAAACGCATTAATAAAATTTCAAAAAGAAACTAGTTAGAGGAAAACAAGCTGATTTAGAGGGTGGTTAAGTTATGGGTAACCTTTTTATGTAATAAGCCTGATTTTTATCAATGTGGCAGTTTCAACTGCCTCAAGTCGAGTCGTTTCCGATTGACTTAGTTTACATTGTATTGAATTAAACTTAAACACATAAAAAAGGGGAGATGAGAGCAACCACCCCGACTGGGAGAAGTGGCTACTCTTTCATTTTTGCAATCCAGTTTGTTTTCCACTTCTCCCAATCTTTGTGGCCAGCTCGTATCCGAGTCTGGTGTCCGGTGGGTGGCTGCTCTTACGGCTGCAGCGTGGTTGGCTTTGCGTGTTGGTCCGAAGGGTAGTTTGGCGTAGTTGGTGATGCAGCGTTCTTTGGCGGCTGCCCAGCTTCTTTTGATGGCTTCGTCTTTGGCTGTGGCTTTTGTGTATCCTTTTGCAGCCATATCTTCTAGTGTTCTTGCGGCCATTTAGGACACCGTTCAAGGCTTTGGCGTTAATGTTTATAAGTTTTTGTTGGTTGAATTAGTTTTTAAGTATCCCTCTCCCTATACATATATTCGGTGTTTGGGTTGGCTTTGGAGGCGGGTAAGGTTTACGAGACTTTGATGAGTTTGTTGGCTAATGATGAGTCTGGAAGTTTGAAGGCTCTTTTAAAGAGGATTATTGACTGGGAGAAGAGGAACCCGCCTAAGGGCGAGTATGACGGTTTTTATTGGCATGAGGTCAGCGGAGATCCCAGAGTTTTGAATAAGCTGGTTATCCTTCAGGTTTTAAAGGTGGTTTTGAAGACGAATAGTGGGACAGCCTACCGTGTCGTTGACTTAGCAGCCCTTGAGAAGGCCCTTCAAGACGTTGAGAAGGCTGAGGTTAGGCCGGTTGAAGGGGATGTTGAAGTTCCAGCCGACATCTTGGACGTTGTAGTTGGACATGAAGAGAAGAAGGAGATAATACTTAGGGCTTTAAAGTCTAAGGAAAGGGTTCACATACTACTGTACGGCTCGCCGGCGTCGGCGAAATCCCTTATTCTGGAATGCCTCCAGAGGCTTCCTGGAGCAAAATACATTATCGGTTCAGCTTCAACCAAAGCCGGATTATTCGAGCTGTTATATAATGAGGAGCCGCGCTTCCTGATACTGGACGAAATCGACAAGCTGGAGTCTATGGAAGACTTAAGCATCCTCCTAAGCCTAATGCAGACGGGGTTCATAAGCGAGACAAAGTACAACAGGAGGAGGGCTAAAACCTTATCCACAAAGGTGATTGCGGCGGCCAACAGAATTGACAGGCTGCCTCCAGAGTTGCTAAGCAGGTTTGTGAAGTTGAGGTTTAGAGACTACACGGATGACGAGTTCATAGACGTCTCAGCTAAGGTTTTGCAGCGTGAAGGTATACCGATGGGTTTAGCGGTTTACATAGCAGACCAAGTTCTCAGAAAACTGAAAACAAGAGACGTTAGGGACTCGTTAAAGGTGGCTCGGTTATTAAAGGAGAAGACTCGTGAAGACGTTGACCGCGTTATAGAGCTACTGAGCAGGCAGACCTGACCCTGGTTAAAATAGTGCCTGTTTAGATGCTAATTGGGCGGCTCCGATTCTTCGGATCCAAGCGTCAGCGACTTCAATGGCTTTAGGCGTTATGTGCTTTGCGACGGCCTGTTTAAGTTCTGGTGGGGCAAAAGCCTCCGCCATCTTGGAGATCCATCCGCGACAGAGGTCTTCTGCCATGCGAATTAGGTTTTCACTGTAGCCTCTGGCACGCCATTCAGCTTTTTTAGCCTCTATCATTTTGTCGATTTCGCTGTCAACCCATTCTCCGCCCACAAGCACCGGAGGGCTTGTCAAAAGCTCACCTAGAAGCTTTTTACGTGGAAGTATGGGCTTCCATTCTTTAATTAGTTTTCCAGGATACCACCCTTCAGCCTTTTCCCCGTAAAACTTCTTGGGAGGACCAATCTCTATGCCCATTTTCACCATTCTCCGGTTCTCTCTTTAACAAACCAACAGGTGTTAATTACCTCCTGCCATATATCTTTGCGTAATCTGGGTCTATGAATATGTTTTTCA
>Ga0272445_1002913_pt1 | contig 11128 bp, 10 predicted proteins | sample YNPCB0031_FD_194404 | JGI IMG/M metagenome (GOLD analysis project Ga0272445, IMG submission 194404) | Hot spring sediment microbial communities from Yellowstone National Park, WY, United States - YNP-CB-003-1 | ecosystem: Environmental > Aquatic > Thermal springs > Hot (42-90C) > Sediment... | reverse complement strand
TTTAACATGAATTAAGATCAGCCTTAACATAAACATTTAACCAGCAACATCCCCAACTAGAAATAAGCATTAAATTGCTCTATACATTTCATAATACTCTCTTAAGCCCCTTAAATACAACTATACATAATCAGAACGTGGCAACTTAGGATGTTAGATGTGATACGTTAAGTTGCCAGGTCCCATAATCAAATCCATAAACATAAGTATAGGATGTATTATAGCTGAATCTACGTATAGCTTAATAGATAAAGCCTTATAGCTTCTGTTAAGCTACATCTTGAAAAGTAAAGCTTGAAGACAAACATAATTACTAAACCGTAAAGGGAAAATACTCTACCAACATCTAAGTTGATGGGATATATCGTAAATAATAATATAGGAGAACTGCGATTCCTATTAGAATTTTATTTTCAAAAAAATATAAGCTGGTTTAAGTACTTAGCTATGGAGTAGATATGAAACGTTTAGTAATTATTGTTTTTGCATTGCTAATAGTATTTCTAACTATACAGTTATTTTCCGCTTCTCCTGAACGCTTTTATGCTGGATACCTTTATTATGGTAGTGAGGGTTGGCCTCCTCCTGGTGGTGTTAAAGGAGATATTTACACAATTGATAAACCAGTTCCTCAAGGACAATTTTACTGTCAATGGGTAACAGTAATACTTAGTTATAGACCATTATACTGGATACAGGTAGGATACGACAAAACTCCTGATACTCAATATCAACTTCGCTCATACGTGGAGAAAAAGGATGTAAATGGGTATAATATTCAATATTTTAGCTTCCGTTATCAGGGTAACATCTATATTTACTGGGCTTCTAAGGACTTATCTTCAGGTGTATGGATATGTGGCTCTAATGGTTGGAGTTACTATTTAGGTATTCTTAACCCTAGCTCTGCAAGAGACTATCAAGCACTTAGTGAAACAACCGTTTCCACCATAAACATTGATGGAACACACTTCATGAATATATGTTATAAGCTAGGAAGTGACTGGCAGCTTTGGGATAGACATGTGGTAAGGCAAGATTATCCTTACTGGGTTAATGAGGTTTCAAACTATGAATTTTATGCTGGAGGTGGCGGATAATGGTTAATATTAGATTACTTGCCATACTTCTCGTAGTAATAACTATTTCTGTAAGCTATTTTACTATAGTAAATAGAAACCTCTTAAATCAATATTCAGAAGATACTACAACTATGCAAAGCTCTAGAGAGAAATCACTAATACATGGTCCAATGCCATTTGATAAAATTGCTAGTGAGGTAAGTCTTGATGTTGTTAAGCAGTGGAGTAAGAGAGGATGGATTCCCCACTTACCCACATATCTCCCTAAGAATTTAAGTCTAGCCACAATTTATGCTAAGGTTCTTGATGGAGAAGTGGGGAACATTATCATGCTTGTATATAGCAGTACAAATGATAAGAGAATAGACACATCTGAACTTACATTAACAATAGGGCCTATGGGGGAGAACCCGATATGGCGTATTACAAATAGTTCAAGAGAGAAGATAATAAAGGTAAATGGTTTAGACGCATATCTAAATATTAGGGCTCCATACACTGATCTTACTGGGGAATACTATGAAAAATATGGGGTGGACTACTGTATAATTGCAGAGATAAAAATCAATGTACTATACTATGAGTATTGCTTTGCTCCAATATTCAGCATAGATGAGATAATAAAAATATTGGAAAGCATGAAGCCCATAGATATCAACACCTTCCACAGCTAGAGTCCTCCCTATTAGCTTTCCATTAACCTCATCATATCGAGATTTAAATATTAATTATTCACCTCATTTATAGGTGTTGAGGATTCTAAGGTTATGAAGTATCTAACATGATTGTAGCCGGAGCCTCCTATATAATTACAATACTATTCAGCTAGTTATTCTCTCCATCAAACATGATTAATCGTAAAACTGAAAGGCAGCTTTAAAATTATTGAATCCTCCTAATAATAGATTATCTTTAAATACTCTAGATTACTAATTATTTATGGCTTTAATACTGGATCTTAGAAGTGATTGGTGGAGGGCAGTTACGAGATTTGCTGAGCTGCTTTATGATTCTCTAGCAGATAACCTGGTTTTTATAATAGCTCTTCCCGACGACTTGTTAACGTTCTATGATAGTAATGTTTTGGTTGTTGTTGATAGGTTGGATAGGGATGTTAGCTTGAAGGTAGCTGATGCAGCTCTTAGAGTTAATGAGCAGTATAAGAGTACAATAAGCTACATAGTAACAACAAGGGAGGATGGTGAAACCATTGAGAAATTCAGGAGGCTAGCATATCTTCCTGAGGATTGGAGTGATTATGATGAGGCAATAGGTAAATTCAGAGAAATACTTACAGACTTGCTTAACGGTAATCTGGTTGAGGTTTTACATCTTCCTAGGAAGCAGTTCCTCTATGATAGTAATGTTTTGGTTGTTGTTGATAGGTTGGATAGGGATGTTAGCTTGAAGGTAGCTGATGCAGCTCTTAGAGTTAATGAGCAGTATAAGAGTACAATAAGCTACATAGTAACAACAAGGGAGGATGGTGAAACCATTGAGAAATTCAGGAAAACCGGAAAAGCTGATGAGGGAGGCTGAGCTAGACTTTAAAATCGGAAACCTTAATAAATGCGTATCTGCAAGCTACTTTACAGTTAGAAAAATGTTGGAGCATCTAGCTGTAAGAATGAAGATGGTGATTCCTAGAAGAGATGATAAGCTAGCTAACATATTGAAACACATAGGCTACGGGGATGAAGCAAAGCTTTTACTACGCCTATACGAGCTTAGGAAGAAGGCGGATTACGATGATAAAGAAATAACGGAAGAAGAGGCGGAGGAAGCCTTAAAAATAGCGGAAAACCTAACAAAGCTTATTAAATCATTAAAACGCGGTACTGATTAAACTATGAACTTATCTCAAAATTCTATATCTTATGTGTATGATTATTGATGCTATTGTTACTAGGGCTACACGTATCTTTAAGCCTCTTCTAAAACCCCATAAAAACAACAAAAACAAAGAAAGAGAAGCTTAAACTTAAGCTTTATTCGGATTTACCTACTTATGCGTGAGCTTACATCTAAATTATTGAAGCTTCCCTACGTTTAATTGTTGATGCTTACACGCTTTCATACTCATTAGAAGCCTCAAAAAGTTTTTAACTTATGCAAAAAATCAGCATTAGTCATAACCATGTAAATAGTGAGAAGAGCGAAGTATAGAAGAATATCTTCTATGAGTTTATTACCTCTACCAAGCCTAGCATGGATGTGGTAACTTAGGGAATCAGATACAATATGTTAAGCTTCCAAGTCCATAGAGATAATAAACATATATGGATCTGATTCCCTAAATTTCTATTATTGAGATAAGTTCATAGTTTAAATTCAGCTTTCCTCACAATAACTCTTAACTATAGGTTTAATTTCTATTATTGAAAGCTGTAGTATTAAATACCATGTAGAAGATGTAGATAGCATCTTAACAGAGGGTGATAGCTGAATTTAAACTTTAACCTACATGTTCTCGAATATCCAACTATTATTTATCCTCTTAGAATAATGCAAGTTTATGAATTGTTGGATGTATTCTGTTGGACGTAAAGCTTTTAAGGTTTCTAGTTTAGCTTCTCCATGAATATTGAGGGTAGAGGTGAAATGCTGGATAAGGCTTATAGTCTTGCCTTCAGATATGAGGCTAACTATGGAAGCTGCCCTCAAGCTGTATTGAGGGCGATATGTGAGGTTTTCCAGATTAGAAACATGGATGTTGTGATTAAGTCTGCTCATGCATTAGCTGGAGGTTTAGGGCTTTCTGGGAGTGGTAGTTGTGGTGCTCTGGTTGGGGGAGTTATGGCTTTAAGCTTTTTCTACGGTAGGGAGTTGAAGGATATGGATAAGGGTAGATTTCTTAAGTCTTATGTAAAGGCGAAGAAGCTTTATGATAGATTTGTAGAGGAGTTTGGAAGCTGTATATGTAGGGATGTTCAGAGTAAAATTTTTGGAAGATCATTTAATTTATGGGATCCTGAAGAGTATAAGGAGTTTGAGAGAATGGGTGGTCATAGAGATAAATGCCCAGATGTATCTGGAAAAGTAGCTAGATGGGTGGCTGAAATACTTCTGGAAGAAGTCAAGTAGAATATTCTAACATTGCTCAATACCTAACGTAATTATAATGATTACAGTGGCTTAAGGGGTAGGTAAACCGGTACTGAAGCCTGAAGTGAAGCTGAAACTGAGCTGTTAACGTATTTGATGGAGATGCTTAATGGATGGTTTAGCTACTTTCTTATAAGTATTTGTTTAATTAGTTCTTTAAGATTTATCTCCGCTCTCGACCTCCAGCCTATGAATAGGGATTCATTATCCTCCCCTATGTAGCCTCTCCATATTAGTTTGTCAAGTGTTACCTTTATGATTCTTTGAGGGAATTTCTCACTCAGTACTTCTTCAACTTCTTTTCTTGAGGCTTTACCATGCTTTGACACTATGTAAGCTAACGTTACGGATAGTATTGCTAACTCATCAATCCTCCATCCGCTTAGTCGGGCTTCTGCTGGTGATGGAGGCTGTCTTGTAGTAACGTAGTAGTATGCTTTTTCAAGCTGTTCCTCTGTTGGTTTCTGAGGCTCTTCAGGCTGGTCGTAGACAATCTTTATATCTAGACCAATATCGTTAAGATATCTTCTTAGAAGATCTAGGATTTTAAGATATTTTCTCCCAAGAATTTTTTTAAGTTCATATCCTCTTACTCCAGGTCTACGATGCTTCTGGAATAGTAGGATACGGGCTGCCTGCCTAATCTTCTGTGTAATTAATGCTTCCTCACTACTCATACCCCTTCACTTTAATCCATTCATCATAGCTTAAATGTATGGGGATTGAGGTGTCTCCACCAGCTTTTTTAGAATCTAGACTTAACGTGTATTTCTCCTCTACTGGATCATATTTTAGCTGTATGTAGCCCTGCGATACTAGGAAGCTTACGTAGTAAGCCTTCTCAAAGGTTTCTTCATATGTTTCCCCCATGATAAAGCTCCAGTAATCCACTTCACCTTTTTCATCAGCTTTTTCTTTAAGCTCTTCAAGCAGCTTCCCAATCCTCTCCTTTATTTCTGCTTGAGATATTACTTTAAGCTTGTAGAGTTCTTCAATTGTTAGGGTTTTTGGAGGAGTTAATAATACCTCCTCTCTCCTCATCCTCTCCCTTAGTGGGGGTAGGGTATTCCAGTAGTCAATAGCTTCCTGAATACGTTGTGGTGTTAGCTGGTCTAGAGCAACTATTGGTCTCCACGATTTAAGTAGTGCTTTAGCGAAGCCTTCTTTATTAAGGGTTTTTATCTTTACCTCTAGAAGCTTGGAATCCATGTAGAGCATTGAAGCCTGCTTCTTTAAGCTATCTCCCTGAAGCTTTATAACAGTTACAAGCTCATTGAATGCTTCAGCATCATTTATAAGTTCTTCAAGAGTCTTCCAGTATGGTAGGTATCTTCTCAGGATTTTAAGCTTCTCCCTTACATCTACTTCAAAGGGGCTTAAACCACCTGTCTTAACGGCTTCGCATAGACTTATGATTTTCAAAACTTCTTCATAAGCTATCCTCCTAGCCATGCTCCCACTATTATTAATGTGTTAAGCTTATAAGGATTCTGGATGTTATCTTTTAACGTAAAGCTTTACGAGTTTAAGTGATGCTTCAGCCAATTCATTAATTCCCTCTTTAGTATGTGCTGAGCACGGTATTATTGCTGGGGTATCTGTAAGGTTTTCCAGATATCTTATCTTTAAATCTAAATCTTGAACATCCTTATCTATTTTGTTTGCTGCTATAATGATTCTATCCTTATCAATGCCTAGATCTTTAAGTATTGATATGCATGCTTTAGCTCTAAACCCCATTAGTTGTAGGCTATCTGAAACATCAACAACAAGTATTAAACCATCGGAGAACCTTATATCGTCAAGTGTTAGCTTAAAGGCATCTATAACTCTAGGGTCAAGTCCAGCTACGAATCCTATAGTATCGACGATTAGGCATTTATCCCTAATAAGCTTAATGGATGAGTACTTGCTTGAAAGTGTTGTGAATGGAATACCTAGAACAGGCTTGTTAAGCCTTGTTAGTATGTTGAATATGCTTGTTTTACCTGCTCCATAGTATCCGGCTAGGGATATTATAGGTATGTTTAGCCTCCTCCTCTCCTCAAGCTGTTTAAGCCTAATTTCCCTCCTCCACTCAAGCTCTCTCTGAAGCTTTTTAATCCTCCTCCTAATTGATCCAACAACACTATGGTATGCATACTCGCCGGATGCGCTGTATCCAGGTTTACTGCCTAGATACTTTATTGATGCTTTAAGCTTCTCGTATGGGAGTGTTTTAACAAGTCTTGCAAGCTCAATCTGCATCTTAGACAATACATCGTCAGCATTTCTTTCAAAAACCTCAAGTGTAAGATCATACCTATCTATTACACGTACGCCAAGCCTACGTTCAAGATTAAGCTGTTGGGAGCTTGATAGAACGTTGTAAACGATGAATACATCAATCATCTTCCTCCTAATAATGTCCGCAATCTCATCAACCTTCCCGCAGCCGAAAACGTAGTTAACGGTTTCCTTAGGTAGTACTTGAATAACGGTGCCTGTAGGGTTGTAGCCTGCAGCTTTAGCGATTCCTATAAGGTCTTCTAGATGCGCTAAATACTTGAAGTGGTCGTGGGGATCTGTCTTCACATAACCTATTAAAGCATTAACCCTCCCTACCACCAAGCTAGTTTTAGAAGCATGCTAATAAATTTTATTGATTGTTGATACTTCCGATACTCCCCTATTCTTCTGTACAACTATGATGTTTGCCTGTAATCCTTGAAATACTATTTGGCTTGGGGAAATAACTATGTATTGTAGATCACTATTCCTCCTAGCGAAGTCAAATATCATTCTGGCAACAGCCTCCCTATTGTATGGATCCATGTGTACATCAAACTCGTCAACAGCTCTTATAGGGGATTTAAGCTGATGCTGGAGGGATAGTAGGAAGGCTATTGTAGCAACCACTCTTTCACCACCGCTTTGAGTATATGCGTCGAGAACTGTTGGCTGTGTACCACCGTATCCGACAAGAACTTCAAGACCTGCTTTTAACGGATCCTCAACATCCCTAACCCTTACTTGACCGGTTGCTCCAACCATAGCTAGAATAGACTTGTATACTGGATCCACCTCCTCAATGATTTTCTCTAAAGCCTTCCTCCATACTGAAATTCTAAGCTCAACATCTCTTAATGCCTCCTCACGATTTCTCGATAGAACATTGATTTTATCGCTTAGCTGATTATATGTATTAAGGTAGCTGCTATATATGTTTTCAACATCATCAGATACCTCTGTAAGTAATGTAAGCTGAGCATTTACATATCTTAGCTCCTCCAAAACCTCGCTTGGGGATCTTGAAGTATCAATTCTCTCCCCAGCCTTAACGCGTAGAGGCTCTAGGCTGAGCAGCTCCTTCTCCTCATCAGCAATCCTTCTCCTCAAATCCTCAATCTCCCCCTCAACAATCCTCCTCTGGAACTTATAGATGGCTTCATCAACACTATTCTTAACCAAATCCTCAATGATCCTGGAGATCTCCCTATCAACCCCAACAATCTCCGATACCTTACCCCTCAATCTTCCATCCACCTCACCTCCTCCAGCTCCTCCAGTAAGCTCCAGCTTTACCTTCTCCTTCTCAAGCTCTATAAGATCACGGTACAGCTCCCTATATCTAAACCTTGATTCCTCAAGCATCTGTCTCAGCTTACTGCATGCCTCCCCCCTCTCATTAATTATGCTTATAATATCTTGAAGTAGCGAATTCTTCCTCTGAAGCTTATCCCTCAGCTCCTTTATGTTCAGCTCATGCTTAACGATTCTAGCCCATACCTCCTCCCTTTCAAGAAACTGTTTACGTTTTAAAAGCTCCCTCTTCTGCCTAAGCTTCTCATACTGCTCCCTCCAGTAGCTTAATGTCTGCTCCGCAGATTTGAGTAGTGTATTTACTGACTCCTCCTCGCTAAGTATTTTGTTAAGCTTTTCACTTGCCTCAAAAACTTTCCTCCTATACTCCTGAATTCCTACAGCCTCCTCAACCATAAGTAGCCTGTCTTGAGGTGTAAGAATACTGAATCTCTCAATCATTCCCTGATGCATTATGATGAGAATATTGTCCGGATTTATTCCAATCCTCCTAAATATTCTATCAACGAGGGATTTAGGTGCTTGCTTATAGTCAACCTCATACCAGTACGTTCCATCATCCCTTAAATAGCGTGAAATAGAGACAGTATCAGATTTACTGTATGGAATTGGTCTAACGCCATTTATAGATTCATTGTTGAGGAGTATAGTTACACGTCCAGCCCTCCTCCCATATCTTATAAGCTCCTTAAGCCTCTTAGCTCTCTCAGTATATGTTTGCCCCATAGCGATAGATATGCCGACTAGAATTGTTGATTTACCTGCACCGTTAGGTCCAACTATAAGATTTAGTCCACGCTTAAATGGAATACGTGCATACTCATAGGACATGAAGTTCTCCAATATAACCTCCTCAATATATGTTTTCATGCTTCCACTTAGCTAATAAAGCTAAGCTTTAAGTTAAATAATTCTTTCTACTAATAATTTAAACGCTATGGGTTAGATAGTCAAATCTTCCACCATCTACAACTATTACTTGGCCTGTTATGAAGCTTGATTCGTCGGATGCTAGGAATAAAGCTGTATTCGCAATGTCTTGAGGATCACCAATTCTTCTTAAAGCTGTTAGGCTTATCTTCTCATTAATTATCTTCATCAACTCCTCCCTACTCCTCCCCATCTCCAGCATCTCCGTTTTAATCAGTCCTGGAGCAATAGCGTTTACATTAATGTTGTATGGTCCAAGCTCATATGCAAGCTTCCTCGTTAATATGTTAACGGCAGCTTTAGATGGTGCATACGCAACCTGCCCACCCATTGTTGTACCAATACCTGCAATAGATGAGATATTAATTATTTTACCGTATCTCTGCTTAATCATATGCGGCGCTACTGCCTGTATACAGTAGTATACTCCGAGTAGGTTAACTCCAAGAACCTCCCTCCACTCATCATCACTAGCCTCCAATATGTTTGGGGTACGCCAAATAATGCCGGCATTGTTTACTAGAATATCTATTCTACCGAACTCCTCCAGTACCTTATCAACCATTTTAAATACTTCATCTCTAACAGCAACATTGGCCTGTATGGGAATCGCTCTACCGCCAAACCTGTTAATTTCATTAACTACCTCCTCAGCCTTCTCCCTATTCCTTACGTAGTTTACAGCTACGTATGACCCCTCCCTCGCAAAGGTTAACGCTATTGCTCTACCAATACCTCTAGATGCACCAGTAACTAAAGAAACCCTACCCTTTAACCTCATAACACTAAACATAAATAGTAATATAAAAACTTTAACTAAACACTCTATACTCCTTAACCGAAACTTAACAGTATCACAAACACAACTCCATAATACATAATATTTGGAAGAACCATATTAAAACTTCGGCCTCCTCAACCCTTTATGATTGTTCTAACGTATACTCTTAAGAGAAGGATTGAATTCACTACTTAACCGATGCAATTCCATTTCTACTTTGATAAAATAGCCTCTAGGCAGAGTTACGGATCCTACATTGATCAAAATAACGTCCACAATAATATATTCAGACATCTACATGTAAATCTTTTAGAAGCTTAGAAATCATATGAGAAATAAAAATATTTGAAATTACACAGACCATTACTCAGCTATGCTAGTTTTGCTATCGTCCCCTGATTTTAATGCGAAACTCATAATTCCCTCTAAAATATCCACTACTTGCCATCCTATAGTTTAATTCTTCAATAATCATTTCTCCCATATAAAATTCGGTAAGTAGAAATGAATACTTCTGTAGGCTTATTCTAAACCTTGAACAAAATCATGTAAGCCAAAGCATGGTCTAGAGCCATCATCATATGCTTTAACATTCCACTACAAAACATAAAGAAGAAAAAGGGGATCAAATAATAGTTGGGCATAGCCTATTTTGGTTAGAATATCCTCTTATTTACGGGATTTTATCGAAATCATCATCGTTTAAGTACATCTCATTTATGTCAATCCCCTCATCTACGCTGCTACTAATATATTGTCCCACACGGTTCTGAGCTACGTAGTCTTAATAGACTTACATAGCTCCCGGGATTTACATAAAATCGACAAGAAAGCCTACGGTTTTAACCGTGGGATGTCGATGAGCTTAAATACACTGCTTAATTGTTATATTGAGCGTGTCGCTTAAATGTGGCTTGGATGTCCAAAAGCTGAGTAAGGCTCCAAGCCGAGAAGGGTGGAGGAGGATCCAGCAGGCAGGATATGGCTATACGCCGTATCAGGGGCTGTGTTGACACAGCCCGAACTCGGTAGGATGAAGGCTAACAAACCGAGAACCTCCCGGCTTAAGCCGTGGAGAGTATCAAAAGCCTACCTCCCGAGTTCGTTGAAGCCTTCATCAACCCCCTCCCCTATCTGGGTGAACTACTCCATTCCCTCATAAACTCTCGAAGAGCTTTGAAATGAAGAAAAACCCTCATCTGTATAAGTTTATTGCAGCATTAAGCTGCCTGTTTATTCCCAACCCACACCCTCCACATAGATGCCCACATCTGAAGCATCTTCTGTACAGAAACCGGATACTGTTTGATACGTATCTCTTGTAGAGTTCTTGGAAGAGGTACTGTAAGTAATGCTTCAGGAGTTTGGATCTGTTAAGAAATCAGTAAATACATTAAGAGCTAAAAGTTGAAGCCCCGGAGGAATAGAGAGAAGTAGCATATATGAAACTATAAATAGCTAAGCTCTATGAGTCTAACATATGTAGCCTAAAGTAAAAAAGGATTTATTTAAGCTCCTCCTCAGTTCTTCTTCTCTTTACAGCTTTATCAAACAATATCCAGTTTCTATACCACTCCTCATTTTCTCTTTTAAGCAGCTCAATAACCATTCTAGTCAGCTCAATAGCGCTTATATCTGAAATTCCCTT
>Ga0272445_1002907_pt1 | contig 11148 bp, 14 predicted proteins | sample YNPCB0031_FD_194404 | JGI IMG/M metagenome (GOLD analysis project Ga0272445, IMG submission 194404) | Hot spring sediment microbial communities from Yellowstone National Park, WY, United States - YNP-CB-003-1 | ecosystem: Environmental > Aquatic > Thermal springs > Hot (42-90C) > Sediment... | reverse complement strand
AATTAGATTACAATGTCAGGATTATATATATTGAGGGCGGTCTTCAAGATGCTAACAAAGGCACTTCTTAACTTCGAGGAGGCTGAAATCCATTTTTTAGGTGACACCCTTGCGTAATTTGAGATTAAAAAATGAGGAATGAAGAGGCAATGAAGCTATTGATTTTAAAACAAGGTAGTTTAAATTTTGCCGAGAAGCCAGTCATGCTATGCTCTTTTTGGAAAACTAAACTATTACGATTATAAAGGAGAGCTACTGCTCTAACTTCAGGATGAGGAGAGGTGCCGGAGTGGTTGAACGGGGCGGTCTCGAAAACCGCTATCCCTTCGGGGATCGTGGGTTCGAATCCCACCCTCTCCGCCAGATTAATAAATCTTTAATTCTTTCTTAAGGGCTTTCAGATACTCTATATCCTCAAGGTCCTTTGGCCTTTCACCAATCTTTTTAAGACCTATAAGGTCATCTATATGAGGAAGACGAATAGCAAAATTTTTATCCTTAACCATTATGGATCTTCTTAACACCTCATCTATATCGAAGGTCTCACCATCTTTATTTGTAATCTTCCTTACAAAAAAAACATCTATCTTTTCACCCGAGATAGATAAAAAACTGACTATTGGCCTTTTCGACTCGATTGGATAACTTGGTTCAAGGTCAAGACGTTCTTCAAGGATTTGATATGTTTTACTTTTATCCTCTGGATGAATCCAGAAGTCATAGTCAAAACTGAAAAGAGGAGCACCATAAAACATTACAGCCTGCCTGCCTATAAGAAGATAACGAATTTTTTCTTTATTAAAACGCCTGATTATTTCTTTAAAGAGGGACATTTCTGGTGATTAAGGTAATATTTGAGGGCGAGACCTCTGAATTTCCTGCTTCTCTTAACTTCTCTTTCATAAATGGTAAGCTTTTCGAGAGGAGAGAACTGACTAAACCATTTTATATTTTCAATAATATTTTTATCTGCCACCTCCTCAACTCTTACTTTAGCCACCGATGATGGTGAAGTAACAGTGCGTCTTTTCCCCATAAAGGTATTATAACACAGTACAAAATATACTTTAGTGGCGAAGGGGCAGTTGCTTCTAATATCAATTTACTTTCTCTTTCTCCTTAGCAACTGTTACTTCACCACCAATTTATTGAGCCTCTCAATGTGCTCCGTGAATAAGCACTGGCAAACACCTCACACAGACTATCTTCTCTTTTCCTTCATGATAACAGGGCAGATAGACCATCTTAGGATTATCTGTTCCGCAAACAAAACATTTAAGTTCTATAACTGTTTCTTTCGCCACCTTTTATTCCTCCAGTGCATTTATTTCATCCACTATCTTCTGTGGATCCATATTGTGCATCATGGCACCAAAAGAGATAGATTCAAGTTTTATCCCCGGACAGGTAAAACAGCCATTACCAAAATACTTCTCTATCACCGCCCTTGCTCCAGGTATATCTTTTATCACATCTCCTATTATAGAATCCTTTGTAACCCTTTTTTTCTCTCCTACCATTTTTGCAACCTCCTTAATTTTTCTTGCACTCATATGAGTGCTTATACAAATAGTTTACTCTCCAGATGAGATTATAACCATGATATAAATCATAAGAACAGGGGTTAGGGGGTAGGGATTAGGGGATAGGGCTTGCTGTAATATGTTATAATCATTAAGGCTTTGCCTGAAAAATACCAATAAAAAAGGAGTTAAGATGAAAAGGTCAACAATTATAGGCATTACGATTATAGGGGTAACAGTATTGACAATGATATTTTCAGGATGTAATAAGAAGTCTTCGGGTCCTGTTATTGCAAAGGTTAATGAAACAGTAATTACAAAAGAAGATGTAACAAGAAAACTCGAAACCCTACCACCTTACGCCCTCCAGTTCTTTCAGGGCAGTGAAGGGATGAAGAAGCTTGTGGATGAGCTTATAAAGACAGAGGTCCTTTATGCAGAGGCAAAGAAAAAAGGGTATGATAGAGATAAAGAGTACCAGCAGCAGGTTGACGAATTCAAAAAAGAATACCAGACACAGCTTGAGAGGCTTCAGAAGGAATATAAGTCAAGGGTTGAAGAATTTCAGAAGATTGCTGCCATAAGGCTTCTCCTGAAGAAAGAGCTTTCTAAAAACATTGAAGTAAGTGATAAAGAGGTCAGGGAGTTTTATGAAAAAAACAAAAATTCTCTAAAACAGGGTGGTAGGGTTATTGAATTCGAGACAATTAAAGACAAGATAAGGGAGCAGATTCTTGAAAACAAACAGGCAGAGGCCTTTAATAAATATGTTGATGAACTCCAGAAACAGTATAAGATTACTATAAATGATAAAGAGCTTGAGTCCCTCAGCCAGTCACAGAAAGGGACAGGCCATCCTCAATAGGCTAAAGGCAAATCAGGCTATAGGGAGTAGAGGTTAGGGTGTAGGGATTAGGGATTAGGGTGTAGGGAGTAAACTAAACCCCTAATCCCTCTGGATTGGTATTCTATAGGAGCAGTATCTATTGCCTTCAGAGGCACAGGAGAGCCTCTCCACTCCATTGCCAAAGAGCTCTCTGTAAAGCTCAAGCTCATATCTGCAGGCCTCTTTATAATTACTTGAGACAGCAGATATAGGGCAATTATACTGTATAAGCTCTATTTCATGAGGCCTTTCGAGGAGATCTATTAAATAACCATCGTTTTTTAATGAGTTAATAAAGAGAGAGACCTTTGTCTTAAAATTCTTTGCATCTTTAAGGAGCAGGCTTTTTTGCGCAAAGAGCCTCTCCTTTCTTCTCCTGAAGATCTGCTCAATCTTTTTTCTTCCATCTGTTTCTTCTATATCCTGAAGGGTTTCAAGGATAAATTTTTTATAACTGTCAGGGAAGAGTTCCTCTGACTTCTTTGTAAGAGTGTAGATATATCCAGGTCTTCCAACCCCTTTTCTCCTCGTCTGGTAGGTAACATATCCGTTCCTTTCAAGATTCAATATGTGTTGTCTTACGCCAATAGTGGTGATATTCAGGGCATTACTCATATCCTCAATGGACATCTCTCCATTCTTTTTCAAGAGGAGGAGGATCTTCCATACTGTGGAATTTTCAAGCCTCTGAAGCATATAAAAGGATAGCATATTTTTTATTTGGAGTAAAGTAGAAAATCGGGGACTCTCCAATTTTTAAGCGTGTAGCGTAGAGCGGAGAGCGTAGAGAATAAAATAGCCTTACACGCTCCACGCTACCCGCTATACGCTCCACGCTACCCGCTCTATACGCTATCCAATTGTGGTATAATTCATTAGGAGGTTTAAAAGTGCCAGAAATAGAAACAAAAGTATCAAAACTCGAAGAGGTTCTTCATGACTTTATTGTAAATGTAGAGCGTGCCCATCTCCGCACTGAGGCAAAACTGGAAAAACTCCACACAGAGATAGAAGAATTTAAAGAATCTACCCTTAGATTTCAGGAAGAGTCGGAAAAAGACAGAAGGGAATTACGGGAAAGCCTTGAAAGATATAAGGCAGAAGCTGAAAAGGATAGAAGAGAATTACGGGAAAGCTTTGAAAGATACAAGGCAGAAGCTGAAAAGGATAGAAAGGAAATGCGGGAAAGCTTTGAAAGATATAAAAAGGAATCACAGGAAAGCTTTGAAAGATATAAGGCAGAGGCTGAAAAGGATAGAAGGGAATTACGGGAAAGCTTTGAAAGATATAAGGCAGAAGCTGAAAAAGACAGAAAGGAATCACAGGAAAGCTTTGAAAGATATAAGGCAGAAGCTGAAAAGGATAGAAAGGAAATGCGAGAGGAAATAAAAGGTCTCAATAAAAAATGGGGAGAACTTGCCAACAAAATGGGCACAATAACTGAAGACCTCATAGCACCTGCCCTCAGGCCAGTCCTCGATAAATATTTCAGATGCAACCCCATTATGGAAGGCCAGAGAATCAGAAGAAGAATTAACGGAGAACACTACGAGGTAGATGCCATTGCAGTTTGTGAGGATAAGGTCTTTATGATAGAAGAGAGGTCCACCCCAAAATTCCACCATGTTGAAGAGATAAAGAAAAAAAGTGAGAGATTTTTTAAGTTCTTTCCTGAACATAAAGATAAAGAACTAATCGTTATTTTTGGAAGCATCACCTTCCCTCCCGATGTAATTCAGGAGGCAAGCAAAAAAGGCATATATGTTATGGGATGGAGAGAATGGGAGTATATGGATATATTGAATTTTGAAGAGGTAAAAAGAGGATAAAACATTATGAAAAAGGTTCTCATGAAAGGAAACGAGGCCTGTGCTGAGGCTGCCATACGGGCTGGTTGCAGATTTTATGCTGGCTATCCTATTACACCCCAGAACGAGATACCTGAATATATGTCCTGGAGAATGCCTGAGGTTGGCGGAGTATTTATTCAGGCTGAGAGTGAGCTTGCAGCAATAAACATGGTATATGGTGCTTCTGCAGCAGGTGCCAGGGCAATGACCTCATCATCAAGCCCCGGGATAAGTCTTAAGCAGGAAGGCATATCCTATCTTGCGGGTGCTGAACTTCCAGCAGTAATAGTGAATATGCAGAGAGGTGGCCCCGGGCTTGGCAATATATCAGGGAGTCAGGCAGATTATTTTCAGGCTGTAAAGGGTGGAGGCCATGGTGATTATAGATTAATTGTCTTCGCACCCTTCAGTGTTCAGGAGCTATGGGACCTCACCATGCTTGCCTTTGATAAGGCTGATGAATACAGAAATCCTGTTATGATTCTTGGCGATGGCGTAATAGGTCAGATGATGGAGCCCCTTTACCCAAGACCCTATGAACCACCAGACAACCTTCCACCAAAGACCTGGGCTGTTACAGGAGCAAAAGGCAGGGCACCCAATGTGATAAAGTCTCTTTACATGGGTGAAGGAGAGCTTGAGAGGAGGAATTATATCCTTCAGGCAAAGTATAAAAGAATCAAGGAAAGAGAAGTAAGGTTTGAAGAGTACCTGACGGAGGATGCAGAGATTATTATTGTTGCCTTTGGAATAGCTGCAAGGGTATGTCTCTCTGCGGTGAGAAGGCTTAGAGAGGACGGTGTTAGGGCAGGTCTCTTCAGACCAATAACCCTCTGGCCTTTTCCTGAAGAAAGGCTTAAAGAGCTTTCCAGCTTTATAAAGAGATTTCTTGTTGTTGAACTCAATGCAGGTCAGATGGTAGAAGATGTGAGGCTTTCCGTTAATGATGCTGATGTCCTGTTTTATGGAAGACCAGGTGGTGCATTAATAAATCCAGAGGAGATAAGAAATAAAGTTTTAGAGATAAAGAATGCCCAGAGGGCTACTGTAACTGTTACCGAGCAGGTACCGTGAAGATCGTCCTTGTTTCACCACCTTTTGGCAAAGGCGGACAGAAGTCTAAAGGCCTTCCAATAGCACCACCTGTCCTTGAATACCTTACAGGCCTCACCTATTCCGTAAGGCCTGATACAGAGGTTGAACTTATTGATGCCAATAAAGAGCCTTTTAATCCTGAAAATATAGAAGCAGACCTCGTTGGTTTTACAGTCCTGACCCCACAGGCTCCATGGGTTTACAGGATGGCAGACAGGTTAAGGGCCCTCGGTAAAAAGGTCGTCCTTGGAGGGATTCATGTAACAGCCCTTCCTGATGAGGCAAAACCCCACGCAGATGCTATTGTCCTCGGTGAGGCAGAAAATGTCTGGAAAGAGGTTCTTGAGGATGCCAGTAGAGGTAAACTCAAACCTGTTTATGATGGAGGGTTTCCCGAGCTAAAGGGCCTTCCCAGGCCAGTTACGAACTTATGGAGGACAAGATATGTCTATGGTTATTTCCAGACATCAAGGGGATGCCCTCATAGATGTACCTTTTGCTCTGTTCATAAATTTTTTGGAGGAAAGGTAAGGGTAAGGCCTATTGATGAGGTTATTGAAGAGGTTGCATCAAGCAAATACAGGCTCTTCTGGGGTATTGATGACAATATCTGGGGAGTTAATATCAATCACACAATCGAGTTATACAGGGAGATGTCAAAGAGCATAAAAGGAAAATGGTGGTTTGGCTCAGGTGACCTTGTATCAGTTGAACATCCAAGGGCTGATGAGTTATTGAAGTATGCCCGCTCTGCAGGACTGACAGCTGTGCTTGTTGGCTGGGAGTCTAATAATCTGAGAAGCCTTGAAGAATATAAGGCTACATCAAAGCAGGCAAAAAAGAGAAGGGATGCCATAAAGAAGATTCGTGACCACGGTATAGAGGTGATGCTCTTTATCATGGTTGGTGGAAGACAGGATGTTAGAGAAGACTTTGAAGGGATACTTAAACTCTGTGACGAACTGAAGGTCTCTGCCCATCCTGTAATGACAACGCCATTTCCTGGCACGGAGTTATACGAACAATACAGGGACTACATATTCCCTGGCCTTGAATGGGACTTTTTTGACGGAAATCATGCTGTTTATGAACATCCAACAATGAGCCCTCAGGAGAGGGAGGAGCTTCTTATTGACCTCAGGGCACGGCTCTTTACACTTCCAAGGATTATTTCAAGGATATTCCAGATATCCTGGAAGGGCTTTCCAATGAGCCACATCACATCATGGATGATTCAGTATCCTCAGGGAAGGGCATTCAGACAGTATGCAAGGACGAGAAAAAATGGGAATCCTTATCTTATAATAAACCATGAGTCCTGAACTCGGCATTCTTATAATGTTGAATAATTATTTCCATGATGTTGCCACTGCCCTTCTGGGTGCAAGTGGTGTCACCATGTGGATTGTTGTAAAGAGATACGAAAAGTTTAAAGGCCCTGAAACACTGCCATATTTTATGTCTCTTTATAGAAGTATAACGAGACTTGCAAAGTTTTCCCTTTACTGGATACTCATTGGTGGAGTCCCAAGAACAATATTCTACAAAGACCTTGAATGGGCAAATATGGCTGGAAAGGGCCAGGTTCCAGCATTGATAGCCAAACACATAATAGCCTTTATAATAGTAGGAACAGGTGCTTATTTCTGGATAAAACTGAATAGAAAGATTAAGGGCATAAGTTCAGAAGATAGGCAGTAGGGATTAGGGTGTAGGGAGTAGGATATAATGTGTATTACTACCCCCTAATCCCTAACCCCTAAAACTTACTTCAGCCTCTGTTTATCAAAGGCCGAGCTCTTCTGGGTGGCCAATCCTTCCAAGGACTGCACTCGTAGCAGCAATAGCAGGATTACTGAGATATACCTCGCTTTCTGGATGACCCATCCTGCCAACAAAGTTCCTGTTAGTTGTGGCAATAGCCCTCTCACCCTTTGCAAGGATTCCCATGTGGCCACCAAGACAGGGACCGCAGGTAGGTGCTGAGACAACAGCCTCAGCATCTATGAATATATCGATAAGGCCCTCTTTCATTGCCTCTTTATAAATCTGCTGGGTTGCTGGTATTACAATCAACCTCACATTTGGATTTACCTTTCTGCCCTTAAGGACTGTTGCAGCCTCTCTAAGGTCTTCAAGCCTTCCATTTGTACAGGAACCAATAACAACCTGATCAATGGTTATGTGTGTAAGCTCTCGTGCTGGCCTGACATTAGAGGGAAGATGAGGACAGGCAACAAGGGGTTCGATCCTTGATGCATCGTACTCCCTTATTTCCACATAATTTGCATCTGGATCAGAGTTATAAAACTTATAGGGCCTTTTTGCCCTGTTTTTCACATACCTTTCTGTTATTATGTCAGGCACAATAATGCCTGTCTTTCCGCCTGCCTCTATTGCCATATTACACATGGTGAGTCTTCCATACATTGGAAGATTTCTAATCGTCTCGCCCTCAAATTCCATTGCCCTGTAGAGGGCTCCATCCACACCAATATCACCTATCACATGTAATATAAGGTCTTTTCCACCAACCCACTTATCAGGTTTTCCATAAAAGATAAACTTCATCGATTCAGGTACCTTGAACCAGCACTCCCCTGTTGCCATTGCAGCTGCCACATCAGTAGAACCCACACCTGTTGCAAAGGCCCCAAGGGCTCCATAGGTGCATGTGTGGCTGTCAGCACCAATAACAAGGTCTCCTGGCACAACAAGTCCCTGCTCTGGTAGGAGGGCATGTTCAATCCCAACCCTGCCGACTTCAAAATAAAGACCGAGGTTATAATTCCTTGAGAAATCCCTCAGGAGTTTGCATTGCTCAGCAGCCTTTATATCCTTCTGGGGGGTGAAATGGTCAGGGATAAAGGCAATCCTGTTTCGGTCAAAGACATCCTTTGCTCCTATCTTCTGGAATTCCTTTATGGCAATAGGTGCTGTAATGTCATTGGCAAGAATCAGGTCAACCCTTGCATAAATAAGATCACCCGGATATACCCTTTCCTTACCACAATGCTCAGCAAGTATCTTCTCAGTTATTGTCATGCCAGACATAAAAAATATTATAACCTATTGAGAAAAAAATTTGTGTTAGAATTAATTATGAACCCCCGGGATGAAAGAAGGCTCACCATTACCTTGCCATCTCCTCAAGAACTGTTCCTTAGCCACCCAAACAAGATAGAAGAGTTGATCTTCCATAAGGACTTCACTGAAGAAATGGCAATAGCCCTTGCTGAAAACAGGAGAACACCACCTGAGTGTCTGAGCCTTCTTGCAAGCACAACAAGGTTCAGGGATAGTTATAGACTGAAACTCAGCCTTTGCAAAAATCCAAAGACACCCCAAAGGGTAACCCTCTCACTTATAAAATTCCTGAGGCTCTTTGACCTTGCAGACCTTACAAGGAATCAGAATATCCATATAAATATAAGGCAGAAGATTGAACAGGTAATTAAAGAGAAGATTCCGTCTCTTCCTCTCGGGAATCGCATAACCCTTGCAAAAAGGGCAAGCAGTGCTGTGGTGATTGCCCTCCTTGAAAGGGCAAGAGGAAAAAACTCCCTCCTTCTGATTAATACATGCCTCGATTCTCCTGTCTTAAAAGAAGGAGATATCCTTAAGCTTATAAATTCAAATACAACACCTCCAGAGGTCCTTCAGGCCATTGCATATCATAATAAATGGTCTTTGAGATACTGGATTAGATATGCCCTTGTAAGGAATTTCTACACACCCCTCAGTCGGGTGGTAGAATTCTTAAAGGAAATGAAGACCCAGGACCTTGAGGAGCTCTATAAAGATGAGGTTGTTCCATCATCTACAAGGCCTTTTATCTACAGAGAGATAATGGAACGGAGCTCAGAGCAAAGCTGAGAGGGCTGCCCCCATGGCTGTAATACATCCAACAAGGACAAACCTCCTCAACCTCAAAGAAAAGGCTGAGTCTGTAAAAAACAGCATATCCATTCTCAAGGCAAGAAGGCAGGCCCTTATAAAGGAATTCCTTGAGACTGTTATGCCCCTTCTTAGGTCAAGGGAGGAGATAAGAAGACTCTACGGAAGCTCCATAGAAAAGCTTTCTCTGAGCAAAGGGCATGAAGGCATCGAGGCCATCGAGTCTATCTCCATTACAACAGAAAAGGCATTAACTGTAGAGATTAAGGAAAAGACCCTATGGGGTCTGGATTATAAGGAGATTACCTATTCTGAATCACCTATCAAAAAACCAGAAGAAAGGCCTTATGACTATGTCTCATCAACAGACCATCTTGAAGAATCCCTTCAGGGGTTCGAAAGGGTTATAGAGGCAATGCTTGAGATAGCAAATTTTGAAAGCAAGATAAAAAGACTGGCAGAGGAGATATTAAAGACCACAAGGAGGATAAGAGTCCTTGAGGAAAGGATATTACCTGAGTTGAAAGAAAAGATAAAGAACATTGAAAATTACCTCTTTGAAAGGGAGAGAGAGGCCTTTTACAGGCTGAAGAGGTTTAAGGAAAGAACATGACAGGTGTTATCCTTGCTGGAGGCTCTAACAGGAGATACCCGATTCTTAAAGGTCTTATAGAATTCAGGGGTAAAAGGAGCATAGAGAGGGTTGCGGAATCCCTTAAAGACCTTTCCAGAAGGCTCATAATAACAAATAACCCTGAAGCCTATTTCTATTTAGGCCTTCCCATGTATGGAGACCTTTTTGATTTCCGATGCCCCCTCACTGGTATCTACACAGCCCTTATAAACTCAGAAGAGGATATTCTTGTCGCAGCTGTTGATATGCCCCTTATAAATCCCGGCCTTGTTAGTTTCATAAGTAATGAGGCAAAAAACAGGCTAAAAAGCTACGATGCAGTTATACCAGTTTTTGACAATAAAGCCCAGCCTCTTCTGGGAGCCTATTCAAGAAGGCTTATCCCTGTTCTCAAAGAATGGATTGAAAAAAAGAGGTGCAGGATGACAGATTTTTTAAAGGAGATAAAGACATATTATATCCCTGAGATGGATATTAAGGCCCTTGACCCGGAGGGTCTTTCATTTATAAACATAAACACACCAGAAGATAAAAGTAGAGCTGAATCACTGCTGTCCAAAACAAATTTGTGATGAGCTATTTAAATAGGCATAAGGCCTCAAATAGGCGTCAGGATTTAGGGATTAGGGAGTAGGGTGTAGGGTGTAGACTAATCCCTAACCCCTAATCCCTACAGCACTTTATTTTGGACAGGTATGGAGCTGAAGAGATAAAGGATTTTAATGTATAATAAGCCTATAGCCTATTTATAGGCTTAGCCAGAACAAGGAGGTGCAGGATGTTTGGTCTTGGAATGCAGGAATTAATAGTAATCCTGATTATAGTGCTTGTTCTATTTGGTGCCTCAAGACTTCCAGAACTCGGTAAAGGAATAGGACAGGCTATAAGGAACTTTAAGAAAGGGATGTCAGAGCCAGAAGAAATAGATGTCACGCCAAAGAAACCTGTAGAACAGCCAACTGTTACTTCGCCACCAAAGGAAGAGGCTAAGAAGGCTGGTGAATAGGCATCTCAGGGTATCTGTAAATCTCAGCTCTATAAGAAAAAATTTTAAGATACTCAAAGAAAGGCTCGGCCACGTTAGTAACTCCCCCCTACCCCCTCTTACCTTAAGAGGGGGAATTAAAGGGGGAGTTACACAGGGTGCTCGGCCATTGATTATTGGTGTTGTAAAGGCTGATGCCTATGGTCATGGAGCAGTTGAGGTTTCGAAGGTCCTTGTAAAAGAAGGAATAGATTTTCTTGCAGTGGCTTATCTTGAAG
>Ga0272445_1002906_pt1 | contig 11149 bp, 8 predicted proteins | sample YNPCB0031_FD_194404 | JGI IMG/M metagenome (GOLD analysis project Ga0272445, IMG submission 194404) | Hot spring sediment microbial communities from Yellowstone National Park, WY, United States - YNP-CB-003-1 | ecosystem: Environmental > Aquatic > Thermal springs > Hot (42-90C) > Sediment... | reverse complement strand
GGAAGGATTGGAAGACTTCATGCGGAGAACTTGGCGCACTATGTTCCTGAAGCTGAACTTCTTTGGGTCGCTGATGTGGTAGAGGAACCTGCAAGGGAGATCGCAGAAAGACTGGGGATCACCCATTGGACTACTGACTATAGGGAGGTGCTTGCAGATCCAAAAGTGGAGGCAGTGCTGATCTGTACCAGCACAGATACCCATGCCGAAATTATTCAAGCCGCTGCTGCGGCACAAAAGCACATATTTTGTGAAAAACCATTGGCACTGGATCTATCTGAGATCGAAAAATCTTTACGCGCAGTAAAAAGGGCGGGTGTTCTTCTACAGGTTGGCTTTCATCGTCGGTTCGATCCGCACTTCCGCCGCCTAAAAGAGCTCTTAGAGGTAGGAGAAATCGGAAAACCGTGGCTTCTTAAAATCACGAGTTATGATCCCGCGCCTCCACCTATCTCCTACGTTAAGGTCTCCGGCGGAATTTTCCTGGACATGACCATTCACGATTTCGATATGGCTCGCTTTCTTTTAGGGGATGTGGAGGAGGTTTATGCTACCGGTGGTGTGCTTGTGGACCCTGAGATTGGAAAAGCTGGGGATGTGGATACAGCGATTGTGACCCTCAAATTTAAAAGTGGGGCCTTAGGTGTAATCACCAACTGCCGCAAAGCGACTTATGGTCACGACCAACGGATCGAGGTCCTCGGGGAAAAGGGTGGGCTTTTCGCCGAAAATCCTCTTCCTTATGTAACTCGAATGGCAAACGAAAGTGGGTATCGGACTTCACCCCTTCATTATTTCTTTGTAGAACGGTACCGTGAGGCCTATATTGCGGAGATGAAAGCCTTTGTAGAAGCCGTGCGGGAAGAGAGAGAGCCACCGGTCACCGGTTTGGACGGCAAAATCCCAGTGGTTATGGGATATGCCGCAAAAAGATCCCTTACGGAACACAGACCCGTTCGGATTTCCGAAATCGATCCTTCGTTGGGCTGATTCCAGAGGGACGAAAAGCGGTTTGTTTTGCCTTGTTCAAGAAGTATAATCAGCTGCTTTCAAACGTTTGCGAAAGGAGGAAGATGTGAAGGCTTTAGTTCTAGAGGCCAAATGGGAACCGCGGCCCGGTTACCAGCTCACGGAGTTCGAGCGGAAAACCGGTAAGGCTATCGAGGGCGCTAATGTCTGGCGCTATCCTAAATTGGAATTGCGGGAGATCCCCGAGCCCAAGCCCGGGCCTGGAGAGGTGCTCCTGCGCGTGCGAGCTTGTGGAATTTGTGGCTCCGATGTTCACTTTTACGAAACTGACAAAGATGGCTACATGCTCTATCCCGGCCTTACCAAGTTCCCCACCGTAATTGGCCATGAATTCGCCGGCGAAATCGTGGAAATCGGTCCAGGACCCGAGGGAAAGACCTTCAAGGTGGGCGATCGGGTAACCGTCGAGGAGATGGTGTGGTGCGGCTATTGCCGGGCCTGCCGCGATGGCTATCCCAACCAGTGCCAAAACCTGGAAGAGATCGGGTTTACCATTCCGGGAGCTATGGCTGAATACATTGTTGTTCCCGCTAAGCTCTGCTGGAAAGTGGATGCGATCTTCGAGCGCTATTCCGATGAAAAGATAGCTTGGCAGGTGGCAGCCACTACCGAGCCCACCTGTGTAGCCTACAATACCATTTTCGAGTGCGCTGGCGGCTTTCGACCCGGAGCGTATGTGGTGGTATATGGTGCTGGACCCATTGGGCTTGCGGCCATTCAGCTCGCGAAAGCTGCGGGTGCAGCCAAAGTCATTGCCTTCGAGGTATCCAAAGTGCGGCAGGACCTGGCGAAAAAGGTGGGCGCCGATTACGTTCTAGATCCCACGAAAGAAAAACCGGCGGAAGCGGTAATGGAAATCACGCATGGCGAGGGTGCGGACCTTTCCGTGGAAGCCGCAGGCGCGCCGGAGAAAACAATACCGGAGATGGAAAAAACTCTCGCGGTAGGCGGAAAGATCGCGGTGGTTGGGCGCGCCGCCCAAAGGGTCCCCATGTACCTTGAGCGCTTCCAGACAAGGAAAGCCAAGCTTTTTGGGGCCCAAGGGCATTCCGGGTACGGCATCTTCCCCTCAGTGATTCGCATGATGGGCGCTGGCCTCATCGACAACTCCCGCATCATCACCGCGACATTTCCCTTAACCCAAGGGGTGGAGGCCATTAAGCGGGCCACCGAGCGCCGCGATGGGAAAATCATGATTCTTCCCTGAAAGGAGAAGAAATGGCGAAGGCAAACTTTTGGATCACTACGGAACACCCCGCTATCGTCTTTGAGGATACCGAGGTTGGGCGTCTGAAGAAAAAAATTTGGGACGCCTCTGAAAAGGAGATCGACCGGATACTTGCGGAATTCGAGATCCCCTCTCCGCCGGAGCTAGGGAAACCCGGAAGCTATATTCAAACCACCGTGCGGGCTAAGGTGATCGAAAATCGTAGGAAAAACGACATCGTCCTCATTCCCGTGGGTTGTACAGAAAATCACGGATTGCACACGGTTTCCGGCTTGGACACCTTTATGGTGACCCAGATCTGCGAGGCTGTTCGTCGGTATACGGAAAAACAGGGACGACCAGTGGCTCTGGCCCTTCCACCCTTGAATTACGGTGCACATCCCTACCATCACATCGGTATGCCCGGAACGGTGATCGTTCCGGAGGAGGCGGTGCGGGAGACGCTAATCGCTGTAATGCTTGGGCTTTGGAACGATGGATTCCGCAAGCAAATCATTATCAATAACCATGGCCAGCTTTGGGTTTTGGAGTCCGCCCTGCATGAGTTTATGTACCGTTATCAACTCCCTGGGGTCTTTCAAATCCTCGATTGGCATCGGGCGGTACGGGAATTCTTCTATCCTGCGGGAAGACCGGACTCTTTGGAGACCCATTTCGTGCACGCCGACGAGGCTGAGACCTCTGTAGCCCTGCTTCTTTTCCCACCGGAAATGGTGGATATGTCGCTGGCCCAAAAGACGGAAAGCGAAAATCTCTTGCCTGTGGGGCACTTCGACAACGCCGTAGACAACTTGCGTCGGCCGCACAAATGGTCTGAAGGGGAAGGGCATATTGCTATTGAGATCGCCGCGACGCCTGAAGGAGTTGTAGGCGACCCCACACGAGCTTCCGCTAAGAAAGCCAAGCGCCCCATTGCGGCGATCCTTTCCTATCTTGTGCTCGTGATTGATCAGATTCTTCAGGCCTTCCCGCCGGGGACTGTTCCACCGGTGGAGAAAGTCACCCTTCGCACCGAGGAGGAGATGGAGCCCTATTTGCGGGAGCCGGGTAGCCCTGGCTGGCGGCCGGTTTATGCTCTGCCTCGAAGGGGTTTTTGAGGCGTGATCCGCAAAACTTGGCCTTTAGGTCTAATCGTGCCTGTGCAAGACCCTACACCGTTTTCGGTGTTTTCCCCTCGGGATTGGCCGGAAAGCCTGGCCCGGGTTAGCCAAGGTGGCTACGAAAGCGTAGAGCTAGCCATTACAGACCCAACCAAGGTTCTTCCTTTTGAACTTGGTGAAGCGTTGGGGAAAACGGGCTTGAAAATGGTGGCTGTGACCACGGGCCAGGCTTTCTGGAAAGAAGGTCTTTCCCTTTCTTCCCCCGATCCAACGGTTCGCAAAAAAGCCATCGCTCGGATAAAGGCCCATATGAATCTCGCTAAGCCCTTCGGTGCTGTAGTCATTGTGGGTCTTCTTCGGGGGAAAGAGGGCGAAAGGGACCTACTTCGGGACGCTTTGAGGGAGTGCGCGGAATTTCAGCCTAGCGTGAAACTCGCATTGGAGCCTTTGAATAGGTACGAGACAAACCTTATCAACACTGTCTCCGAAGCTTTAGAACTCTTAGAAGGCGTGGACATGAACAACGTTGGGCTTCTCTTCGATTTGTTTCACGCCAATATTGAGGAAGTCTCTCTCGCGCGGGCAATAAAAACCGCCGGGGACCGGATTTTCCACGTGCATTTGGCCGATTCTAACCGGTGGATTCCGGGCTTTGGTCATCTCTGTTTTTCAGAGATATGGGAGGCGCTGGAAAGCGTGGGCTATCAAGGAAGCGTGGTTTTGGAATGCCTGCCCAAACCTGCCCCCCAACACCTGTTTCCAGCAAGCGGGGTGAGAAAACGTGTCGGCCTCGGAAATGACAGCTATACAAAGCCAAATTGGTGAAAACTTCGTGGTTTACTCCCGCTCGATCTTTTCGATCAAGGGGGTTCGGGTGGCGATGGTACGGCGGTCTTTAGAGAAGTTTCTTTTTCTTTCCCGAGCTCTTCAGGATTTTCAAGGGAATCCCTGGCGTGATGGCCTTCTTTGTCCCCTCACCGTGGAAAACGCTTCAGTTCTTATGCGTATTTGTCCTTTTTTGCGACCCCAGAGGCTTCCTGAAACCGCAAGTTTTGGCTTTGGTGATCGGCTTGGTCTAGCTACGCCTGGTCATGTTCGGGCGTTAAAGGAGGCTAAAGTTTTTCCAGTCCTGGCTCAACAATCGATGCGAGAAAATGCCCGCACAGGCCGAAATTTTGCGCAAGTTTTGGCAGATGCCCTGTTTGGGGCTATCCAGGAGGGCTATACAGGAGGTTTTGCCGCTGATGCCGATCACTTAAAAAGCTTGGATCAAGCTAAAGAGGCGGCGAAACTTGGCTACACGTTTTTCACCTGCGATCCTTCGGATTTTCTTGTCCCAGTGGAAAAACTTACTCCCCAAGAGTCGAAGCAACATATCCAGAAAAGCATCTGGGAACAACTAAAGAAAGAGTATGTTGGGCCCAAATTTGTTATTCCTGGGCTTGGTGAGCTTTCTTTCAGGGAGGAAGAGCTTTTGCGCATAGCTGTGAAATATTGGTATGCCTTGGAGTTTGCCGAGGAAATGTATAAGACGCTAGCTGAGGAATTGCCCGAGGGCTTTGATTTTGAGCTTTCGGTCGATGAAACCGCCCAGCCCACTACCGCAAAAGAGCACCTGTTTTTAGCGTTGGAGTTACGCCGCCGGGAGATAAAAATTACGAGTCTTGCTCCACGCTTGCCTGGAACGATGGAGAAGGCTGTGGATTACCGGGGAGATCTTGAGGAGTTTCGGAGGGCAGTGAAGGCTCATTCTGCTATTGCCCAAAAATTCGGTCCTTACCGTCTAAGTCTCCATTCTGGCTCGGATAAGTGGTCCCTTTATCCCATTTTTGCCAAAGAAACGCAGGGTCTTTGGCATGTGAAGACGGCGGGTACAAGCTATCTTGTGGCTCTTCGGGTTTTGGCCCGCGTTTCGCCGGCCCTCTTTAGGGAAATTTTCCTTTTGGCCTGTGAGCGCTTTCCTTTGGATCGCCAAAGTTATCACGTGAGCGCAGATCCGCGCTCCTTACCCAAGCCTTTTGAGCTAAATGACGCGGATCTTCCTAAGCTTTTTGAGGATCCCGCGGCTTGCCAGGTCTTACATGTGACCTTCGGTTCGGTCCTTCAGAAGTTTGGGGATGATTTGAAAAAGGAACTTTTAGCCCACGAAGAGGACTATCACCAAGCGTTGGCCGAGCACTTGGGGAGGCATCTTAAGGCTCTGGGGGTGAAGGAAGATGTCTGAGCTTCAAGGGAAGGTGGCGGTGATTACTGGCGGTGGCGGGGTTTTGCCTTCCGCCATCGCCGAAGGATTAGCCAAAGATGGTGTGCGTTGCGTCCTTTTGGATTTGGCTGAGGAGAAGGCCAAGGCCACTTTGGCCCGGGTTCGGCAAATGGGCTCCGACGGTTTGGCGTTGAAGACCAATGTTTTGGTACGGGCGGATTTGGAACATGCGGCTCAGGAAACACTGCGCGCTTTTGGTCGCGTGGATTTCCTCATTAACGGCGCGGGCGGAAACCACCCCAAAGCCACAACGAGCAAGGAAGTTTCCTTTTTCGATCTCCCCGAGGATGCGGTGCGGTTCGTGTTCGATTTGAACTTCATGGGGACTTTCCTTGCGTGTCAAGTATTTGGCCGAATTATGGCTGAAAGGAAAGAAGGGGTGATCCTGAACATCGCCTCCATGAACGCCATTCGTCCCCTTACCCGAATCCCCGCGTATTCCGCGGCCAAAGCAGCGGTGGCGCATTTCACCCAATGGTTAGCTGTGCATATGGCCCAGGAGTATTCCCCCAACATTCGGGTTGTAGCCATAGCGCCCGGGTTTTTCCTCACCGAACAAAATCGCTATCTCCTTTTGGACGAAAAAGGAGAGCTTACGGAGAGGGGGAAACAAATCCTTGCCCACACTCCTATGGGGCGGTTTGGTGAGCCTCAGGATCTTTTGGGAATTGTGCGGTGGCTCCTTTCGCCGGGCGCGGCTTTTGTTACCGGAGTGGTTATTCCTATTGATGGCGGGTTTTCCGCTTACGCCGGCGTTTAAAGGAGGGAAGTTTTTGGCGTGGGTGAAAAGGTTTGCATAGTTCTCGGATGGCGAGAAAAATTGTGAGAAAGGGAAGAACATGGGCCAGGGGAAGAACGTCGTAGTAGTTATGGGCGGCGGGCCTACGGTGGTCATAAACAATTCTCTGCGGGCCATTGTGGAAAATTGTTCTGCTTTTCCCGAGCACTTTGGTACTGTTTACGGTGCCCGACACGGGATTGAAGGGCTCCTGCGGGAGGAGCTTTTGGATCTTTCTGCGCAGCCAAAGGAAGAAATTGCGCTTTTGCGAACCACTCCGGCGGCAGGAGCTATCGGTACCACCCGTTATCGGCTTGCCCATGAGGAGGATTTGCGCCGAACCGTGGAAGTCCTCCGCGCCCATGACATTGGCTACTTTTTCGGAATTGGTGGAAACGATACGCAAGAGGTCTGTCTCCGGGTAGCTCAGGCCGCTAAGGAAATGGATTATGAACTTGTTGTCGTCGGCGTTCCCAAAACGATTGACAATGATCTTGGGGATCCTGAACTTGCTTTGGTCGACCATACGCCCGGCTACGGTTCTGTGGCCCGGTATTGGGCTTGGACTGTGCAGTGCCTGGAGGAGGAGAATCGCGGCTCGGCACCGGCGGATCCGGTATTGGTGGTTCAAGCCATGGGGAGGAAGGTCGGGTTCATCCCAGCGGCGGCACGGCTGGCCGATCCTGAACGGGAATTTCCTCTTCTTATTTTCTTTGCCGAAGCTCCTCTTTCTCCAGAGGCTGTGGCCGATTGTGTGGCGGATATGGTTCGGCACCGTGGTCGTGCCCTGGTCGTAGTTTCGGAGGGATTCCCTGTAGGAGAAATCGGTGCCCGCACGGACGCCTTTGGTCATGTGGCTTTTTCCGCGTCCAAGCTCAGTGTAGCTCAAGCCCTTGTGAATTTTTTGAACGAAGTTGGACTTCCTGCTTCGGGGCATGCCCGGGGGCAGATTCCCGGTACGGAACAGCGCGACGCTGTCCTTTACGCCTCGCCGGTGGATCTCGAGGAAGCCTATGCCGTAGGGAAAATGGCGGTGGAATTAGCTAGCCAGGGTGTTTCCGAGGTCATGGTGACCATCCGTCGGGTGCCGGGATCTATCTACCGGCCAGAATACGGCACAATACCCCTCTCTGAAGTAGCAGGAAAAGATCGTCCTTTCCCTCGAAAATGGATCGCACCTTCTCGGACAGACGTTACGGATGAATTCATACGCTACGCGCGCCCACTTTTGGGGGAGGATTTGGTGAGCGTTCCCATCGTAAATGGGAGGCTCCGTTTTGCTCGCCTTCGGGAGATCTACGCGGAAAAGCGCCTTCCGCCGTATATCCCTTATGCTCACCGAGAAAGGAGATGAGATGTGGAAAGAGAAGCTTTTAGCCTTTCGCCCCAAACACGAATTCCTTGTGTGTATTGATTCCGATGGCTGTGCTTTCGACACCATGGGAATAAAACAGCGGGAATGCTTTACTCCTTGGATGATTGCGTATTTTGGCCTTCAGCCAGTGGCGCAGGCCGCGCGGGAGTGCAAGGAGTTCGCCGACCTTTTCTCCAAAACGCGGGGCGCGAATCGCCACATAACCCTCAAGCGCATCCTCTCTGAACTTCTTCCCAACCACCCTCAAGTCAAACGCCGCGGCTTCCAGGTTCCCAAGCTTCCCCACTACTTCGCCTGGGTAGAGAGCTCTAAAGATGAACTTTCCAACGAAGGGCTAAAAAAGGCGATTGCACAAGCCAAAACCGAAGAAGAGCGAAAAGAGTTGGAGCTCGTTTTGGCCTGGAGCGAACGGGTGAACTGGGCTATTAAAGAAATCGTAAGGGGCATCCCACCTTTTCCGTTTGTGCGCGAGACTTTGGAGAGACTTTGGGGCGTGGCCGATGTGGTGGTGGTTTCCCAGACCCCTGTAGAAGCCTTGGAGCGGGAATGGGCCGAGCACGGGATCGACAAATACGCTTCCCTTATTTGCGGGCAAGAAATGGGCACAAAATCCCAGCAAATTGCGGCTACGGCTCGCCACTATTCCAAAGACCATGTCCTTATGATCGGCGACGCGCCCGGCGATTTGGAAGCGGCCAGGGAAAACGGTGTTCTCTTCTATCCCATCATCCCGGGCGAGGAAGAAAACGCTTGGGAAGAGTTTTACCGGGTAGCCCTGGATCGCTTTCTTTCCGGGACGTATCGTGGTCCCTATGAGGATGAAAAAATTGCCCGTTTCGAGAGGGCTTTGCCGGAACGCCCGCCTTGGGAGGTGGAGGGATGAAGGCCCGAATTGGCATCATAGGGATGGCCACCATGGGGCAGAATTTGGCCCTGAATATTGCTCGACACGGTTTTTCTGTGGCTGTTTATAACCGCACCGCTGAGCGCACGAAAAGCTTTATGGAACGTGTCCAAGATGAGCCCGTAATCCCTGCGTACTCCCTTTCGGAATTTGTCGGGGCGCTGGAAAAGCCCAGGGCTACTCTCCTCATGGTGCAGGCGGGAAAGCCTGTGGATGAAGTTCTCTCTGAACTTTTTCCCCTTTTGGAGCCGGGCGATATCGTTATGGACGGCGGAAATTCCCATTTTCTTGATACCGAACGGCGGCTCAAGGAGGCCGAGGCCCGCGGCCTTCTCTACTTGGGCATCGGGATTTCCGGTGGGGAAGCGGGAGCTCTACGGGGTCCTTCCATTATGGCCGGCGGAAACGAGAAGGGTTTTCTCCAGGTAGAACCCGTTTTATCCGCCATAGCTGCGGAAGGGCTTGAGGGAAAGTGCTGTGGCTATTTTGGACCGGGCGGCGCAGGTCACTACGTAAAAATGGTGCACAACGGCATCGAATACGCCATCATGCAAACCATTGCCGAATGTTACGATCTCATGAAACGCCTTTTCGGTCTTTCCCCAGCGGAAATGGCCAATGTCTTTTCTCAGTGGAATTCCGCGGAACTCGGTTCGTATCTTTTAGAGATCACCGTGGATATCTTGCGCACAAAAGACCCGGAAAGCGGTGGGCCCCTTGTGGAGGTCATCAAGGACGCCGCTGAACAAAAAGGGACGGGAAAGTGGTCCACCCAGGCCGCGCTGGATCTGGGTTCTCCCACACCTACCATTGCGGAGGCTGTATTTGCTAGGATTGTCTCAGCCCTAAAAGGTGAACGCTTGTTTGCGGAGAAAGTCCTCTCGGGACCGAAATCGCATGTCCCTGTAAGCCGTGAGGAATTTTTCGTGGAGCTACGAAACGCTTATTTTTTGGCCGCGGTTACGGCGTATGCTCAAGGCTTCCGGCAGCTTCGCGATGCCGCAGTCGAACACGGTTACGGCTTTTCTCTTGCGGAAGTAGCACGGGTTTGGACCGCAGGGTGCATCATTCGGGCCAAAATCCTCCCGGTGATTCGCCGGGTGTTTCAGGAAAACCCGGATATTCCCCTTCTCCTTTTGGCTGAGCCCTTCCGAAAGGTTTGGGAGGAAGGGCACGGCAGCCTGAGGCGTGTGGTGTGCACAGCGCATCAAGCGGGAGTTCCTGTTCCGGCTCTGAGCTCCGTCCTCAATTTTGTTGATAGCTACCGAACGGGAAGGCTTCCGGCCAATCTCATCCAAGCCCAACGCGACTATTTTGGTGCTCATACGTACGAGCGGTTGGACCGCCCAGGAAAATTCCATACCCATTGGGAGGAGGCGGAGCGGTGTTGAGCTATGCGCCGGGCCGCGCCATTCCTGAAACGGAACTCAGGGAAAAGCTCCTCGAATTCTTTGCGCAAACGAGCCTTTCTCGGGGACGCGTCCTTGTGATCATTCCGGACGACACCCGTACCCTTCCTATGCCTCTCCTTTACGATGTCCTTGTTACGGAGCTTTTGCCCAAGGTAAAAGAGCTTTCCTTCCTTGTAGCTTTAGGAACGCACCCGCCGATGAGCGAAGCCCAGCTTTCCCGGCACCTGGGCCCGCATTTTCCCTACCCGAAAGTCAAGGTTTTCCAGCACGCCTGGCAAGATCCCAGGAACCTGACCGAGCTAGGCGTCCTCACAAAAGAGCGGTTGGCCGAGATCTCACAAGGGTTGCTTCCGGTAGAGGTGCGGGTGGAAATCAACCGCTTGGTTTTGGAGTACGACCAACTTCTCATTGTGAACCCGGTTTTTCCCCACGAAGTGGTGGGATTTTCTGGCGGCCACAAGTACTTTTTCCCTGGCGTTTCCGGACCCGATATGGTCAATGTCTCCCACTGGCTTGGGGCCCTCATCACCAATCCCAAAGTGAACGGGCACAAGTGGACGCCCGTGCGCCGAATGATCGAGGAAGCAGCAAAGTTTGTGCCTACCCCGCGTCTTGGGCTTTCCCTCGTCCTTCAGGGACACGACGTGGTGGGGGTGTTCCTTGGGGAGGTAACGGAGGCTTGGGAGGCAGCGGCCGATCTCTCCGCAAAGGTGAACATCGTATGGGCTCCGCGCTCGTATGAGTTCGTCCTTTCCCTTGCCCCATCGATGTACCGCGAGCTTTGGCTTGCAGGAAAATGCATGTACAAGCTGGAGCCGGTGGTAGCCGACGGCGGAACCCTGCTGATCTACGCGCCCCACATCCGCGAAATTTCCCCAACACATGGAAAGCTTTTGCTTGAAATCGGTTACCATGTGCGCGACTATTTTCTTGCCCAATGGGAGAAATTCCGCCGCTATCCTTGGGCGGTTTTGGCGCATTCCACCCATGTGAAGGGGATCGGCACGTTCAAAGGCGGTGTGGAAAGGCCGCGGATCGAGGTAATTTTGGCCACGGGGAT
>Ga0272445_1002903_pt1 | contig 11152 bp, 9 predicted proteins | sample YNPCB0031_FD_194404 | JGI IMG/M metagenome (GOLD analysis project Ga0272445, IMG submission 194404) | Hot spring sediment microbial communities from Yellowstone National Park, WY, United States - YNP-CB-003-1 | ecosystem: Environmental > Aquatic > Thermal springs > Hot (42-90C) > Sediment... | reverse complement strand
TTGTCCCATCCTTTGTCGCAGATCATTATCCTGCGCGAGATGTATAAGCGCATTCGCTATATCACGTGGATAAAAGGGGTCTACAAGCAGACCGCATTCATACTTTGTCACGACGCGACGAAGGGTAGGCACATTAGCCGCTACCACCGGTAGGCCCGCAGCAAAGTATTCGTACAATTTCTGGGGAGCTGCCAAGTAACAGTTCGTATCCACAGGGAGAACGAGGCAAATGCCGATGTCGCTTGCATATAACCAGCCCAAGACTTCCGAGAACGGGATCTGTTGGATAAGTTGCAAGATGCCCTTGTTTTTGAGAGACTCAACGAGGTCGGCGTTGCTCAACTTGCCAGCGATCCCGCCCAAGACTACGAATCGTATTTTCGGAAATACCCCTGCAGTAAATGCCATTGCCTCAAGAAGTTGCTCTGAAGCGTATGTAGGCCGTAGAGCACCTGCATGAACAGCGGTCACCAAACTTGGATCAAGATTAACAGATACATTACGTCGTGGGAAAAGGCGCAGTTCTGGATATTGGCCAATTACAACGCCAGGTTTATGCAAGTAGCTGTAAACCTGCTGCCGCTCCTGGCTCACATGAATGATCTCGTCAGTAAACCGACTCAAGTACTTCATCAAATTTCTAAGGAATTTGCGCATAAGACCTTGCATAAATTTGGGAAAAGCTAATACTCGATCTTCATATACTTCATGCAAATCAGCAATAACTTTGCAACCGAACAAAAACTTCATCAAAACAGATACTAACCAAGAATCAGGCTCTTTGCATACTATGATATTAGGCTTAATTTTTGCTAATCTCAAAGCAAGGATGAAGCTATTTCTCAAACGATACAATAGCGCTTGAAGCGAATTTAAAAATCCAGCGTTATACCAAAAGCTTTTCTTGAGAGAAGGAAGAGGATAGTGTATAATTTTAAACGCAGTAGAATTATCTAAAACACCAGGCATAATAGCAATTACATTGAAGTTATCTTCAACAAGTGTATTTAGAAAACGAATAACTCTTACATTTCGCACATCATCCACACAAGAAACTAAACAAACTTTAGTATGCGAATTTCCTACTCTCATTTCTATTCTTTTGATTGTTGAAATTGATTAACTTTGTCGAAAATCTACTTAAAATTCCATTGGCGGCATGAAATAAATCTAAAAATCAAAAAACTTTAACATTTCGTCTACGTTGAATTACTCCCTGTAAATATACATACCTTGCGAAAACAAGAGATAGAAAAGTCCAGACTAAAGCAGAGAAGCTACTTCGCAAATAAATGGCAGATATTATTGAATAATAAAACCACAACAATTTGAAGTGAGAATTAAAATTAAACTTATTATACATCCAACGAACTAGCAAACCATAAAGAAAAAGATTCAAAAATACGCCTAATATACCAAATTGCGTTAAACCTTCTCCCCATACAGTAAAAGTCCACACGCCGGTGCCTTCAGAGACCATAGCAAAGTGTTGTCCAAACAAATAAGTTGTCCAACGAGCTTCATGAGATACTAAAGGTTTATCAAGCCATAAGATTCTTGGAACTGCTGTAAGAAAGATATACAGATAGGTTAATCCATATTCATATTGTAGTCGATCATTAATATAAAGTTGCCACAATATTTCATATCCTTCTAAAGGTTTGAAATTTATAAAAAGTTCTTTTAAGGCGATGCTGAGTCCAACATCAATGTCACTTGTTTTTTCAAATCCTTGACTCCGCCAGATATTTAGAATATATAGAAGTATAATAAAAATAATAGCAGATAAAATTGCAGATGGAATAGATATACGATATTTGTAAATATAATTATAATAAAATAGAGGTATTAATAGCGTTATAATAATTTGCAATCGGGTAACCGAAATTGCTACAATTCCGATAAATATAATTAAATAAAGGAATATAGCTAGCAACCACTTGCGCCTTTCTAAAGATATTGCTAGCCATACAAGTAATATTGGACGTGTGAAGGAAATTATTGCATCTGGAATAGAACCCCTGTTTTGTTCATTTAATAATACTATATATATGGATAATCTTTCACCCTTTAAATATTCCCAGATACTAATTCTACTGAAATACAACTGTTGATATATAAAAATTATAGTAGCACCAGAAAATAAAATTAATGAAACTATTAACCATTTCTCACGCAAACTAGAGTCTATAGAGAACAATAATTGGGTATCTTTTACCGTTTTTCGAATTGGCAAATGAAGTCCTATATAGAGGAAGACAATTCCTAAAAATGTTGTGATAAAAAACGAAAGATCGCTTTTAAATCTAAAGTAGAGTGACTCGTTAACCAAGGGGACATATACCCACATTGTTAGTAAAACGATGTCAATGAGTGTAAATACATCAAAAGGATTGAATCGGCGACGCGCTAAGAATAATGCTAGTTGATGTCCTATTATTAAACAAGCAAAAAGTATTATGGCCACAATTTACACCTCTTTTCAAATTCTTTCTATAATTTAATTGAGACTTGAGTAATTAAATTTTGATATTGTTTTATATACATTCTTGCCAGATTATCCCATGTCCAACGGGATGCATAATCTAGAGCACGACGACAGTATTGTCGGTATGCAGTTTCATCAGAAAGTAAATAATCCAGAGCTTGGGCAAGTGCCGGAGCGTCACCAGGGGGGACAAGTAAGCACACCCCATCAAGATCAACATTGAGGCCTATTGATGATGCTACTATCGGCTTACCAAGACCTAGTCCATAATGAATGGGACCACTTGCCCCTATAGATCTTAAATAAGGAGCGACAATTATGTCGGCAGCTACTAAATATTTAAGAAATTCCTCGTCACTAAGCGGCTCAAATCGAAGTATAATGCGGTTATAGTTTGTAAGTTTGTCCCTCTGCATACGAAGGTTGTTACAGTATTCTTGATCAGCTTTTGTAGGTGGTACACCGGCAATAACAATCGCCACGTCTTGAAATTTATCTAATAAAATAGATGCAGACTCTATCAACACATGAAGCCCTTTGTCTGGACGAACGAACCCAACCGCAACAATAAGACGATATTTACTCAAACCCAACTCCATCTTTGCTTTTTCTTTCTCCTGTTCCGACACAGGCTGAAATTTACATGGATGAATCTCTTTATGAATAATAGCTTCCTTCAGACCATAAATGCGTATATATTTTTGACTCATTTCAGAGTTTTCCCCTGCCACTAAAAGATTCATTGCACTAACAGTATGAGATATAACCCGAAGATTAAATTTATAGTAGAAATTAAGCATCTTTGCTAACCAAGGATTAATGCCTTTTTTTGACCATAATTGATTCAATTCATCTGGGAACCATAAAGAGTGGATAGTCACAACACTTGGAATATGCAATAACCTGAGTAATATCATTAGCAATGAAATAGGTTCACCAAAAAGACCTCCGTATCTTGGTGTGTGAGTTCCCTGAAAGTGAACCACATCTGCTTTAAATTTCAAGATCTCCATCAAAAGCGAAAAAATAGACAAACCACTTCGAAAACGATCATTAGGATAAGTCACTCGTTTTACATAAAGATTAGGCAAAATCTTACTATAGGTAGGGACATTATCGTTCTTGTGAGCCAATATCAATAATTGAACTTCAGGAAATTGTTTAGCTAGAGATAAGAATACCTCCCCTGCATATTGGGCTTCTCCAAAAATATCAGGAGGGAAACCTGAAACGACGGCTATTCGAAGTTCTTTTTTCTGAAGCAATTTACTTTGCATAGTCACAATTAATCCATTTTGTTAAATATTTTTTGACCAATACCTATTAAAGCAATACAAAATCAAGCATCATAGCACCTAGTTAAAATATAATTCATACGACCCGAAAACCCTCATGAATAAGGTACTTTTTCAATCCTTCTCTCAATGAATATTGGGGATAAAAACCGGTTAGCTGTACCAACCTTGTAATATCGGCAATCTGGTGAGGTTTGTCTACTTTTCTAATCCGCTCTGAAGAAATCACAACCTCAATGTGAATTCCCAGCAAATCCGAAATTTCAGCAACAATTTCTTGCGCAGAGTATTCACGCCCTGTTCCTATATTAACAACTAAATACTTTGAACTATTGATTTTTGAGCATTGTAAGAGGAAATTAGCGACATCTTCAACATATATATAATCACGTTTGGTGTGTATATTCCCAAGCTCAACTCGTGGTGCTTTGTGTAGGCTCTGTATAATATGTGGGATTAGATGAGGGTTTGTTTCATAGGGTCCATAGGTATTGAACAATCTGGCAACAATACACTTTAACGGCGTAATGTTTGCAAAGAAGCGGGCGATTTCTTCAGATAAAACCTTGCTAAGACCATATATATCACTCGGGGATACTCCCTCGTCCTCATTTAATGGATATTCCCTGTTTGGATATATAGCCCCGCTAGAGGCTATAATTGCCTTCTCGACACCACACTCTGAAGCTGCCCTGAGAACGGAGTATGTCCCCTCTACATTTACTCGCAATGTTTCGGTAGGATATTGGTTACAAAAAGGGATAAAATGATAAGCTGCTAAATGGAATACTACGCTTGGTCTTGTTTTCTCAATGGCTGATTTCAAACTTTGATAATCAAGAATGTCAGACTCAAAAAAGTCGATATAATCTAAAAATGGGGCAATATTCTCCAGTTTTCCAACAGACAGATTGTCATATACAGCAATCCTTAGTCCTTCTTCCAAACATCGTTTAACCAGCCAGCGACCAATGAATCCTGCACCGCCTGTTATAAAAACATTATTCGTATTCATTTCTTACTCCTCTGTTCAATTTTACTTGTAATTATCCAGCACTGATAATAAAAAACTAATAAATTTGGCAGATATCCGCTCTGATTTGTAATTTTTAATATCCTCCATATTCAATCTGCTAATAGCTTCCTGAAGAAGCCCTTCATAGTAGTCATCTATATGTTTAATAGCGCTGGCTATAGAATCTTTATTTTGCTGTGTAAATAGAATTCCAGGGAATTTTACTAACAGTCGTGCGGTCGGGTCATGCTCACGAGGTAACTGTCCAATATACAGAATCGGACGTCCTGACCCGAGATAAGGATAAACCTTGCCAGGGATTTGCAAAGGACTGTCGTTACCTACAATGACCAGAATGTGACTGCGATTGATCCAATCCACCGATTCCTTGTATGACACACGTCCTGAGAAGTTTACTGAATGTAAACCCACTCGTCTTGCCTCTTTTTCAAATATTTTGCTATGAGGGCCAATGATGTTTAGAGTATAATCATGCTTAAGCAAGTTTCTCCGCTCTAAGGACCCAAGAGCTTGGATGAGAGGGATAAGATTTCGATTGCCTCTGTGTGCTGTTCCAATATGCGAAAGGCTAATTTTACTGCCATCCCGGAGAGTATTAAGATACTCTCTTGGAAAATCATCCTCATTGTAACCATAAGGTGGCAGAACGATTGCTTTCGGCAGTTTATCACCTAACCACCTGCGGTATGCTTCTAAGGTTTCTTCGGTTGTGAATACAAGACCAGAGGCATAAGGTATTGTCTGTAATTCCAAGATACGATTACGCTTTGCTTTGATAACATAAGTCCAAGAGGAAGGATCTACTAAACTCCACGGATCACCAAGGTCCGCCACCCATGGCACTGAAAAGTATTCAGACAACTGGCGCCCGGCAATGTGCGCAGTGTAACTGCCTCCAGATGTGATTATAATATCCGGCTTCCACTTAGATAATGCGTGCTTACAAAGATGAACAACTTGTTTATCCCACCCAGCGCGCACGTCAGGTGCAGCAATACGATACGTAATATTTCCGTAAACCCAAGCAAGCAAGCTACCTCCTGGCAATCGGGACAACCAGGCCATCATCCGGTCATAAGTTGTCGGCTCTGTCCGGAGAACGGTTGAATTCGCAGGAAGCCGCCGCAGGAGCTCATACTCCACACCTTGAGGCATTTCTGCACCAACAAACACCGCTTCAATACCATACTCCCTAAAACACCTAACTCGTTCAATAAGTTGTATTGTTGACGAATCGTTAAAAGGAGGTAGACTGGCGCTAATTACCAGAGCTCGGATTTTCCCAGAAGCTTGTCGTTCCATATTCCAATAACCTCTTTTTGTCACTGCCGCAGGGCATCTAAACGAGCTTTCCACGCCGGATCTCTTGGGACTGCGAGGATGTCAAATAGCTTATCCGGTACCTCAGCAAGGTTGCGCACGGTTATAAGCGAAAATTTCAGTCTCAAGAAGTGGTCACGGAATCCCACCAAGCGGTAAAAGTCATATCCAGCTTCGCGAAGAGGGGACTCAATCGCATCAAGAGAGAAATTGCCCGCTCTAAGGGAGGGTCGGTTTATCTCCAGCCAAACTGCAGGACGAAACCGTTCAATTGTTCGGCTCATGCATTTCAAAATGAGAGGTTCTAATCCTTCGGCATCAATCTTAATAAACGCTACATTGCCGGAAATGCCAGTTTCTTCAATTACCTGATCCAGCGTCATGATTGGAACGCTTATCTTCTCAGTTACAAGGGGCTTTTGTAACTCATTTTGAAAGAAGCTGGACTGTCCCAACCAACTGGATAGCGTAATCTCGGACTTACCCTCTTTATCAGCCAGGGCACATTCAAACATTTGAACAACGGATTCGATATGATTTCTCTTTACAACTGATTTAAGTATCTCAGCCGCGTGCGGGTCCAGTTCAAATTCTAACACGCGCCCCCGCTGCCCACGGCTCTGGCTAAGTGTAAAGTGATATAGCCTCTTTCCGCTCCCACATCAATACATATCTCGCCGGGACGAACAAGCTTCTTAATGCTGTGAACTAGCGTTTGTTCATATGTGCCAAACAGCATCCATTGGTCACGAATATCTCTACCACTATGAAGGTCTACATAAATCAAAAACCCTTCAGCGCACTTCATCCATCCCTTCTTTTCACGAAACATGAAGATACGAACTTTACGTATAACACTAACTACAGAACGAGCCAAAGACAATATCATAATCAAACCTCCATTTTTTTAACGTAAATTTCCTTCATTTTTTTGAAGCTAAGCGAAAATCAGTTATATTTTTCGGTTAAGTGGCCATAGATAAAACAATCCCAATGGCAAAATAATAGGATATAACGGCATAAGCAATCTAACCTCATACCATACTCCATATAGACCTATAGTTACCATATAAAAAGGAATCATTAACGTAGCTTGTTTAATGAACTTTGTAGCTCGTTTATATCCCAAAAAAACGAATATCCAAAAACCGCCCAAAAATAGAACCCAATTTATCATTGTATGTATTAGAGCTATTTTTTGCGTATTATGGGAAAATAAACCTATAATTGTTTCAACATGAGGGGCGTTTCTACGGAAGTATCGCAACACAAAAAATATGCCAGCCCATATCAAAAACATAAACAATAAACTGAGGAACTGTTTTATCGAAGAGTTTTTAAAATCAAATGTTAGAAGGAATAAAAGAGGAATAAATATCGCCGTTTCCCTATTAAGCGTGGCTAATGCTGTAAGCAAAAATGCAAACCTTATTTTATCTCTATAAAATGCAGCAAGTATCAAAGCTAATGAAAAGAATCCCGGTTCTAATAATGACCAAGGCTGATACCAGTGATCTCTAAGCGCAATTGGCACTGTCCCTCCAACAAATAATACCCCGATAAGCGCTTGTTCTTTCGTAAAACCAATTTTTCTTAACCAAAGGAATAACATAATGAGCGTGAAACTAATCCCAACAAAATCATAGACTCCGTATGTAAATAAGAAAGATAATTTTTTAGGAAAAATTAATGAAAGAATATTTATGAATATATTGCAAGTGAAAGGAACAAGAACCCTATAACGGTATGGAGAAGGCGCTGTACCTTGTATTATTTGTTTGTGTAGATCTTCTCTTAATTCATAATTTGGAACGTCAACCCGCTCATAATAACTATATGCTATAACAGCAGATACAGAGATAATAAGTAAAAAGGCTTTCCATTCTATCTTTCTTATAATCCTAAGTTTTGCTATCATTGGATTATTGCGCCATTAGAAAATATTCTTTAGCGAGCTTTTAAAAAATAGCAAAATATACAGTATACTTGTTATAGTATGAATAAAATATGAAATCATATAAGCAGACGCTAGTCCAATTGCTCCATAACGGATAAACATTAATGTAGAAATTAGAAACACCAATGCCCAGATGAAGTTCAGAGCGGTGCCATGCCATCTCTTCCCTACACTTGAAATGGCTGTGCCAATGACAGCTGCAGTTGATGAGAACACGGTTGTCAGAACCATTATACTAAGCACTGTCGCGCCCTGCAAGAAATCTGGACCGTACATTTGCATAATCCATTTCGCGGCTATGATGATAACAATAGCAGGCACAAAACTGCTTGCAAGGGCTAATATCAAGTTCATTCTTAATACTCTCTTAAAATCACCTATTGCGTTTTCTCCATATAAACTTGATAATAGCGGTAATGCCGGTTGAGCAATTATGGCTGGTAAAAATTGCACAGCTGTGCGCCATTGATTAGCGACATTAAAGATACCCATCTCTACAAATCCACCTGCTTGATTCACCAGCAGAGCATTTGCAACCCAAGTCACAGGCAAGACTATCAAACCCGAAAGAACGGTTGGAAAGTAGAAAACGGGCAAGACACGCCACTCACGCAGACTATTGCGATAGAGAATTGCTATACCCTCTTGTTCAGTTACACCCCGTATAGACTTCTCCGTCACTAAGACTGTAAAGAACGAAACCATTGCCAATGATACGACTGCACCATTTACCCCTCCTAAATATGCCCCGATGGTCAAGCTTGGCAACATTAACAATCCACTTAGAAAATTTATTTTAGCGATAGAGTCAAATGCTTCATATCCAGCAAGAACTCCTAATTGAGCTCCGTTCACTCCTTTAAAGATTAGCACTAATGCTGCGAGGCGTAAGGCAAATGATAAATGTGGAGCGTGTAAAACACGGGCTGATAAATAAGGCGCAGTAGTGTAGAGTACAAGCCCCAACAAAGCACTGATAATTAGACCAACGGTAGAAGTTAACCCTATTATTCTACCCACCCTCTCTGGGTTTCTGCCCCTTAATTCCGCAACGTATTTTGTGGCTGTTTGCCCCAGGCTAGGGCCAGAAAAAACCATAAAAGTCATCAATGTGCTTTGGATTATGCCTAATTCTCCATAACCACTTGGACCGAGCAAACGAGCAACAGGAATTGTCGCCAATAATGTCAGCCCTTGATAAGTGATGGAACCGATAAAAGACCAAAATATACCGTTAGCCAGCCTAACATTTATCTTATCTACCTGTGATAGACTTGGAACGACAAAGCGATTAAAGTAGGTTTGGAATACACGGATAAGGAGAGTATTCATCGCCGTGATTTGACCACATAGAATTGTAAAATGACGCATGGTTCAAAACCCTTTCCCCAGTTTCAAACACAAGCCCCAATTTCCCTCTGGCTGAGCATCTAAAACGTTCCGGGTATCAACCACGACATAGCCTCGTAGTTCTAATTCCCGAAACTCCGTATGATCCGTCAGTATGACCACCACATCTGCTCCGTCCAGTGCTGCTTCCAGCGAATCTACCTGCTCTGGCACTTTTCCCATTTGCACGTGCGGATCGTATGCTCGCACCTGAAAGCCCTCTGCCCGCAGTAGTTCTACCACCTTAATAGCAGGGCTTTCTCGGATATCGTCTACGCGCGCCTTGTAAGCTAGACCCAAGCACGCTATACGAGCGAACTGGGGACTGGAAACAGAAGACGGGGTTTTGTCCTCGGTCTCCTGTCCCCGGTTTTTGGTCTTGTGCTCCGCAAGAGCGGACTTCACTAGTTCAACCACATGTAACGGCATACTATCGTTTACCTTCCGGGCGGTCTGGATAAGAGATGTTAGCTCTGGCTCGACCTGAACTATAAACCAAGGGTCTATCGGTATACAATGACCACCCACGCCGGGACCGGGCTTCAGGATGTTCACTCGTGGGTGGCGGTTAGCCAGTTCAATGGCTTCCCACACATTGATTCCCAGTTTCTCTGACACCAGGGCAAACTCATTGGCCAGAGCGATGTTCACGTCCCGATAAGTGTTCTCCATCAATTTAACCATCTCCGCCGTGGTGGCGTCGGTGAGGAAGATTTCGCCCTCCACGAAGGAGGCATACAGCTCCTTCGCCATTTCCGCCGAAGTTCGATCCACTCCTCCGATCACCCGACTGTTATGCACCAGTTCCTCCAGGATGCGACCGGGGAGGACACGCTCGGGGCAGTGGGCAACGTAGAGCAAGGGTGTGGAGGTGTCAAGGTGCTGAGGTGAATGGTCCTCAGCATTCCGGCTCACATTGAGGCCGGAGCGCTCCAAGATGGGTACGAGAACCTCTACAGTGGTGTTGGGTGGGACGGTGGATTCCAGCACTACCAGGTTGCCAGGGCGCAAATAGGGGACGATGGACTCAGCGGCAGCGATCACATAGTTCAGGTTCGCCTTCTTTTGTAGAGCCACATTCCCCTCTACTCCCTTACTCTCCTGCTCTCCCACTCTTTCACATAATGGCGTGGGTACGGCAATGATAAATGCATCAGCGCTCTCGGGTTTAGAGGCCACACGTAGGTTACCACTCTTCAAGGCTGCCTGGACAAGAGTCTTGAGCCCAGGCTCTTGGATGTGCACCTCGCCGTTGTTGAGGGTTTCCACCACCCACTCATTGACATCTACTCCCACCACCTGAAAGCCATGGGTAGCGAACATTGCAGCGGTGGGCAACCCAATATAACCAAGCCCAAGTACACAAATTTTCTTCATAGATTTTCAATCTTATTTTTGTCCAGTTTCCAGTGACATATTCCACAATATTATCAGCGAAATCTGCCACTTTAGTTATATGGTACTACGCTAAATAGTTTTTCCCAACCGTATTCACTATCAGGCATCGCTGGATAGGCGGAATCCTCTGAACATTTTGGATTTTCAGGGTCTCTTTGATTATACTCGGGATATATACAGGCAGATAAAGAATAAAAAATCCTTTTTACATTCCTCTTATAGCAGGCGTCAAGCATATTTAAGTTTATCAACGCAGAATTATGCAATAT
>Ga0272445_1002901_pt1 | contig 11155 bp, 10 predicted proteins | sample YNPCB0031_FD_194404 | JGI IMG/M metagenome (GOLD analysis project Ga0272445, IMG submission 194404) | Hot spring sediment microbial communities from Yellowstone National Park, WY, United States - YNP-CB-003-1 | ecosystem: Environmental > Aquatic > Thermal springs > Hot (42-90C) > Sediment... | reverse complement strand
ACCAGCGCCTGCCTGGCCAGCGGCGTGAGCGGAAGGCTCCGGCGCGACTGCCGGGACTTCGGCGGCACCAGCCGCCAGGCGCCGTCGACTCGCTGCAGCTGGTGGAGGATGACGAGCGACCCACCATCGAGGTCGACGAGCTCCCACGTCAGGCCTAGGAGCTCGCCGAGCCGCATCCCGGTCGCTACGGCGAGTGCAAAGAGCGGCCAGAGCCAATGTCCACGCGCCGCGTCGAGGAACTGCCGCACCTCCGCGGCCGACCAGACGTCCGGGCGGGGTGGGTCGATCGGCACCGGGCGGGCGAGGGCCGCTGGGTTCCGGTCCAGGAGCCCATCGCGGACAGCGTCTTGCAAGGCGCGGCGCAAGAGGGCGCGGGCCTGGCGGACAGCGTAGACCGAGCGGCCCTCGGCCCGCAGCCGGGCCAGAGCCCGCTCGACGGTACTCGGCGTGAGCTGTACGACCTTCTCGCGGCCGAGTGTGGGCAGGAGCAGGTGCTCGAGCACTTGCTCGTAGCGGCGTATCGTCGTCGGGCGCAGCCGGTCGCGGTGGACGGCGAGCCAGTCGGTCAAGAACTGGCCGAGCGTCAGCCGTTCCGGTGCCGGGCGCAAACCACGGTCGAGTTGGTGGAGTAGTTCGCGCAGCTTCCGCTCCGCTTCGGCGCGGGTCTTCCCGTAGACCGCCTTGCGCTTCAACCGCCCGCCATCCCAGTAGCTCGCCCGGACTTGCCAGCGGCCGTCGGGTAGCTGCGTGACCGAGCCAGCCTGGTTACCGCGCCGCTTCGCCATCACTGGTCTCCTTGTTCAACCCGACCACCCCACTGACGCGGCTGGTACGACTGAGCGTCGTCTGTATCCGTGCGCCGCGGTTGAGCCACGACGAAACGGTGCCGACAGCGACACCGAGCTCGTTCGCAATCTGCTCGAGCGTCGCACCCGCATCGCGCAACGCACGCGCACGCTCGATCAGCGTCGCACGGTCGTCGTCGTCGAGCCGCTCCGCTGGGTAGCGCTTGTCATCGCGACCACGTGTTTTGGCAAGTTTGGGGAGATTTTCAGGTGTCCAGGATTGGACACCTGAAAATCTGCTTAAACCTTCCAGGTTCGCCTCTTCCTCCTCGCACCAGACACGGCAGGTACTGTATGGTATCCCCGTCGCTAATACGATCTGCCGAAAACTCCACTGGAACTCGCGGCGCAGCCGGCGGACGAGTGCACGCTGTTCCTCCTTGGAGAGCTGGCGGCGTGCCGCGTTCAGGGTCACCGCGAGGACCGCGCGTCCCTCTCGCCGGTACTCAAGGATCTGCGTCACGTCGACGCCGAGCGCGGCCGCGAGCTTCCGCCAGGTGGCCGGCAGCCCCTTCGTCTTCCCCTGTTCGAGGTCGCTCACTGCGGTATGCGACAGACCAGCCAACCGAGCTAACTCGCGCTGGCCGTATCTCTTTAACTTGCGCCACTGCCGCAAGGTGTGTATGGTGCTCACGAGCAACCCCTTCGGCTTGCCTTGCATCGTACGCGTATCGCCAGTCGTTCGCCAACCCCTGACAACGGATGGTGGCGCATGATGTTCTCGTGTCAGGAATCGGGATTCCCCGCACGCCCGAAATCACCGCTGCACTCACCGCCCGGAGCGTCGCTACCCACCTCTCCATCCCCCGTCTCCCCGTTGTCCCACGTCAGCCGGATGCGGATCACTCCCGGCGGCGGTGGTTCGGGCAGTTCCTCGTCCGACCAGAAGATGCGGATGCGCGGTACCCGCCGGCGAGCCGACAGGCGCCACAGTCGCTCGAGTCGCCTTTCACAGCGCATGGCTATCCCCCTTGACCAACTGCTCCAGCTCGTCGAGACGTCGCTCGATCTCCGTGAGCTCGAGGAGCTTGACGACGTGGCTGAGGACGGCGTCGCAGGCCCGGATGCGGGCTGGCCACGGTACGGTCTCGTCGGCCACGGCTCGAGCGAGGGTGGCACAGGCCTGCCGAGCGACTGCCCGCAGTCCCCGTGTGACCGCCGCCAGCGCCTCGCGCTCGGCTTCCCTGATGATCGCGCAGACCATGGGGTCATCGGCATAACGCCGTGCAGTGCGCTCGGATATATTGAGCGCTCGTGCCGCCTCGGCGAGCGTCGACCCGGTCGCGAGGAGCTGAGCGAACTGCATTTTTCGTTGTGTGAGGCTCGAGAACCGGTCATTCGTCGCCATCGTCGGTCACCCCCTTTCTTCGCTGTCGACCGGTGTTCCCGCCCAATCGCGGCAGATTGTCGCCTCCACCGCGACCGGGACGCGGCGCAGGAACTGCTGCATGCCGCGCTGCATACAGTCCACGAGCCAGTCGCGAGCTCGCTCGGCCTCGTCCACGTCACACTCGATCACCAGCTCGTCGTGCACCGCCAACACCAGTGCGGCCGAGGGGCATTGATGGCGCGTCTCCGCCAAGAGCGCCACCGCCTGCTTCAACCCGTCCGCCGCCGCCGCCTGCACCGGGGTGTTGAGTTTCTCGGTGAACCGCTCGACGACCCGCCGTCGCCCGGACGCCGTCCGCACCTCGACGGCCCCGTCCGGCTGGCTCCGGTGCCAGCGCTTGAGCCCGGGGTAGGCCGCGAAGAACCGGTCGCGGAGCGTCTTGGCCTCGTCGTTCGTGAGGATGAGCCCGTAGGCGGTCCGGGCGTAGTCGGCGAAGGCGGCCGGACCCATCCCGTAGAGCAGCCCGAAGTTGACCGCCTTGGCGAGCTGGCGGTCCTCCTTCGTCACCGTGCCCGGCGCCTTCCTCAACAACAGGCTCGCGGTCAGGGTATGGAGGTCCTCGCCGCGGGCGAAGGCCGCGAGCATCCGCTCGTCGCCCGAGAGCTCTGCCGCGATGCGCAGCTCGATCTGCGAGTAGTCGGCCTTGACCAGCACTCGTCCCTCCCCCGGCCGGAAGCAGGCCCGGTAGCGCGCGTCGCGGGGAATGTTCTGCAGGTTCGGCCGCGTGCAGGCCATCCGACCCGAAGCGCTGCCGACCTGCCGCCAGTCCCCGTGAATGCGGCCGGTGAGTGGGTGGACGAAGCGCAGCCAGTCGAGCCCGTAGGTCCCGGCGCGCTTGGCCGCCTCCCGGTAGGCGACGAGCTTGGCGACCAGCGGGTGCTCCCGGTGCTGGGCCAGCGTCTCCTCGCGGGTATCGGTGACGTCCAATCCGATTTCCTGGAGCAGCCGGAGAACCTGCGGTGCCGAGTCCCAATTGACCGTGTGGCCGAAGAGGGTGTTCGGCCCGAGGAGGTCGGTGGCCAGGACATCGAGTTCCTCGGCCAGCCGGAGTTGCTCGGCGTAGACCGCGTCTGAGACAGCCCGCCAGGCGTCACTGTCGAACGGCGCCCCCGCGTGCGCGAGCCACACCATCGCCGGGAGCGTCCGCGACTCGAGCTCGAGCACCCGCAGGAGCCCGGCCGCCTCGAGCTCGCTGGTGAGGACCGTGAAGAGCGGCAGGAGCACGGCGGCATCCTGCGCTGCATAGTCGAGCATCGCTGGGGAGAGCGAGCCACTCCAGTCGGCCGTTTGCAACTCCTTCGGCAGGTCACGGTCCAGGAACCGGCGTACGATCTCCGCGAGGCTGGGCTGTCGACCCGTCGCGTCGAGCACTTGCGTGGCGAGCATCGTGTCGAAGAGCCGCCGCCCCGGCGGCACTGGGAGCCCGGCCTGGATCAGGAAGCGGAGGTCGAAGGCGAGGTTGTGACCCACGAGGGTCGGGCCGTCCGGCGCAGCGAAGAGCGGGGCGAGGAGACGCGGGTCGACGGCGAAGCAGTCCACGACATAGACAGAGCCGTCCGGGAGCGCTAGCTGGACGAGACGCAGCCGGTCCGTGAACGGGTCGAGTCCGGTCGTCTCGGTGTCGAGGCCAACGACCGGTGCGGCCAGGAGCTGGGGGAGCACCTCCGTGACGGCCTGCGGGTCCTGCACCAGCCGGTACTGTAGCGGTTCAGAAAAGCTGGGGAAACCACCGTCCGCACCGTCCGCAACCGTCCGCATGCCCGCGCAATCCGCGTCGTGACGGGCATTTTCCTGCGGACGGTCGGTCGGCTCGTCATCGTCCGCCATCGTCCGCATATCGTCCGCATCCGCCCGCCCATCGTCCGCAGCAGAATCCGCGTCGAGAAAGGCAAAATACGACGGTACGGACGATGCGGACGATGCGGACGATCGTTTCCCCGCCTTTTCGAGTGTGATTTGTCGGGCACGGTTGTGCCCGACGCGGGCCCAGGTCATCTCCAGTCCTGCCGCGCGCAGGGCCGGTGCCAGCCGCCGGAGTTCGCCGGCAAGCTCGCGTGCGGTCTTCGGCCAGGCCGGTGCCCGCTCCCGCTTGCGCCGCGTCTCCTCGTCGGCAGCCTGGTCGAGCGCGGCCAGGAGCTCGCTCGCCGTGCCGTGCCAAACGTCCCGGCCTGTCATGAAGGCGAGGAGGGCTTCGGCAACCGGCGAGCCTTCGATCGCCGCGGTCGCCGCCTCGCTCCGGTTGCCCAGGTACGCCGCCAAGAACTCGGTCCCGCCCTGATCGCCGAACGCGGCGACGCACCACTCGGCGAAGTCGGCCATCCGGGGTGCCTGATCGAGGCGGACGGACTCCACCCGTGCCAGCGCCTGGCTCACCAGGTCGAGCAGCGCGCCGAGCAGCGCTGGCCACTCGCGCTCGAACGCTGCCCAGAAGCACCGCTCGCTTTCGCGGGCCTCGTCCGGCAAGCGGGGCACCTGGACGATCACCGAGCGGTCCAGGAGGTCCGGCGACGACGCCACGACGTCGCGGATCGACGTCAGCACCACCGGCCGCTGGGCGTCGAGGATCGTCTCCTCGGCGTCCTCGTAGAGCGTCCGGGACGCGAACCCGGCGCCGGTGGCCAGTCGACAGAGTCCATCGGCGAGCCAGGGCGGGAGCTTGGACACATTATCGAGCGCGACGACCCAGGAGTTGTAGGCCGCCACCCACAAGTCGCGGGCCTCCTTCGGCTCGGCCCGGAGGTCGGCCTTGTTCGGGTCGATGAGCCGGCGCAAGACGCGCGCGGTGGTCGATTTGCCTGATCCTTGCTCGCCCTGGAGCGGCAACACGGGGTAGGGTCCGCGGGGCCGGAAGGCCATCACGAGCCAGCCGAGCACGAGTGGGCGGTCGCTCGGGAGGACCCGGACAAAGCGCCAGAGCCGCCGGATGTCCCCGCCGCGCCGCGGCTCCGGTAAGGGCTGCATCCCCCGCGCGCGCCGGAACCGAACCGGCGGGTCGCTCACGATCCGCCACCCGTGCGCCGTGATCTCGACCGCGCGCCAGTGTGGATCGGCGAGGTCGAGGTAGATCTTGTCGTTGTACTCCGCGAGGCGGACGAAGACCGGGTACTCCGGGCCGGCATACCGGGCCTCTCCGGCGAGCACGGCGAGCGCATCCTGGACCGCTTGGGCGTTCGGGCCGTGGCCGTAGGTCTCGTAAAAGCGCCGGCTCAGCCAATCGCGGAAGCCACTTGAGCGGAGTGGCCAATGCTCGCGGTGGTCGCCGGCGTCGATGGTGGCCCAGGCCGTGCCGTCCGGATCGTGCCAGAGTTCGGCCTCGCGCCCGAGCCGCACTAAACGAGTCGCCTGGCTCTCGTGTCCGGTGGGCTGTGGTCGCGGGCCGAAGCGCGCCTCCAGCCGGGCCGCGGCCTCGGCGTAGGTGATGCCCTCGAGGTGCGTCACCCAGTCGGCGGCGTCGCCCCCGGCCTTGCAGCTGGTGCAGTGCCAGCGTCCGGCAGCCGGCCAGACGACGAGGCACTCCCCGCTCTTGCTCCCGTGCTTCTGCGGGTGGTCGCCGACCCACTTCCCGGGCGCCTTCTCGCGGAGGGTGCACCCGCTCTCGCGGAGGAGCGCGACGAGATCGACCTGTGGCCAGCGGTTCCCCCGCGGTTGCGCCCCGGCACCTGGTCGCCCCTCCCGGTGGGCGAGCTCCCGCTCGATCTCCTGGAGTCGTGCCTGCGCGACGCGCTGCTGGTCCGGGTCGATGCCGTTGGCGAGGATCTCCTGGTAGCGCGCCTGCTCGGTCAGGAGCTGCTCGATCGTCAGCCAACGCACGACGCACCTCCCGGCCAGTCGTACCCACAGGACGGGCACCGGTCACCCAACGCAGCGGGGTCATCGGGGTCGGTCGGGTACGGTACCGGAATCACCGGACCGCAGTGCGGGCACCGCCGTGTGCCGCCAGCCGCCCGGCGCGTGCCCACCAGGTCGTCCGGTGGTGGACCGTCCTGCTTCCTTCGCCGCTCGAGGAGCTCGTGCACCAAGAGGTACGACTTCGGCTCGCCAGACGTAAGGCAGTGTACGAGCGCCGCGTTGCCATAGTGGGAATCGCCAAACCGGATCGCGTCACGGATCGCCCCGGAATTGACTAGCATGATGACACTCCTCCTCGCAAAGTCGACAGGGCGTCGGTGCCAGCCGCAACCGCTCGATCAGCGCCGAAGAGCACGACCGTTGTCTCCCTACGAAGAAGCGTCCTCCTCGTGCGCCCTCGAGCCGATCTGCGCAAGCTTCAAGTGCTCAACGTAACGCCGGAGCTCGTCGGCCGGGATTCTGGTCGAGGCCCCGAGTTTGACGGGCTTCAGTCTCCCAGCCGCGATCTCTCGGTAGAGGAATGCTCGCGACACCCCAAGCAGTTCGGCAGCTTCGGGCACCCGATAGAGCAAACGGTCCATCACGCACCTCCCGCGTCTTCTGCTAACGCTATACATTCCACGTTGACGTTGTACTCGCAAGCGACCTGCGCTATAATGACGTTAGATAGCGTTGGGATTTTCGGAGAGGGGAGCTTCATGCAGCGCTTCGCTCGGCCGGCGGTGTACGAGCCAACCCCGTGGCTTCGGGGTCCAGCCCGCTTCTCACGCGGGTGGATCGAGCTGGATCACACGCGCGCCGAGGAATACCAGCCCTACGAGTTAAAAGGTATCGTCTTCGACTTCGCAGGGATTCACACGCCCGCTGAGGCGGTGCGGTTTGTCGAGCGTTATGGCTTGTTGTGGGCCGGACCACAAGCCCGAGAGTTTAGGGAGTCGTGGGAAGCGTGGTTGGAGGAGATTCATGCCCTTCAGGGTATGCTCGCACTCTACGCGATGGTCCGGCAAGCGGTGGATGGCGACCAGGACGCACTCGCCGCGCTTCGGCGCGTCGGGCCCAGCCTCGCTCGAATGTTCGAGGCTCCTGCCGAAAACGACGAGGAGCTGCTCGCGCAAGCGAGTGTGGCCGTGGCCTGGTTGATCAGCGAGAAGCTGGACGGCGTTGAGCAGCGTGTCGCGCCTGCGGTCTTGTGGGATCGAGGTGATGGACAACCGGGAGCACCAGGCCAGTACCTCATATTCTTTCGCACGCCGCACTTGCTCGGATATATCTACAGCGCGTTTGCGCTCCTCGTTGCGGAGCGCGTACCGATGATGCGGTGCCACGAATGTGGCCGATTTTTCCCGGTGCACGACGCGCGGCAACGGTTCTGCAGCGCGCGCTGCGCCAACCGGCAGCGTTACCGCCGGTGGGCCGAGCGACGTCGCGCCGAGGGGACGAGCCAGTAGCAACACAGGCCTACCGACGAGAGGATGTCGAGCGGGTCGAGCAGCAGCCGACCTACGAAGCACTCCGCTGGGACTGGAACGCCCGCTACCCAGACTGGCGCTACGAGCGCGCTGGACACCAGCACCGACTCGCGTTGCAGGGTTTGTAAAGTTTCGTCCGCTCGATCCGAAATCGTGAGCGGACCGTCCCGGCGCGAACACCTGTTCGGAACCAGATAATTGGCATCAAAATTGGCATCAACGACACGAAACGGCCAGGAGATGGACCCCGACCGTTTCATCGGTTCCGCGTCCTGATGCGGTTTTCTGTGGTAGGCCGCGAGGGACTCGAACCCCCAACCCGCTGATTAAGAGTCATAAGCAGACCGTCTCTCGTCGTCTCTCGAATTCTCTCTCGTGTCATCCGTACGCGGCTACCTGTCTCTGGTTCGTCCTCACTGTCTCCGATTGTCTCTCCCAATTGGCATCAAAATTGGCATCACCCCGAACCAGCGAGCAACCGGTCGAGCCTGGCGAGCGCCCGCGACGTCTTTTTTCGCGTAGAACGCCGTGCGACGTCGCTTCCCGCCCACGACCCCGTGGCCGAGCACCGCGACCCAGAGCCCGTCGGACGCCCGCTGGTAGACGGAACCCTCGCCACGCTTATGCCGGCGTTGACGCGGGTTCGGCTCCTTCGCCGAATCGCTCGTCTCACGGTTCGCGCGCTTGCGTGCCTTTATGGTGCTCCTCAACCAACTTCGACCCGTCGACCATGAGAGGAAGTCGCTCGACTTGACTCTCGTCCTCTTGACTCTCGTCCTCAAGGCGCTCTAGCAGTTCCTCCTGGGTTTGGTACCTTACGACCTTGCCCGCCCGGCCATGCTGGTCGTACAGGTCCTTAAGACCGCTCTGGGGGTTCTGCTCGTCGGAGATCCAGTCGAGCTCGCCGAAGATAATGGGATCCGGCACAAAAACCTTTCGCCCTTGGGCAATAGCTGCTGCAGCAGTTGCTTTAGCGCCTCCTTTTACTCTCGTCTCCACGACGACGACGGCACTCGACAATGCACTCTGAATACGGTTACGTAGGAGAAAATGCCAACGCTGCGTCTTATGGCCAATTGGCCACTCACTTACTAAAGCGCCCCCCTTGCACACAATGTCCTCGGCGAGTTGGCTGTTCTCCTTTGGGTATATCTGCTCCAGGGGCGTTGCTAGAACCGCGACCGTCTTGCCGTCAGCCTTTAGCGCGCCACGATGTGCATCGGTATCGATGCCCAGAGCCAGACCACTCACGATTGTGTATCCAACCCCAGCCAAATACGTGGACAACTCAAACGCGTGCTGTCTGCCGCGCTCCGATGGCTCACGCGTGCCCACGATCGCGACGGATCGAATCTCCTGCAACACGTCAGGACTACCTCGGATGTAGAGCACCGGCGGCATCTTACGGCGATCGCGCGATCCAGTTCCTACAGGCGATCCAGTTCCTACAGGAAGCAATGCCATTCGAGGCGGGTAACCCGGATGTCCGCGCACGACAGCAATTATCTGCAAGTGCTCTATGACTTTTTCCACTTGTGGCTTCCATCGATCGGCCAGTGATAAATAGTGTTCAACATCGAAATCTCGGACTGCGTCACGCGAGATCACAGCAGCCAGTAAAAGGCGTAAGCAGTTCCAGTCAGAATCGCCACCGAGTTTTATAGACTTTAGTAAAATATCCCACCATGGTGCGCTGTGCTGCGCTGTTGACGCAGGGATAAGCTTCCTCTCATGTAGGTGCAACAGAAGCCTATGGGCTATCGTAATCGCCACCGTGCGTTCTGTGGCCGACACAGAGCTACTCCCACACCGTTCTTGATAGCGGGAACGCCATCACCTTCGTTGCGCCAGATTTTCGTAGCAACGCACCGCACGCGGCTGTATGCGCTCCGAGTGTGTACACATCATCAATCAGTATAACGCAGCGGCCTCGGACCAACTGTGGCTGTGTGACACGAATAGTTTGATAGTGTTGCTCTGGCGTAGGTCGGCTAGTCCTTGTAGGTGCCGTCGCCGACTTCGGCACATCTTCCACGCGCTGCAACAGATCAGGAACGTGTGTCAAAAGGTCAGGAAATCGGTGACTCAGGATTGAGCAAATGGTCTCGCACGGCGTATTCGGGACGCCCGCCCGGCTTGTCGGAATCGCCGCCACAGTCCAGTTCGGCGCGGTACGCTGCAACAGATGGCGGAACGCGCCGATACGCCTCGCAATGACCGCTGCCGCGAGGAAGATCGACGGGAGATCATTCCTCTTGACATCCAGCACGAGATTGGTTGCACTGGAGAAGTGGCCGCCTCTACTGAGTGGGAAATACGGTAGGGCAGCAATCGTCGCCACCGGTTGCTCCGGGCTTTCGCAGACCTTCAGCGGAAGCATCAAGCACGAGACCGTGTGCAATCTTTTGAGGAATTTGGCGATAGCGGTGAGCGAGTTCATGACGAGTGTTCCGTTGCGGAGCTCGAGGCCGATCGAGCTTCGATCAATACCCAGGCTCGTCATACCGGCCCGTTCGGCTGCTCGCCAATCGTCCGCGTCATTCCCGACAGCGGCGCAATTGATCGGCGGTACTTCTACAACGGAAGCAGCTTTCAGCAGCGGATCCGGATAGGGCTTGTGAACTTTCGTGTCGTGATATGCGACGAGGACCTCGAGGTCCAGCGCATGATGTTGCACCACAAGCTCCGCATATGTTCGGGGAGAATTGGTTACGATCCCGACACGACCGAGGCGTCTGACCGATTGAATGAATTCTCGGGTGTCATCATAGACCGTGGTGGAGGGGATCTTTACATAAACCTCCCGCCACCGTCTCGCGTCTCGCAACGGCTTTAGCTTGCTGGTGTCGACCAGTGTGTCATCGAGATCTAGCAAGATGCCCATGCCTGGCTCGTTAGCAAAGAGCCAAAAGGATGCAGGATGCCCCATGACGCTGCCCTACTTTCCTCACTGGGCGATCGAGCACACAGGCAAGGTTGCTAGGAGCTCTCGCACCCGATGGCGTCACCATCCCTGTCAAACCGGTACAGGTCGGCGGCCGGACAGTAAAACCAACCAGGCTCGTCTCACCTTGAGAGCGCGTCCGCACGAGGCTATTTGTCTGCCGTAAACGCCCGACGGTGCTCGTTGTCTCACCCGATTGACATCAATATTAGCATCACCCTGCACCAGTGAGCAGCCGGTTGAGCCGGGTCAGAGCATCTTCGGCCAGCCGGCGACTGACATGCGCGTAATAGTCGGCCGTGACCGACAGCTGTGAGTGCCCCAGCAGGGCCGAGACGGTCTTGAGGTCAGCTCCGGCCTCGAGAGCCAAAGTGGCCGCGGTGTGGCGGAGGTCGTGGAAGCGGATACGCGGTACCCGTGCCTGCTCGCTCAGCTGCGCGAAGACCCGGTTGACGTTGCGCTGGTCGAGCGGTGTGCCGATGGTCGTGGTGAAGACGAGCGACCAGGCGTTCCCCACCCAACCCAGCGACTGGCGCCACTGCTCCTGCTGCTCGCGCTGACGCACCAGCGCCTGCCGAGCCAGCGGCGTGAGCGGAAGGCTCCGGCGCGACTGCCGGGACTTCGGCGGCATGAGCCGCCAGGCGCCGTCGACTCGCTG
>Ga0272445_1002900_pt1 | contig 11158 bp, 6 predicted proteins | sample YNPCB0031_FD_194404 | JGI IMG/M metagenome (GOLD analysis project Ga0272445, IMG submission 194404) | Hot spring sediment microbial communities from Yellowstone National Park, WY, United States - YNP-CB-003-1 | ecosystem: Environmental > Aquatic > Thermal springs > Hot (42-90C) > Sediment... | reverse complement strand
TAGGAGATAACAATTATGAAAATTTACAAAGGTTAGTTGCTTTGGGTTTAGATGTTGAAGTTACAGAGTTAGATTTAGCCATAGATAATCCTGATAGTAGTAAATTAGCTATTCAAGCGCATAATTATGCGAACTTTACCTTTTTTTGTATGACACATCCTAAGGTTAAAAGGATGATGATGTGGGGTTTCACAGACAAGTATACTTGGCTTGGTTCAGAGAAAGCACCACTTATATTTGATACGAATTACAACAAGAAACCAGCGTATTATGCTATAGAAGCAGTTTTAAAGATGCAGCCGTCAGGAGGGATATATAATGGTGGATTTGAAGATAATGTATATTGTTGGGTGCCTGTTGGTAATGTAAATATTTCTGAGAATACTAGTGTATATCGTAGTGGTACAAGGTCTGCTTTAGTATCAAACAGGACACAACCATATCAAGGTATAGGACAACATGTGTTATGGTATTTGTTAGAGAAAGGGACAGGGACATATCAAGCAAGTTGTTTTATGAGGTTAGCAAGTGGCACAGATCAAGGTAAGATAACCTTATTTATAAGAGATGATAGTGGTAATAGATATATTACTTTAGCAAGTGGTAATATTAACAACAGCAATTTTTCACAAGTTTCAGGACAAGCAACAGTTACTTGGAGTGGTTTATTAAGGGTAGCAAGGTTGTATATTGAGACACAGAATAGTTCTTCTAATTTTTATGTAGACGATGTTTCATTTAGTAAAGTAGAACAAGCACCTCCTCAACAATATAGTTTGACGGTAAACATCAATCCGTCTGGCGCGGGAAGTGTGACGTTAAATCCTTCGGGTGGTGTGTATGTAGCTGGTACAACAGTGACCTTGACAGCGGTAGCGAATAGTGGGTATGTATTTAGTAGTTGGAGTGGAGATTTAAGTGGTACTCAAAACCCAGCGACTATAGTGATGAACTCAAGTAAGACAGTGACAGCTAATTTTGTTAGGTCAAGTTACACACTAACAGTGAACATCAATCCGTCTGGCGCGGGAAGTGTGACGTTAAATCCTTCGGGTGGAGTGTATGTAGCAGGGACGACAGTGACCTTGACAGCGGTAGCGAATAGTGGGTGGGTATTTAGTAGTTGGAGTGGTTCGTTGACAGGAAGTCAAAACCCAGCAACAATAGTGATGAACTCAAGTAAGACAGTGACAGCTAATTTTGTACAGCAATCAACAACCACACAACAACCACATAGGTATACACTAACAATTGATATAAATCCGCAATTTGGTGGTAGAGTTGAGTTAAATCCGCAAGGAGGGGAGTATGTAGCAGGAACAACAGTGACCATTATGGCGGTAGCGAATAGTGGGTATGTATTTAGTAGTTGGGGTGGGGATTTAAATGGAGATCAAAATCCGGTTAATATAGTAATGGATTCGAACAAGAATGTAATAGTTAATTTTATTGAGGTAAGCAGCGGAGTGGTAGGAGGCACTACGGGTTATATAATGATTGATATAAGCAGTAGTGTGATAAGTGGTGTTGTTGGTATAGTAGTGAGGTTAGAGGGTTATAATGTTAGCGAAGTGAGTAAGGTTAGGTTATATTTAAATGGTATATTGATAGGAGAGGATGTAGATGGGTTAGATGGATATGTATTTAGTTTAGACAGTAGAGGTTATGGTGATGGGGTGTATATATTGAAGGTAGAGGTTGTAGGGTTAGGAGGTGTAGTGTTAGGTGAGAGAGGTGAGGAGGTAGAGATAAAGAATGTTGTGGGTGGAGGTAATGGTGGGAGCGGTGGTAGTGGTGAGAGTGGTGGTGGTGTAGGTGGTGAGGTGAGTGGTGGGGAGATAAGCTCTAAGACAAATAAGTTGTATATTAATTTGACGAACAAGCAGACAGAGACGATAGTGGTGGACAAAACTGAGGTTGAATGGATTAAGGTATATGATTTAAAAGGCAAGCTTATAGATAGTTATGATGGTAATACATTAGATGTTAAGAGGTACAAAGTAGGCAGTTACATTTTTGAGTTGAAGTTAAAAGACGGAAGAACAAAATACGGCACAATGATTGTTGTGAAGTAGAGATATGATTTAATTTAAAAGGTAGTGGCTGAAGATTTCGTATCAAATTTTTATTAAAAGGGGTATGTTTTAACGTTTTTAATATCGTTGAGATAAAATATTTATGTCTATGATTAAACCTAAATGAAATTTCAGCTAAACAAAGATTAAAAAACTTTTTAGAGATTACTATGTTGTTGGTAAAGTCAATGTTTTGTATAACTTCAAAACCTTCTATTAACATGATTTCTTTCTTTTAGTTTATTTTTTTCTTTGCTAATTATATAACTATACTACATATCCACTTCTAAGATACAGCGAGGCATAAGCATGATAGTCGTCAGTATAACAAATGTAACCTGGCTTTGTATAATGTTGTATCAACTCTTGGACAATATCTTTTTTTCTTTAAGCAATTGGGAAAACTCGTATTTGTCCATCCTGGTTCAAAATGCTAGAAACAATAATTTTTTAAGCTGCTATCCAACATTGTTTTCTGTATCTTTTTGTGCCGGATGTCGTTTACTCACATTCTATTTTCCCAGTAAATGGTTCAGTATACTCTTTCTCAATACTCAACAACTTGCGAATAACCCTAAAAAATTTCTTAGTTTCATCACACACCTTAGTTATAAACCTCAGCCAATAAATAAGAACACCCAAAGCAAAATATTCCAAAAGTTTCCTTTTGTCTTTCTCAGATATTCTAAAAGAATACCAAACACTTTTAAAAGTATATGGATATCTACATTTGCGACATTTAAATCTGTCATCTTTGTATTCCATATGCCCAGTAAGAGCCACATTTCAGACATCGCCGTCTCATAGAAATAATATTTCCCAAAATTTTTTGGTACGTTTTCATTGGGTATTACCAAAAAAATTAAAAAATGAAAAAGTTAAAGACAAAATTGAACATTGTTGACCGTAAAATTTTTTTTTGTATATTGTTTTTCATCATCACAAAATTGTTTATTTTTAAAAAACGTCACTTTTTCAGCAACCTTCACATAGCGGGATTTGGTTTACGAAATATTTGCTGGTAGGGAGGGTTATAATACTATGATGACTTTCTATATTATTTTAATAATAGTTATTTTCATTATAGCATATTTTACTTATGGTAAGTTTTTAGAGAAAAATTATTGTTTAGATGAAAAAGAAGATGTGCCATCAAAAAAATTGTATGATGGTGTTGATTTTGTCCCAACAAACAAGTTTGTTCTTTTAGGACACCATTTTTCATCTATTGCAGGTGCAGGACCCATTGTAGGACCTATCTTAGCAGGTTTAGTTTTTGGATGGTTGCCTGCGATACTATGGGTTGTTTTAGGTACAATATTTATTGGTGGACTGCATGATTTTTCATCTCTTATTATTTCTATTCGCCATAATGGATGGTCTATTGCACAGGTTGCAAATAAATATGTTAATAAGACAACATATAAAGTTTTTCTTTTATTTATATGGTTTGCTTTAGTATATGTTGTTGCTGTATTTGCTGACTTAGCAGCAGATACTTTTTTTCAAGAACCTTCAGTTGCACAGACAAGTGTATGGTATATCATAATTGCGATACTTTTTGGTTTGTTGGTTTATAGGATAAAACTTAGAATTTCTGTTTCAACAATAATTTCTCTCTTCCTAATTTTGGTTGGTATTATATTCAGTTTAGAATATAAATTTTTATTTTTTTCAAAACAAACCTGGGTGTGGATACTTTTAATTTATTGTTTTTTTGCGTCAGTACTTCCTGTATGGTTTTTGCTACAACCAAGAGATTATCTGTCAAGTTATTTTTTGTATTTTACAGTAATAATAGGTGTTTTTGGTCTTTTGTTTACTAAAACAAATATTTCTTATCCTTCGTTTATAAGTTTTAACTCGTCCATAGGGACACTTTTCCCTTTTATGTTTATTACGATAGCTTGTGGTGCAATTTCAGGTTTCCATTCATTAGTTTCTTCAGGGACAACTTCAAAACAACTTGACAGTGTAAAAAATGCACGTTTTGTAGCATATGGAGGTATGATTTTAGAAGGAGTTGTTGCAGCGGTTGCTTTGTCAACTTTAATGATGATTAACAAAGGTGAACTTTTAAATCCTCAACAAATATATGCTTTAGGTATATCAAAACTATCGTCTGTTTTTGGTATCAATCCTGAGTTTGGTAAAACAATAGGATATTTAGCAATCTCTGCTTTTATTTTAACAACATTAGATACCGCTACAAGAATATCAAGGTATATACTTCAGGAATTTTTTGGACTTACAAAATCATCTTTGATTGTTCGTGTGATAGCAACAATAGTCTCTTTATTTTTGCCATTGATTTTGTTAAATTTGAAATTAAGAGATTTCTCAGGTAACATTGTACCTTGTTGGAAAATAGTGTGGCCACTGTTTGGTATTACAAACCAACTTTTAGCAGCGTTAGTACTTTTGGTAATATACCTTTGGGTGAGAAGACAAAATTATAAAAATAAAGTTGCAATATTACTTCCAACAATTTTTATGTTGTTGGTTACTATTTCAGCTTTAGGATATAGCTTATATGTAAAGTTAAGTAAAGGAATTTTTGATGTGATAATTATTATAGCTGGGATTTTGTTTTTGCTAAGTATCTTTGTTGTTTTTGAAACATTAAAACATCTAAAAGAAAAATATTAATCACTAACACACTAAATAAACTAAAAATGTCCCCGGCGAGAGTCGAACTCGCAACCAACGGATTAAGAGTCCGCTGCTCTACCAAGTTGAGCTACGGGGACATTGTTAGGTTGATGTGTTAATGTGTAAATATGTTAATTAAGCATATGAGTAGATTTATGATAGATATGGGGAAAATAGTCCAAAGAACATTTTATTACTTTTTAGATAATATATAATAAAAAATTTTGGAAATCAAGATTTTAAAAACTTGAATACAAAATTGTAATCACTCCCAAAATTTTCTCACGAAAAAATTTTTTTGAAAAATTTTTAATCTAACCTATTGACAAACAAATCATATTCTTTATACTATATATTGTAGTTTTGTATTTTCAACAACACAATATATGGCTATTTGAAAAATTTTCTCTTCTTTAAATTTTATATAATACTTAACAAATTCCGTTTGCTGTTCTAATTAAAAAAAACTTTTTATTTAGGGGGTTTGTTATGGTAATAAATGTAATGTCCAAAGAGAAAACCGAAGATAATAAGTATGACAACTCTTCTAATAATGCTGTAGTTGATCTTATAGAATGTGATGAGGAGAAGGAGGAAAAAACAATGACAATCGAACAGATTAAACCTTCACTTACTGCAAACGCGTTGGTCGTGTTAGAAAAAAGGTATTTAAGAAAAGATGAAAATGGCAACATTATTGAATCCCCTGAAGATATGTTTAAACGTGTAGCGAAAGCTATTGCTGAGGTTGACCAGATATACGGTGATGATACTCAAGAATCATATGAAAAATTTTATGAAATAATGGCGCGGCTTGAGTTTTTACCAAACTCGCCTACGCTAATGAATGCTGGAACTTCGTTTCAACAACTTTCTGCTTGTTTTGTCTTACCAATAGAAGATTCAATGGAGTCAATTTTTGAAACATTGAAATACGCAGCGTTGATCCACAAAACAGGTGGTGGTACCGGATTTTCTTTCTCAAACTTACGTCCTTCAAACGATGTTGTGAGAACAACATCTGGTGTTTCCTCTGGACCAATTTCTTTTATGAAAGTTTACAATGCTGCAACTGAAGCGATAAAACAGGGTGGCAGAAGACGAGGTGCTAATATGGGAATTTTAAGAATTGACCATCCTGATATAATAGAGTTTATCAAGTGTAAAGAAAAAGAAGGTGAGTTAGCTAATTTTAATATCTCTGTTGCTATAACAGACGATTTTATGAAAAAATTGCAAAATGATGAAGAATATGAACTTATTAATCCAAGGACAAAACAGGTTGTAAAAAAATTAAAAGCAAGAGAAGTTTTTGATTTAATTGTTGAACATGCATGGCTTAATGGAGAACCAGGAGTTGTTTTTATTGATGTGATTAACAAATACAATCCTACACCTGAAGTTGGTATGATAGAATCTACTAACCCATGTGGTGAACAACCATTATTACCTTATGAATCTTGTAATTTAGGTTCTATAAATTTAGGGAAAATGGTAATTCATCGTGGAGATACTTGTGATATAGATTGGGAACGTTTAAAATATGTTACTGAAACAGCAGTTCATTTTTTAGACAATGTAATAGATGCAAACCACTATCCTGTTGACAAAATTAAAGAGATGACTCTTGCTAACAGGAAGATAGGTTTGGGTGTGATGGGTTGGGCTGATATGCTGTTTCAGCTAAGAATATCTTATAATTCAAAAGAAGCTTTAGCTCTTGCAGAAAAAGTTATGAGTTTTATAAAAAAAGTTGCAGTTGAAACATCAGAAAAATTGGCAGAAAAAAGAGGACCTTTTCCAAATTTTGAAAGAAGTATATTTAAAAATGGTAAACCTCGTCGTAATGCCACATTAACAACTATTGCTCCTACTGGTTCTATTGGTATTATAGCTAATGCTTCAACAGGGATAGAACCTGTTTTTGCTTTAGCATATGTTAGAAAAAATATCTTAGGTGGAGAAGAATTGTTTGAGATCAATCCTTATTTTAAACAAGCATTAATAGAAGAAGGATTGTATTCTAAGGAACTTATAGAAGAAGTTATTCAAAAAGGTAGTTTAAAAGATATAAAAGGTATACCTGAATCATTTAAACGAATATTTGTAACAGCGTTAGATATACCTCCTGAGATGCATGTACGTATGCAAGCAGCTTTCCAAAAATATGTGGATAATGCTGTATCAAAAACAATAAATCTGCCAAATTCTGCTACAAAAGAAGATGTTGAGAAAATTTTTCTTTTAGCATACAAACTTGGTTGTAAAGGTATCACGGTTTATAGAGAAGGTTCTCGTAGCCAGCAAGTTTTAAATATTCCAGCAAAGAAAGAAGAAAAAGTTAAACCAGAACCAAGAACAAGACCAAGAGTGGTTTCTGGAAAAACAGTCAAGATGGTTACTGGATGTGGGAATATGTATGTTACTATTAATGAAGATGAGTTTGGCCCATGTGAAGTTTTTACTTCTTTAGGTAAAAGTGGAGGTTGTACTTCATCTCAATCAGAAGCTATTGGTAGGTTAATCTCTTTGGCATTAAGAAGTGGGGTTAAACCTGAAAAAATTATAGAACAACTTAAAGGTATTCGTTGCCCATCTCCGGTTATCTATCAAGGTGAATCAATTTTTTCTTGTGCTGATGCTTTAGCAAAAGCGTTAGAAATTTATCTTCAGGAGAAAAATGTACCCAGTTTGTTTGATAGTGTTAAACTTCAAGAGAAACAGAAAAGTAACAAAAATGATTTAGGGATAAATCCACAATGTCCAGAATGCGGTGCTATGTTAGAGATTGGTGAAGGTTGTGCAACATGTAGAAGTTGTGGTTTTTCAAAATGTTTATAAAAACTTGTTTTTTTGGACTCACCTTGGGTTAAAATTTTTTAACTAAAATTTTGGATTTCCTAAAAAGAAAAATGATGTTATCAGATAGAGAAATAAAACAGTATGTAGAAAAATATAAGATGATAGAACCGTTTGAAGACATAAGATTAATAAAACTTGACAAACAGATTTCCTGGGGCGTTTCTTCTTATGGTTATGATTTGAGATTATCTAATGAATTTTTAGTACCAAAGGAAGATTTAAGTATAGTTGTTGATCCAAAAAATTTTGATATTTCAAAATTTGAAAAAATTAAAGCAGACAACTATACAATAGAACCTAATAATTTTGTATTAGGGAAAAGCTTAGAATATTTTAGAATACCAAGAGATATATTAGTTGTTGTTTTTGGAAAATCAACATATGCACGTTGCGGACTTATAGTTAACATAACACCACTTGAACCTGAATGGGAAGGATATATAACAATTGCTATTATAAACCCGTTGAATCATAAAATAAAAATTTATGCTAATGAAGGAATCGCACAAGCGGTTTTCTTAAAAGCAGAAAATTTGTGTGATGTTTCATATAAAGATAAACAAGGTAAATATCAAGCACAAAAAGATATAACGCCAGCAAGGTGAAAGGAGGGTTGTTATGGCATTTTTTATAGGAAGAGATAAAGAAGCACGGAGAGCGTATGGTTTTGATGAAGTAGCAATAGTGCCAGGGAATGTAACAATAGATCCTGATGATACTGACATATCTGTTGATTTGTGCGGGTTTAAACTTCAGGTACCGATGATTGCTTCTGCTATGGATGGTGTGGTTGATCCAAAGATGGCTGTTGAATTAGGTAAACTTGGAGCATTAGGAGTACTAAACCTTGACGGAATATATACTCGCTATGAAAATCCTTATGAACAAATTGAAAAAATTGTAGCTGCTCCTGATGAGAAAGCAACAGAAGTTATTCAGCAAATATATAGAGAACCTGTAAAAGAAGAGTTAATTTATAAAAGAATTAAAGAAATAAAAAAAGAAAACGTCTTATGTGCTGTTTCAACTGTACCACAAAATGCTCCAAGATATATAAAAATTGCTAAAGAAGCAGGTGCTGACATCTTTGTTATACAAGCAACAGTTGTTACTGTGAAACATTATTCGTCTAAATATGGTTGTGTTGATTTAGAAAAAATTTGTAAAGAAAGTGGATTACCAATAATTATAGGAAATTGTGTAACATATAAAGTTGCATTAGAACTTATGGAGATAGGAGCTTCTGCTATACTTGTTGGAGTTGGACCAGGAGCTGCGTGTACAACAAGACAAGTTTTAGGTATAGGAGTACCACAGATTACAGCAACTGTTGATTGTGCAAAAGCAAGGGATTTTTATTTCAAAAAAACAGGTAAATATATTCCTGTTATAACAGATGGTGGAATGATTACAAGTGGCGATATTTGTAAATCTTTTGTAGCAGGAGCTGATCTTGTAATGTTTGGTTCAGGTTTTGCGAAGGCAAAAGAAGCTCCAGGCAAAGGTTATCATTGGGGTATGGCAATGCCTCATTTTTATCTACCCCGTGGTGCAAGAATTTATGTTGGCACAACAGGTACTTTAAAAGAGATACTTTTTGGTCCATCACGGACTGATGATGGGACTCAGAATTTAGTCGGTGCGTTAAGAACCTGTATGGGAAACGTTGGAGCAAGAACTATAAAAGAACTACAACTTGCCCAGCTCATAATAGCACCAGAAATAAAAACCGAAGGTAAAAGATATCAGAAAGAACAGAAAGTTGGAATGGGGAAATAGGTAGATGGGCAGATGAGTAGATGGGTAGATGGGTGGATGAGTAAATGAGGTGAGGAAAGAAGATGAAAACACATAAAGATTTAGAAGTGTGGAAAGAGAGTATTGAGTTAGTTAAACAGATTTATGAAACAACAAAAGAATCCCCAAAAGAAGAAACTTATGGACTGACATCACAGATTAAACGATGCGCTGTTTCTATACCTGCAAACATTGCTGAGGGTGCAGCAAGAAGAACGAGGAAAGAATTTATAAATTTTTTATATATATCTTTAGGCTCATTGTCAGAGTTAGAAACTCTGTTGTTAGTTGCAAAAGAAGTGAAAATTTTGTCTAACAATACTGAGATTTTTAATAACATTGAAATTTTACGAAGAAAGTTAATTAGTTTTATTAAATATATTAACAAAAAATTATAACACATCCACACATTTACACATATACGCATTCACATGATAATAATACTTGACTTTGGTTCACAATATACACAACTTATTGCAAGAAGAATAAGAGAACTTAATGTCTATTGTGAGATACATCCTTTTAATGTTGATATTACTAAACTTAATAATGTTAAAGGAGTAATTTTTTCTGGCGGTCCTGATAGTGTTTATGAAAAAAACTCACCTAAGATAAAATCTTCTCAACTTGATTATATTGTAAACAATAAAATCCCTATTCTTGGAATCTGTTACGGTATGCAACTTTTGACATACATTTTAGGTGGTGAAGTTGTGCATAGTGTAATTCACGAGTATGGCTTGTCAAAGATAAAAATTATATCTGACAGTTTGTTGTTTAAAGATGTTCCAAAAGAGACAATTGTGTGGATGAGCCATGGTGATACAATAAAGAAACTGCCTTTAGGATTTAAAACAATTGCTGTTACTGAAAATAATTTGATAGCTTCTGCAGAGAATGTTGAAAAAAATATATATCTTTTTCAGTTTCATCCTGAAGTAAAACATACTGAATATGGAATACAGATAATTAAAAATTTTGTTTTTAAAATTTGTAAAGAAAAACCTCTTTGGCAGATGAAAAGTTTTGTTGAGACATCAATAGAGGAAATAAAAAACATTGTTGGTAATAAACCAGCAATATGTGCTATCTCAGGCGGAGTTGATTCTTCAGTTGCTTCAACTTTAGTGTACAAAGCAATTGGCAAAAATTTACATTGTATATTTGTGGACAATGGTCTTTTAAGATACGGTGAAAAAGAAAGAGTTGAAAAAATTTTTAAACCTATTTTTGGTGAAAATCTTTATATTGTTAATGCAGAAAAAATTTTTTTATCCAAACTGAAAGGTATACCAGATCCTGAGAAGAAAAGGAAAATTATAGGGAAAACTTTTATTGAAGTTTTTGAACAACAAGCAAAAAAAATTGAAAAAAAGATTAAAAAGAAGATAGAGTTTTTAGTCCAAGGAACACTTTATCCAGATGTTATTGAAAGTGTTTCTGTGAAAGGACCTTCAAGAACTATTAAAACACACCATAATGTAGGTGGCTTGCCTAAGAGGTTAAAATTTAAACTTATTGAACCACTTAAGTTTTTATTTAAGGATGAAGTAAGAAAACTTGGGAAAGAATTAGGGTTACCTGATGAAATTTTATATCGCCATCCTTTCCCAGGACCAGGTTTAGCAGTAAGAATAATTGGTGAAATTACAAAAAGTAGGTTAGAGTTGTTAAAAAAAGCTGATAAAATCATTGAAGAAGAAATAAAACAGGCAGGTTGGTATGAAAAAGTATGGCAATGTTTTGGTGTATTACTACCAGTTAAAACAGTT
>Ga0272445_1002899_pt1 | contig 11158 bp, 13 predicted proteins | sample YNPCB0031_FD_194404 | JGI IMG/M metagenome (GOLD analysis project Ga0272445, IMG submission 194404) | Hot spring sediment microbial communities from Yellowstone National Park, WY, United States - YNP-CB-003-1 | ecosystem: Environmental > Aquatic > Thermal springs > Hot (42-90C) > Sediment... | reverse complement strand
GCCTTAGGGTCGTACCGGTAGTTCTCCTCCAGCATCCCCGGTACCTTCTCGTATGGGTACTTGATGGTGTAGGGCTTCATGAAGACGTGCTTCGCCGCGGAGATCAGCGGTCCCAGGACCTCCTTCAACGTCGGCAATCCGTCCCTCTCAAGCACCGGCTACTCATAAATTGTCTTACACGACAACGCACGCCTCTGACCCCACGATTCGCAGAGCCGCACTTCACACCGACGCCCTTCCGTCATGGCTGAAACGCCCGCTGCCAGCTCCCGCTCCCTGACATACTCTAAAATGCCGTCGTGAGGAGGTATGGGTGCGCGATGATGAGATTGCCGAGTGGCGAGCTCGTGACCGTCCCGAGGTTATCTGAGCGCCCGATGGACAAAGGGTGAAGGAGGAGGTGGGTGTCGGGGAGCTCGAGGGACTGAAGGGTTGGGTGAGGGACCTTTCACCGCGCAGGGTCCTGATTCAGGCCCCTCCGGGGTTGATCGACGTCGCTCGGGAGGTCTCGAGCCTCCTCGAGGGGATGGGCGTAGAGGTCGTCTTCTCTGGAGGGATGTGCTGGGGCGGGTGCGACCTGGCCTTGAGGGAGGCAGCCGAGCTGGGATGCGATGCCATAGTCCATATAGGACATGCCGAGTTCGTCAGATCCCATTCTATCCCGGTGTTCTATCTGGAGCACAGGTACCAGAACTACGAGCCTGTTGCGTCTCTGCTTCCGGAGATACTGAAAGCCCTTCGGGGATACAGGCGTGTGGCGCTCGGCGCGACGGTCCAGTACCTCGACCTCCTCGAGAGGCTGGCGGAGGACCTGAGGCGGGCGGGGCATTTGGTCCTGATCGGCGAACCCTCCAACCACCTGAGGCACAGGGGCCAGGTCCTCGGGTGCGACTACTCGACGATGACGGCGCTGGAGAGGGACGTCGACGCTCACCTAGTCCTCGGCTCCGTCTTCCACGGCCTGGGCCTCGCCCTGATCTCGGAGAAGGAGGTCTTCGCGGCCGATCCCCACTCGCAGAAGGTCGTTCCGTTGAGGGAGATGGCGGAGAGGGTTCTGAGGAAGAGGTACGCGCAGATACTGGCCTTCAGGACTTCGCGGAAGGTCGGCGTTGTGGTCTCGGTGAAGCCGGGACAGATGTACATGGGTCTGGCGAGGTGGCTCACGGGTCTCCTCAAGGGGAGGGGATACGAGGCGGAGCTGGTGGTGGTCGACGAGGTGAGGCCGGAGGACCTCGAAGGTAGGTACGAGGCGCTGGTGAACACCGCATGCCCCAGGTTGAGCGTCGAGGACCAGGAGAGGTTCAGGGTTCCTGTCCTTCTGCCGGGAGAGGTGCTGGTCGCGCTGGACGTCGTCAGGTGGGATGAGCTCCTGAGGAGGGGCCTGCTCTCGAGCTACCCTCAGAGCTGGGTGATGGCGGCATTAACGGAGCGCCCACAGCCCTGACCCTCTCGGAAATTTCATAAGAGCCTAACGCTGCGGAAGGGCGTGAGCGTCAAGATAGAGGTGGTTAAGGTAGAGCTGCCTGAGGGCGTGCAGCTGATCCTCGCCCAGAGCCACTTCATCAAAACCGTCGAGGACGTCCACGAGGCCCTCGTCACCACGGTCCCCGGCATCAAGTTCGGGATCGGCTTCTGCGAGTCGTCGGGGAAGAGGCTAGTTAGGCACTCGGGAACGGACGAGGAGCTGGAGAGGCTCGCGGCCGAGACGGCCTTCAAGATCGGCTGCGGCCACCTCCTCGTGATACTCCTCAGGAACGCTTACCCGATCAACGTCCTTCCCAGGCTTAGGGAGGTACCGGAGATAGCCGGGTTCTACTGCGCGACCGGCAACCCCGTCGAGGTCATCGTCGCCGAGACCGAGCAGGGCAGGGGAGTGCTCGGAGTGGTGGACGGCCTGAAACCGCTCGGCATAGAGGGCGATGAGGACATAGCGGAGAGGAAGGCCTTCCTCAGGAAGATAGGCTACAAGTTCTGAGGGACGCCGGAGACCGGAGAGGGGCCGCTCAAAGGCTACAGCATCAGGATTTTACTGAGGAACCTCCTCCGGTTGATGTGCGTCCGCTGGATGGAGTGAGGGTCCTCGACCTCTCGAGGGTGATGGCAGGGCCCTTCTGCACGATGCTGCTGGGAGACCTCGGCGCTGAGGTGATCAAGGTAGAGCCTCCGGAGGGCGACGACTCGAGGAAGTTCGCCGTCACGGTCAACGGCGAGAGCACCTACTTCCTCAGCGTCAACCGGAACAAGAAGAGCGTCGTGGTCGACCTCAAGAAGCCGGAGGGCGTCGAGATCGTCAGGAGGCTCGCAGCGGTCTCCGACGTTGTGGTCGAGAACTTCAGGCCCGGAGTCGCCAAGAGGCTCGGGGTCGATTACGCGTCTCTGTCCAAGGTGAACCCATCGCTGATCTACTGCAGCATCAGCGGCTTCGGCCAGACGGGCTCCTACGCCCAGAAGCCTGGATACGACCTGATAGCGCTCGCTATGAGCGGGATGATGGACCTTACAGGGGAACCGGAGGGAGGGCCTGTCAAGTTCGCCGTGCCTATAGCTGACATAACAGCGGGGATGTTCGCAGCCATCTCAATACTCTCTGCGCTGATCGAGAGATCGAAGACCGGAAAGGGGAGGTACATAGACGTCTCGATGCTGGACGTCCAGCTCTACCTCCTCACCCACCAGGCCTCCGCCTACCTCATCGGCGGCCAGGAACCGAGGAGGATGGGATCGGCCCACCCCTCTATCGTGCCCTATCAGGCCTTCAGGGCGTCCGACGGTTACATCATCGTTGCCGTCGCCAACGACAACCAGTTCAGGAAGCTCTGCGAGGCTATCGGCGCCCCCGAGCTGGCCGACGACCAGAGGTTCAGGACCAACGCGGACAGGGTGAGGAACAGGGCCGATCTCCTCTCGCTTCTGGAGCCCGTCTTCCTGAAGAGGACCGTGGAAGAGTGGGTGGAGGTCTTGGAGAGGGCTGACGTGCCTGTGGCCCCTGTGAAGTCCGTGAGGCAGGCCCTGAGCGACCCCTACGTGGAGGAGAGGGGGCTCATACAGAAGGTGGAGCACCCGAAGGCAGGCCTGATACCGCTGCTCGCCTTCCCTGTGCTCTTCGACGACGAGAGGCCTCCGATCAGGTCACCCCCACCCCTCCTCGGCCAGCACACCGAGGAGGTGCTCCGGATGCTCGGCTACACGGGGGACGAGATACAGGCGCTCAGGTCCAAGGGCGTCGTCGCCTGAGCCGATTGAACCGAAAGCTTTTTCGTTGCCGCGCATTTCATTCGAGCGATGCCGGACAAGCTGGTCAGCATGGAGGAAGCCGTGGCGCTGGTCAAGGAGGGGCAGACGGTCACCATCAGCGGGATCTCCTTCTACAGGAACCCGATGGCCTTCATCTTCGCTCTGGAGAGGGCAGGCGTCAGGGACCTCGGCTTCGTCGACAGGGAGCCAGGTGTGGGGCTGGAGTACATGGTGAAGAAGGGAATAGTGAAGCGCGTCAGGGCCGCAATGGTCTCGCTCGAGTGGTTCGGCATCCCCGTCAACTTCAGGAGGGCCGTCGAGAGGGGAGAGGTCGAGTTCCTCGAGGACACCTGCGGCGCCTTCATGGCCGGGATAAGGGCAGGTGCCTTCGGGATCCCCTTCATGCCGGTGAGGGGAGTGCTGGGCTCTGACCTCGTCCAGCTCCACGAGAAGGCCGGAACCTGGAAGGTCGTCAAGGACCCGTTCACAGATGACGAGATAGTGATCGTGAGGGCTATCGTGCCGGACGTCGCCGTTATCCACTGCCACAGGGCCGATCCTTCGGGCAACGCGGAGATACTGGGGCCCGTCTACGAGGACGAGTTCAAGGCCAGGGCCGCGAAGGTCACGATAATCACGGCCGAGGAGATCGTCGACGAGGACTACTTCAAGGGGAAGAGGCCCAACGTCCACTCGGAGCACGTGACCGCGGTCGTCCACGCACCCGGAGGAGCGAAACCCACAGGGATGTACGGACTGTACCCGGCCGATTTCGACGCGTGCTGGGAGCTGGTCAGCGGCTGATCGGAAGGCCCTCACCGAACCGAGGAACGCTCGGGCACCGCCGACACCCTACTCCACCCTAACCTCCCCGCCCTTCCACGGGTGGACCACGCAGTAGTACACGTAGACGCCTCTGCGCTCGAACCGGTAAGAGAACCTCTGTCCTGGACCCAGCATCTGGTCGAAGGCCTTCTGCGCGCTCAGGTCTGTCACAGTGTGTGTCACAGAGTCCCTGTTGATCCAAGTGACGACGTCTCCTACCTTCACGGTCAGGTTGCTGGGGCTGAAGTACCTGTTGTCGAAGACAAGGCCTCCGCTCCAGTTCTCCGGCGGTATCAGGGCCCCTGACTGGATGACGACCACGTGCTCCCTCGGCTGGGTGCGCACCAGTCCCTGGACGAGGAAGGCGCCCAGCACCGCCAGCACCACCGTCAAGATCAGGAGCTTAACCCTTACCCTCATCGACCACCACTATACCCTGCATCCATGGATGGGGGAGGCAGAAGTAGACATGCTTCCCCGGGCTGCGGAAGGTGTAGGCGAAGGAGTCGTAAAGGTTCAGCTCGCCCGAGTGGAAGCTCCAGTCACTCGAAGTGACGGTGTGCACGTGATCGTCGAGGTTGATCCACCTGACAGTGCTGTTGACGCCGAGAACGACCCTGACGGTCGAGGGCCAGAAGTTCATGCCGTAGGGCATGTGGCTGACGGCCCTCGGTATCAAGATCACCACCTCTCCTCCGTTGGTCCTGACGCTCAACGAGAGCACAACGAGTGCTGCGAGGAGAATGGCCGCCATGAGGGCAGCGGGCAGCACCCACCTAATCGCCTTCAACCCTCACACCCGATACGATGTCGCCCACGGTTCTGCCTGTGAGGAGCAGGACCAGGAGACCCGGTAATCCGAAGAGCAGCAGGTCAACGGTCCTGAAGAGGTTCCTGAGGAGGGTTCTGAGGAGGGGAGGTTTCCGGCCCTCAAAAGAGATCTTGAGGCCGGTCGCCCATTTGCCCAGCGTCCGTCCGAAGATCGACTCGGTCACCAGACCGTACAGGAACCAAGTGACGAGGACGACCGTGTAGGCTAATGGCAGGAGAAGAAGCGTGAAGGAGACGACCCCGTCAGTGACGCTGCTGAAATCGGTCAGACCGAAGCCGAAGACCATCAGGGCCGCTGCGAACAGCAGGAAGATGTCCCCCACCAGCAGGAGGTCGATGAGCGAGGAGAGCAACCTCCTCAACCTCAGCTTCTTAGAGGAACCTTTCCCAGCGTAACCTATGCCTCCAACCAGAGCGGCCGAGAGAGCCGAGGCGATCAAGGGCCACGTTACCGCAGCACCCGGAACCTCGAGGGTCAGGAGGAGCTGGAGGTCCCTGAGGGGGTTGGGGACGGTGAGCCTCAGAGGCGCAGGCAGGTCGCAGGGAGGCGGGACGTCACCCGTCGCAGACTCACCCTCGCTGCACCTGAAGAAGCCCCAACCGTCGCTCCAGTAGTCCATACCGTTGCCGATGAAGGAGTTGCGGACGTAAACGTTCGAGACCGGGGGGACTAGGAAATACCACTCGGCTATGCCCCACTTCTCATGGCCCCGGATCGTGTTGTTCCTGACGACGTTCGAGTGGGAGCCTATCATCGCTATCCCCACGCCCACCGGTATCCCGTAGCTCGCAGCGAAGCCCGCAGCCCTGAGGTTCCTGTTGTTATTGTTCTCGATCAAATTGTGCTCGATCACGTTGTTCGAGGCCCAGACCATCAGCGGCCACCTTCCCGTGAGGAAGAGCCTCAGGTTAGGGAGGAGCGTGTTGGGAGCAATTCCGATGCCGTTGTCGTGGAAGTGGGAGTAACGTATTGTGACTCCGTTGGCCCTGGTTCCGCTGTAGCCGAGCGTGTTGTTGAAGGCCTCCGAGTACTCCACAACGCACTCGCACCGCTCCGAGACCTCTCCCACATAGATCCCCGAGTCGCCGCTTCCGTAAGCGATCACCCTCGAGACGACGCCCTTCTCGCTGGCGAGGAAGTTGATGCCGTAGACCCTGTTGTTCTCGGCCCTCACCCTCTCGACCCTGAAGTAGTCTGAGTTGACGTAGAAGATCCCGTTGCCGAGGTAGTTCCTGACGGTGAGGTTCGCCACGGTGACATGGGGCGAGAAGACCACGTAGATCCCGTTGCCGAGCCTGTTCTCCCCGTCGAGGACCACAGAGTCCCTGTCTACGCCCACGATCTCAAGCCAGGGCTTCGAGCTGACGGTCACCGACTCCCTGTAGACTCCGGGCATGACCAGAACCCTGTCGCCTGGTCTGGCCGCATCCACGGCCTCGCTGATGCTCCTGAAGTCGCCCCTTCCCGACTGGTCCACAACAATGACCTTACCTCCCTCCGGCCTCGGAGGCACAGGGACCTCCCTGACCTGATGGCTCCAGCCGGGCTCCTCTGTTCCGAGAACAGAGTATATCAGTACAAGGTGGGGCAAGAGCAGAAAGGAGATGAGAAGCGCTGTGAAAGCGCCTTTCACGCTCATCAACGCCTCCTCCTGTTGTAAAAGTGTTTCCGACGTGGAGAGATGGGGATCGGGGTGCAGTGGGGCTTGAGGTGGCCTGTCCCGGCGGTGGGCCTGTACGTCGTCAAGGACGGCAAGGTCCTGCTGGTCAGGAGGGGCAACGAGCCAGGAAAAGGGAAGTGGTCCCTTCCCGGAGGGAGGATCAGGTTCGGCGAGCGGAGCGAGGAGGCGGCTTTGAGGGAGATGAGGGAGGAGACGGGCCTGGAGGTCAGGCTGAGGAGGGTGGTAGACGTCGTCGACGTGTTCTGGCGGTCGGAGATGGGAGAGCTCCTGGAGCACTTCGTCATCGTCGACTTCGAGGCTGAGGTAATAGGTGGAGAGCTGAGGCCTGCGGACGACGCGCTCGATGCCCGCTGGTTCTCACCCGAGGAGTTGAAGGGGCTCGAGATGACCGAGAGCACCAGGAGGTTCCTCGAGGAGCACTTCCTCGGCAGGGCCGAAAGGGTTCGGGATCGGAGCGCTGAATCCTAAGGTATCAGGACAGGCTCGCCGTCGCGGATTATCCTGAATTCGGGCTTGGAGAGGTCGAGGTACCTCTTCGCCAGCTCGATCAGCGCCCTGTGGATCGCTCCCGAGTAGAACCTCAAACGCCCGGAGACGCGCTCACCGATCAATCGGTCCACCTCGTCAGGGCTCAGGGACTCGGGAGACCGGGAGTCGGAGGCGACCACGAAGCCCCAAACGGAGGAGAACGAGACGACGAAGACAGCGAGAGGTGTGACGTTCCTGAAGGCCGTCCTGACGGTCTCCATGATCGACCTGAAGGCGAAGGGGTTGTGGACGACCGAGGTGGCCTGCGTCACGAATACGCCACCCTCCCTCAGCTTCCTCGAGGCCGTCCGGTAGAACTCCTGGGAGTAAAGGGGAAGGGAAGCGGCGCCCTCAGTCGGGTCAGTCGCGTCGACGACTATCACGTCGAAGGAGCCGTCAGGAGAACCCTCGAGGTAGCTCCTCCCCTCGGCGATCACGAGCCTCATCCGGTCGTCGTCGAAGGCGCCTGCGCTCAGCTCCGGCATGTGCTTCCTGCAGAACCCGACGACCTCCTCGTCTATCTCGACCATCGTCAGCTCCCTGACGGTCCTCCACCTCAGGACCTCCCTCGCCGTCGCACCCTCCCCACCGCCTATCACCAGCACCCTCTCGGGGGATCCGTGGGTGACCATCGCAGGGTGGACGAGGGTCTCGTGGTACACGTGCTCGTCGAGGAGGGAGGACTGGAGCTTTCCGTCTATCACGAGGCACCTGCCGAAGGGGACCGTATCTACGACGGAGACGTCCTGATACCTCGTCCTCGCCCTCACCAGCACCTCCCTCACCGCGTAGTACTCCCTCAGACCCTCCGCCACGTTCTCGGAGAGCCAGAGGTATTCCTCGCTCATCCTGTCTTCTCCAGCGCGATGCTGACCTGCTGCTGTTCCTCCGCCTCCTTCACCATTAGGCCCCTCTTGATCTCCATCACGCTGACCGTCTTGGGGTTGAACGACTCCGCCATCACGTTGAAAGCCTTCCACGGATCGACGTGCTCGCCGCAGGTGTAGATGTCGACCGCCGCATAACCGAGCTCCGGCCACGTGTGCACCGAAATGTGGCTCTCCTTGACCACCAGAATGTATGACACCCCCTCCCCCTTGTCGTACTTGTTGGCGAAGTCTCCGACGATCGTCGCACCCGCCTCCCTCGCTGCCCTCCTGACGGTCTCGATGATGCCTTCGAGATCTCTAAGGGAAGCTGGGTCGCATCCGTACAGTTCACCTATCACGTGACGCCCGAGCCCGTCCACATTTCTTACCTGAGCACCCCGGCTCCCAGCCCCCATTTTCCGTAATTCTGCTAAAAGCCACTCTCATAAACATATCGAGTTGCAGGTTCACGTGGAGGTGGAGTCAGCGGTGGAATGGTGGTGGTTATGGTGGATGTGAAAGGGGAGCTGAGGAGAATCGTGCACGACAAAGAGATGGGCTCAACGCAGATAGCGATCGCGGTCCTGAAGAGGCTCGCGGAGATCGGAAAGGGGAAGGAGCGGAGAGGGGTCGAGGCGCTCATCGCTACGGCGTTAGAGATCGCAACGGAGAGGGCGTCGATGCCCGTGATCAGGAACTCGCTGAGGGAGCTGCAGAGCTTCGTCGCTGATGTGGTGGATCTGGAGAGGGCCGTGGAGGGCGTGATAGAGGGAATCGTGGAGCGGACCGCAGCATCGGTCTCGAGGCTTGTCGGGCATATGGGGAAAGGGATCAGGGTCGCGACCTTCAGCTACAGCTCTCATGCCCTCAAAGCCATAGCCGGACTCGAGCCCACATCGGTGGAGGTTCCCTTCTGCTCACCGCTGAACGAAGGGATCAGGTCCTGCGCCGAGCTCAGGAGGCTTGGGATAGCGTGCAACCTCAGCACAGACCTCGATTTCCTGAGGAGGCTCAAAAGATGCGACGCCGTTGTCCTCGGATCGGACGCGGTCCTGCGGGACGGGAGGATCGCCAACAGGAGCGGAACGTCATCGCTGGTCGAGAGGGCATACGAGCTGGGAATCGGCTGCTACTTCATGACCGACTGGCTGAAGCTGGACCTCGAGGGAATGTGGCGGAACGAGGCCTCAACCATCGGAGAGATCCAGTTCGACCTCTTCGACCTCACCGAACCCCTGGCTAATGTGATGACTGCCTCCTCCATTGGCGTGCTGCGTCCCGGAGAGTTCGTCTGGAAAGCTTCAGAACTCTTCAAGCGGTCCTCTTCGAGAGGATGAGGTTGAGTATCGAGAGCACCGCATAAACCGCCTCCTCGGTCCTCACGGTCCTCACGCCCTGATCGGGGATGAAGTTCATCACGAAGTCGAAGAGCTGCTCGAGCCTGAGGCCCTGGACTTCAGCTATCTCCCTCAATCCCCTCCTGTAGGACCCGAAGACGACGCACACGTTTCCCTTCGCGTTCCTCAGGGAGCTCTCGAGCCTGCTCCAACCGTCAGTCACCAGCTCTCCTATCCTGCTCGCGCCTATCCTGAGGTCGTAGCCCTCCATCAGCCTGTCCAGGGGCCCCTCCTTGATCTCGACGGAGGTTCCGAGGAAGTAGGGCGACTTCGTCCTCGATAGGAGCCTGAAGCTCAGCCCTCCCTTCTTCCTCCTGATCAGGAGGTAGACCTTGCTCATCGGCCTCCTCTGCGACCTGAGCTTCAGCGGCTTCTCCAGCCCCGCCTCGACGTAGTAGCCCTCCCCCCTTCTCATGACGAGGCCCTCCCTCAGCTCGATGCCGCCTATGGGAATCGATTTGCTCTCGGGATGCGTAGGGACGTTCAGAGGTGGGAGGACGCCGACGTACCTGAGCTCCGGCCTGATGGGGAAGAGCTCCTTCCTGAGGTAAGGCGCGGTGTTCATGTAGTCTATTATCGTCTTCAGGAACCTCGCGTTAGGGTCAGGCCTCTTCGGGTCCTCGTGGAAGATCACCGCCTTCTCGACCCTGAAGACCGCAAGGGCCCTCGCCAGGACGCCGACCCTCACGGTCCTCTCGAGGAGCGAGCCCGTCTCGGTCCCGAAGCTGCTGGGTATGAAGACGTGGACCCTTGGCGTTGGTAGTGGAGGCCCGAAGAAACTCCGCCCCTCCTCCTGCTCCGGCACCACCCAACCCTCAGATGTCGAGCACGAACTTCAGCTCCACGCCCTCCGGCCCCTCGTTCACCTCCATCAACCAGTAGGTCGGCGCCTTAACGTCTATCCCAGGCACGTGCTTCGGGGGGTTGTAGTCCTCTCCTACGGCCTTCCCCCTCACCACCAGCTCTCCCGTCTCCTCAGCGATCTGCGTGACCTTCACTTCGGAAGCCACCAACTTCTCGAGCTGGAAGACGAGGAGGAGCCTCTCGAGCCAGTCGTAGAGAAGGGACATCTTGTCGTAGCCCCTCGCTGTGACCTCTACCTCCCTCCTCGGCTCCGAGACCTCTGCGTTCCTGACGAGCACGGCGAAGAGGGCCTTCCCCGCCTCCTCGAGGGCCTCAGCCAGATCTCTTCCGTAAGCCCTGACGTAGACGTCGCTCGTGTGCTCCAGGAACTCGAAGCCCCTCGAGCCCATCCCGGATCCGATCAGTCGAGCGGGGTGAAATAGCTACCTTGGCTCCGTCAACGTCGCACGACCTTCGGCTCTTCACGCGCAGGACCCCGTACTGAACAGGGCCACATTCCGCACCCGACTTCCTCGATATCAGAAGAATGTGGCTGCTCTCCGCTGATGACTAGCGGATTGCGAGCAGCTCTGGAGGAGCGTCATGCCGTTCAACGACTTAGATTGCCTGTCGCCCAGACCGTCAAGGAGGACGATCAGAACCTGGTCATGCGACAAGAAGTACTCAGCCTCATTTAGCCCAATCGGAGGATTAAGGGTCTTGCAGCGCAATCGTGGGGCTGCACCGGAGGTACGCCACAGCCCATACGAAGTGATAGGAATAAGATTCAGACGAGTTCTTTACTCATGCCCTACACTTCCCCTACTATCTTCAATAGCTCTTCCTTACTCTAGTCATACTCCGGATAGATTATTCTAACAACTTTCCAGAATCTCCATGTATGCCTTTTAACTACTAAATGAGCTAACTCATGAGCAATAATCGATAT
>Ga0272445_1002895_pt1 | contig 11171 bp, 13 predicted proteins | sample YNPCB0031_FD_194404 | JGI IMG/M metagenome (GOLD analysis project Ga0272445, IMG submission 194404) | Hot spring sediment microbial communities from Yellowstone National Park, WY, United States - YNP-CB-003-1 | ecosystem: Environmental > Aquatic > Thermal springs > Hot (42-90C) > Sediment... | reverse complement strand
CGCTGCCCCCTTTCCACAGGGTCTCCATCCCCGCCAAGGCCGCCAGGGGCTGGCTGGTGGCCACCGCCCCCCGCCTCCCCAGGACCACGTGGCGGCGGGAGGGGTAGGGGTAGTGGGTGAGGTCCATCACAGGAAGATCCCTCGGGGCAAATACGCGGACACCACCCAGTTAGGAGCATCCACAATTTCGCTCACCTTTAGGTCAACCGCAACGCTACAGAGCATGTACGCAAGCTCCGGGGCCAAACCAAATTCCTTTCCTAAAAAGTCTACCATGTACCGCACCGCGTCCCTAGCCGCCTTCATCAAGTCAGGACCGATACCAGTAGTCGCAACGAAGCCCCTGTCAGCCACAGATGTAGCGCCGGCGCCAGGTGTTTCGAAGTAAGGGGAAGGCAAGTGGGCCGCTTTCTTAAGTCCAAACTGCAAGCTGATCTTCATGGGGGACTCAATGGCGGTTCCGCACACCTCGCCGTCCCCTTGGGTAGCGTGCGTATCTCCCACAGAGAAGAGCCCCCCATTTACCTGGACAGGGAGGTATAGGCGGGCCCCCTCCACCAGGTCACGAATGTCCATGTTGCCGCCAACCTCTCTAGGAGGAACAACGGAGTGGAGGCCAGGCGCAGCCGGTGCCACCCCAATGGTTCCAGGAAAGGGTCTAAAGGGGAGCCGGATCCCTGGAAGAAATTCCACCCCCTCGACCCCATACCGAGAAATGTGAAGGCCAGGCTCTGTGAAGTCGTCCGCTAGGAGTCCGAAGCCCGGTATGATAGCTGTCCAACCCCAGCCGGAACCCTCCAGGCCGATCACGGTCACCTGAAGCGCATCCCCTGGTTCAGCCCCCTCAATGAACACTGGACCCGTCACCGGGTTTACCCTACTAAAGTCCAGGCGGGCCACATCCGCAGGAAGGGAGTCAGGACCCAGCTGGCCCCCAGAAGCGTCCACCACCTCAAAGGTAACCACATCGCCCGGGACCACAGTCAACACCGGAGACAGGCTGTTATCCCAGCCAAAATGATGCTGATGGGAGTGAATCGTTTTAACAGCCCTCATTTTAGGTACACCTCCTCGTAGTTCACCGGGATATGGATGGGGTCGACGTAAATGCTGTCTGGCCCTCCCAGGCGAGCAGATCGGAGGGTAAAGCGCTTCTCGTGGAATATGGGAATCCAGGGAGCGTCCTCCATGATGCGCTTGAAAAGATCCCTATACCCAGCAACCCGCGCAGCTTGCTCTTGAGGCTGCACCATGGCATCCAAGGCCTGAGCCTTCCGATCAAGATCCTGGTTGCAGTACCAGGCCCAGTTCCACCCTCCGGGCACAGCGGCGGCGCAGGAGAGGATGGGCCAGTAAAAGTTGTTGGGATCCGGGTAGTCGGCAATCCAGGCCATGCCACCCGACCAGACCATGGGCGCTTGTCCTGGAGTCCCCGCCGCTTCGATGACCGTGCTCTGGGCTAGGGTCTTGAGCTCAACCTTAACCCCAACGCGGGCTAGGTCCTGCTGGATCGCTTGGGCGATGCGGGGATTGGGATCGGTGTTGTTGGCATAGAGCACCGTACTAAACCCATTGGGGAAACCGGCCTCCGCCAGAAGCTGTTTGGCCTTCTCGAGGTTGTAGGGGTAGCCTGCGTAGTCCTTAGCGTAACCCGGCATAAGAGGAGGAAGAATCTGCACCGCCGGCGTAGCCCGGTTGTTAATCAAACGGACGATTTTTTGCTTATCGATGGCCATGTTTAAGGCTTGGCGCACCTTGATATTGTCAAGGGGGGCAACCTTCACATTCAGGGTCACGTACCCGGTATGAAGCTGTTCGCCTATGGCTACCAACGAGCGCAACTTTGGGCTGCTCATCACTTCGTTAAACCTTGCCGGTGGAATGCCATCCCCTAACAGGTCAACCTCTCCCCGCTGAAATCTGAGAAAGGCGACGTTGGGGTCAAGGCCAATCAAGAAAACCACCTCCTGGACTCGGGGCCTCCCCGCCACAAAGTACTGCGGATTCCTCTCCAGGACGACCCTCTGGCCTAAGCGCCACTCCTTAAGCTTAAAAGCCCCTGTGCCAACCGGATGTTTCCCGAAGTCGGCTCCCCAGCGCTCCACCTCCTCTCTGGGCACAACGTGGGCAAAGTTGAGGGCTAACTTGTGCAAGAATGATGCGTCTGGACGTTCCAAGGTAATCTGAAGCGTGCGCTGATCCAGCACCTTGATGCCGGTAACCTCCTTAGCCTTGCCCTCGACAAACGCCTTGGCCCCCTCGATCCCCAGATAAAAGCTTTGGCCAGGGCTCTGCGTTTTGGGGTTCAAAGTGCGCTCCAGGCTGTATTTAACGTCCTGGGCAACAAGGGGTCGGCCGTTATGGAACCGCACTCCACCCCGAAGGACAAAGGTGTAGGAGCGACCGTCTTTGGAAATAATGTATTTTTCTGCTAGATGGGGCTTGAGCCTAGTGGTTCCGGGCTCATAATCCAGAAGTCCATCGAAGATCGACTTTATGATGGACCAGTTTTGCCAGTCGTAACCGATCGCGGGATCAAGGGTAGAGATGTCGTCCTTGAAAGAGACGTAGATGGTCCCCCTACCTCCTTGGGCCCAGACCGATGCCAACACCAGGGTAGCCAACAGCCCAATCATCCTTAAACCAGCGAACTTCATCGCCCACCTCCTATGTGTAGCGCACACGAGGGTCTAACACAGTGTACATCAGGTCGGCCAAAAGGTTGCCGACCACAACCGAGGCCGCTGTAACCAGTACTACCCCCAGAACAATGGGAATGTCCACTTGCTGAATGGCCTGCCACGCCAATTGGCCGATGCCCGGCCAACCGAACACCGCTTCGACGACCACCACCCCCCCCATAAACACGCCCAAATCCGCTCCCACCATGGCCACTATGGGTAACAGAGCGGGGCGCAATGCGTGCTTGCCAAGAACCACCCAGGGGCTTAGTCCCTTGGCCTTGGCAGTCCGAACGTAATCGGTGGCCAAGACCTCTCGTAGGCTACTCCGAGCCATCCGTGCATACCACCCCCCTCCGGTCAAACCTAAGGTAAGTGCAGGAAGAACAGCATGTTGCCAAGAGCCATAGCCTCCCAAAGGAAATATCGGCCACAAGTATCCGAAGGTGTACAAGAGCAAGAGACCTAAAGCGAACTGGGGCGCCGCCACCATGGCAAAGGCCCAAACCGTAACCAACCGATCCCAGATGCGCCCAGAGGAAACCGCAGCCAAAATACCTAGAGGAAGACCTATAGCAAGTTCAGCAAAGATACCCAACAAAGTTAGTTGCAACGTCGGCGCGAGCCTCGAAAGGATCAGCTCCCGCACCTCCGTTCGCTGCATGTACGATCTCCCAAGATCACCCCGCAACAGGCCTCCCAAGTAGCGCACGTAGCGCTCGTATAGAGGCCTATCCAGCCCCAGTTCCTTCCGAACCATGGCTACGCTTTCTGGGCTAGCACTTCTCCCCGCTACCAACCGGGCTGGATCCGCGGGAAGGAGGTAGAGAAGACCAAAAGTAATGGTGGCTACGGCCAGCAGCACCAGCCCCCCTTGAAAAAGCCTTCCAAGGAAGTATCTGATGGTCATCCCCAAACCTCCCGGAGGCTGTCGCCTAAGACATTAAAAGCCCAAGCGGTGAGCAGGATAGCAAGGCCGGGAAAGGCCACAAGCCAAGGGGCCTGGGTAAAGTACGATTGGCTTTCGTTGATGATGCCACCCCATGATGGCGTTGGGGGCTGCACGCCAACCCCGAGGAACGAAAGGGCCGCCTCCAAGAGCACCGTAGAAGCCAGCCCAAGGCTACCCCAAACCACCAAGCTAGGGGCCAGATGGGGAAGCAGGTGCTGGACCATGATTCGCCAGGGCGTGGCACCGAGGGCCACCGCCGCCTCAACGAACTCTCGCCTCGAAAGAGCGAGGGTTTGCGCGTAAATGACCCGCGCCACCTGAACCCAGCTCACGAGTGCGATGACCAAGGCGACGATCCAGATGCTGGGTTTCAGGATGGCCGCCAGAGCAATGGCCAGGAGAAGGGCGGGGAAAGCTGTCATTACGTCGGTGAATCGCATCAGTAATCCACCTATCCATCCGTGGAAATAGCCTGCGATTAAACCAATAAGCGTTCCTATGGCCAAAGCCACCCCATTCGCAAGAACTCCAACAATAAGGGATGTGCGGGCTCCCCACACAATTCTCGAGAACAAATCCCGCCCCAATAGGTCCGTACCCAAAACGAACTTCCCGCCTGGCGGTAAGGGTTGACCATCCGCTGTGATGCCCTCTGGAAACTGCTGGGCCGGGTCGTAGGGGGCTACAAGGGGTGCCAACAGCGCCATAACCACCACGGCTATGGCTACAGCCAGCGCAGCCAGAAACCATGGATCACTTAGGAGCTTCCGCCACCGCTGACGCATCACCCTCTCCCAGTCCTTGGGTCGAAAGCATCCCTAAGGGCATCCCCGAGCAAATTGAACGACAAAACTGCTATAAATATTGCCAAGCCGGGGAAGATCGCTAACCAAGGAGCGCTTTCTACATACCCTCGAGCTTCGTTCAGCATAGATCCCCACGAAGGTGTGGGTGGTTGAATGCCCAGACCCAGAAAGGATAGAGTGGACTCAGCAAGGATAGCATTGGCCGTGGATAGGCTTCCTTGTACGATCAAAGGGCCACCCAAGTTCGGGAGGACATGACGAAAGACGATGCGCGCATGGGATGCTCCAAGGGCTACTGCGCTTACTACGTAATCCTTTTCTATCTCCGCAAGCACTTGGCCCCTTACCAGTCGGGCGACTGAGGGAGCAGTAACGATGGAAATGGCTAAAATTGTGTTAAAGAGGCCAGGGCCTAGGACGGCAGCCAAGGTGAGTGCCAAGACCAAAAAGGGAAAGGCGAGGAGAGCATCCACAAAACGCATAAGAAGGGAATCTAGCCAACCCCGAAAATAGCCCGCCACCAAGCCCCATAACCCCCCTACCAACATCGCTAGGGTCACCGCGGTAAAGCCGACCACCAAAGAGACCCTTCCCCCATACAAAGTCCGAGCCAAGACGTCTCGCCCCAACGCATCGGTTCCAAAGGGATGGAGGTGATTGGGGGGTTGCAAGAGGCTGTCGAAATCGGTCGCAGTTGGCGAAAAAGTGCTCAACCACGGTGCAAAAAGTGCGCTAAGAGCAAAAACAGCCAGCAAGAACCCTCCAGCTATGCCGAAGGGGTGGGTTCCGATTCTACGCCAGAAGCGAGGGTTCATGCCACCTCTTTACCGGTACCTGATCCGAGGGTCCACCAGGGCGTATAACACGTCGACCAGCAAATTGACCAGGAAGACGCTTATGGCGGCGATCAATACCACGCCCTGGAGGACAGGAAAGTCCCTCGTCAACACCGCATCTACCACTAGCCGACCAAAACCGGGAATCGAGAAAATCTGCTCTGTTACCACAGCTCCACCAAGGAGGCCACCCAACTGTAGCCCCATGACCGTAAGAATCGGGATGGCGGCATTACGGAGGGCATGCTTAAGCAGAACCGTCCGCTCGTCCAAGCCCTTGGCTAGTGCGGTTCTAATGTAATCTTGCGAAAGCACCTCTAATACACTATTCCTAGTAAAGCGTGCCAGGGCACCAGCCAACCCTGTGCCCAAGGTCAACGCCGGGAGGATCATTAGCGAAAGGTTTTTGGGCAAGTCAACCCAGAATTCCACATAGCCGGAAGGCGGTATCCAACGCAGGCGTATGCTAAACAAGTAGATCAGCAGTATGCCCAGAAAGAAGTTCGGTATGGAGACGCCGATCAGCGAACCGGACGTCACGAGACCATCCAGCCACTTCCCCCTATTTGTTGCGGCTAGAAGGCCCGCCGGGACGCCGATACCTATGGCGATCGCCATGGCAAAGACAGCCAACTCTATGGTCGTAGGAAGCTTTTCTCCTATGAGCTTGCTTACCGGGGTACTGTCCTTTATCGATCTGCCAAGATCCCCTTGAATCGTCGATAACAACCAGTTCCCAAACTGAACAGCCAGGGGCCTATCCAAGCCCAGAACGTGCCGCAATTCTTCCGCCGCCCGGGGATCCGGCTCCTCTCCAAGGAGGAGTCGAACCGGATCCCCAGGTAGGATTCGCGTTAGGGAAAAAACCGTCAGCGAAACCACGAGTAGGGTGGGAATGGCTTCTAAAAGTCGGCGGAAGAGAAACGTGCTCATTTCAGCTCGACACTAGCGAACCTCAGGATGCCGTCTGGAATCAAGGGCAGATCGGCTAGGCGCTTGCTGGCGCCGATCAGGACTTGCGGGTGGTAGACGTAGATGTAGGGGACGTCCTCGAGGATGATCTTCAGGACCTCCGAATACAGGCTCCGCCGCACCTCCATCACCCGGGTCGCGCGAGCTCGATTGAGAAGCGCATCGACTTTGGGATTGCAGTAACCGGCATTGTTCAGAGGCCCACCACAACGCATGAAATCGTAAATGTTGCCGTCTGGATCCGGGCGTCCGCTCCAACCGAGAAGGGCGGCTTGGTAATCCTTCTTGTCGGTTCGATCAAGCAGGGTACCAAATTCCACTTGCTGGATCTGAATACGGATCCCCGCCTCGGCTGCCATGGCCTGGTAGACTTGTGCAAGCTGGGTAAGCACGGGCCCCGGTGCAGTTAAGAGGGTGAAAGAAAAGCCGTTGGGAAAACCCGCTTCCTGCAGCTTTTTCCTCGCCAAACCGATATCCCGCTTGGGTACCGGTATCTCGGGGTCGTAACCAGGAGAGCCGGGTGGGAAAGGCCCGTTCGCAGGCGTAGCCGTCCCCAGGAAAACCACGCGGTCAATGGTTTCCCGATCGATCGTGGCAGCAAGAGCTTGGCGCAGGGCTTTGTTGTTGAAGGGAGGACGGGTTACGTTTAGCCAGATGCCCTGAAAACCCAGGCTCGGGAACGCATACAGCGCCAAATCAGGGTTGCCCCTCACGCGATCAAGGTCTTTGGGGGCCACAGGAGTAATGACGGTAGCTGCGCCGGACACCAGGTTGGCCAAGCGGACATCGTCATCCGGGTAGGGACGGTAGACTAACTCGTCAACTTTAGGGAACCCCTTGCGCCAGTACTGCTCGTTTCGTGCCAACACGATGCGGTCCTGACGCCTGCGCTCCACGAACCGGAACGGCCCCGTCCCCACAGGGTTGTTGGCGAAGTCCTGACCATAGCGCTGGACTGCAGCTGGGCTTGCCATCATCCCGGCTCTATCGGTAAGCACATAAAGGAATGGGGCGAAGGTGTCACGAAGGACGACCTTGACAGTGTACTTGTCTACAACCTGGACTTCCTTGACCGGGGCCAGTTCCCCCTTTCGGCGGGAGCCCTCAGCTGTTAGAGCGCGATCCAGGTTAAACTTGACCGCCGTGGCATCGAAGTCGGTTCCGTCATGGAACTTTACGCCTTGCCTGAGCTTAAAAGTATAGGTTAACCCGTTGTCGCCCACCGCCCAGCTCGTGGCCAGCATCGGAACGATCTTCAGGTTCTGGTCTAAGTCAACCAATTTGTCGTAGATTTGGTTTAACACCTGTCGATCCACCAAAGCCGAAGAAAACACCGGATCGAGATTGGGCGGATCTGCGTCTAAACCGACAACGACCGTGGTCTTAGCAAACACCAATCCGAACAGCACCAGAACAAAGCCTACCCACCTCATCCCTCATCACCCCCTTTGAAAGCCTCGGCTCCTAGCGCCGAAACTTCCACGCGTTTTAAGTGCTCCCTCATGGTCTCACGAGCTCTAGCGGCATCTTTGGACACTATGGCCTCCAGGATTCGCTCGTGACCCATGAGGCTGGCCAAGGGATCGTAAACCCGTCTCATAGCCCGCAGACGTGTCTCCCTAAGCCCCGCATTGAGAGCTGAGATGATTTCTAAGAGTATTGGATTCCCTGATGCTTCTGCAATCAGGCGGTGGAACTGTATGTCAAGGAAGAGGAACTTATGGGAGTCATCGATAGCTCTCTTCTGCTCCAAGACCACTTCCTTCAGGGCCTGGAGATGTTCCGTGGTGGCGCGCTGAGCTGCTAACCCAGCTACCTCCGGCTCCAGTATTAGCCGAAACTCAAAAAGATGAGAAATGTCGGGCGAAGAAATCCTCCGGGCCAAAAGATGGCCCATTGAGCTCGCGGGATCAGAAACCCGGGCTCCTTCGCCCTGCCGAATGGTGACTAATCCCATGGCCTCGAGGAGCCTAAGGGCTTCACGCACGGAGCCACGGCTCACCCCGAAGCGCTGAGCCAACTCTCGTTCGGACGGAAGTATATCCCCCGGAGACCAAAACCCGTTTTTGATAAGGGCTTCCATCTCCCTGGCGATTAGGTCACCAACTCTTAGGGGCCGCATATCTTAACTGGTTAGACCTCCTGACCAGCTTTGCCGCCAATTTTACCCCTTCTTGTTAGGTTGCGTCAAGAACTCTGGCCAGGACTTTACCCACATCCTGCTTGCGTGGTGAACCCGGACGGACACATGCCTTCGTGTGCTACTTGACCCCAACCCCTGGGATGTGAAAAAAGAGGGGTGCTATGGACTCCAACCGGGAGCACCCCCTCTACTATCTTGACGCAGAAACCCTTCTCGTGGCTATCTACATCTGGGTGGGTCACGGGCTTAAGCCCGTAGCTTGCTGACGAGCTCAAGGCCCTTCAGGCCCAAGGGTTCAAGCTCCCCAAAAAGCAAAAGCACCAGAAAGCCACCTTGGCCGAACTCCTGACCCTGGCCATTTTTCTCTTGTTGCAGGGCCAGGACCTGGCCAAAGGCTACCTGGCCGCTAGAACCACCCTCAAGGCCTACTTCCCCTCACTCCCCCACCTCTCCCGCTTTTATCGGGTCCTGCAAAAGGCCCCGGAGTTGCTGGCCCACCTCACCGTGAGGCTTTCCGGGGGAAAAGGCCTTCTGCAGGTGGTGGACCTCAAACCCATCCCCCTGGCCCACGGCCACCGCATCCACGGCCTCTCCCTCCCTGAGGCTGCGGTGGGGGTAGGACCTCTGGGGGCCTTTGGCGGGTATGTGCTGATGCCGGTGATGAACGAGCGGGGCCTCTTCTGGAACCTAGCCCCTTCGGGGCTGACCCGCTGGGCCCTTCTCCCCGGAAATGCCCGGGAGACCTGGGGGAGGGACTTGGTGGCGGACCTTCCCGCGGTCTTGGGGGACCGGGGATTCCGTTGGGTCCAGGGAGTCAAGACGCCGCCCTACCGGGTTCGTGGGGGGAAGGTGGTGGAGACGGGGTGGAGGGGGTGGATGGGGAGGGTCAGGAACTGGATTGAGACGCGTTTCAGTGTGATGGTGCGATCTTTGGGCCTTCACCGTATAGCTGCTTTCCCGTCAGGGAAACATCTTGCAGCTCGGTCCTTTTGGGGCCTGGCGGCCCGGGTAAACCTGATCCTCTTGGTCCACAACCTCATTCGGAGCCGGGTCTTGCTCAGGATGGCCGGAGTGGAGCTATGAGGTAGCACACGAAGGCATCTCTTCTTCCAACACCTGCTCGATGACGGCCTTGACCCCTTCCCGGATGCGCCGGCTGATCTCCTCCTTGGTCAACCTCTTGAGCTCCTCTCGGTCCATTCCGCCCTCCATGCTTAACCCACAAAATACGCGACACTACCCTCCGCTACGTCCTGGATCCCCAGGACCTCACGCCCAGGGAACTGGAGGACATCCTCTCCGACTACGAAGAGGTGGAAGACCCCCTGGACGAGAAGGCCTACCGGAAACGGGTGGAGAAGAGCGCCTTCCCCGGCGAGACCTTCCGGGTCCTCAAGGAAAAGGACATCCGGCGCTACGGGGAGTACCGCACCAGGAGGCTGGTGCTGGAAGCGTGGGAGAAGCTTCTAGCGGCGCACTCAGGCCTTCTATAGGGGCAACTTCTCCAACTGGTACCGCCGTGCTCCGGTCTTGTGGTAGTGGACACGAAAGCGCGCCAAGAAAGGCGGTTGGTTCCTCTTCAGAAAGGCGAGGACTTTGCTCTGGGCCTGGGTGAACTCTGTGGCTAAAGCAAGCCACCAGCCCTTTTCCGGATTCTTGGGCAGGGGGAGCAGGATGACCCTGGCATCATAGCGCAGGATGGCGGCCTTTTCTGCCTCCCGATAGCGCATCCGCTTGTCCAGGGTCAAAATCACCCATCCTTGGGCGGCCACGTGGCGCAACAGGTCCTCGTCCGGCATGTCTTGGGGGAAATGATCGTCGTGCAGTTCAACCACCAAACCCTGCCGCCGAAGCTCCTGCCCAAAGCGTTTCCCCAGGTTGCGGTCGCAGAAGTACACCGGGCTCACGCGGCCATGCCCTCAAACACCACGGCCTCCCGAACCGCCTCCGGGGGAAGCCCATAGTCCTCGGCCAGCTCATTCAGCTCCTCACCCGCGTCATAGCGCCAGGCCAGAACCCGGGTCTCCACGCCTTTCACCGCCGGGGCCCCAAAGGCCACCCTGGCGTCCAGGGCCACCCAGTCCGCTTTAGTCTTCTCCCCCACCGGGGGCCAGAAGCGAACGGGCATTCCGCTTTCGTCCCGATCCACACGCCTGAGGTAGGACTCTAGAATGTCCCGAAGAGCCAGTTGCCCGCTTCTCGTAAGGGAAAGCAACTCCCCTCCACGCTCCACGAAGATTTCCCCTAGCCCAGCCTGTAGGTCCAGGAGAAGGGGCCGCTCCACCCCCAGAAGAGCTCTCGCCGCCTCCACCGCTCGGCGCACCCGTTGCATGGAGATCTGGTGCTCGTGGCGCAAAGCGGCCAGAACATTGGCCTCCACCAGGTTGTTGAAGGAGAGAAGCGGACCGGAAAAGGGGGTCTGGATCAAGGGCGGGGACCACTCCCGCCTTCTGCCCCCCTCAACGGGGTAGCTACGCCCCCTCACCCAGGTCCTGAGGGTGGCCTCTGGCACGCCCAGGTACCGGGCCGCCTGCCTCAGGGTGTAAAGGGGGCGGTCCTTGGGGGGCAGGTCCAGAACCCCCAGGAGGGCAGAATCCCCGTCCCGCCGGACCCTCGCCATGCCTTCCAGCTTAGCACGGTCCAAATAACCAGCCTCGGGAAAAAAGTGCCGTTAAACTGAGAGGCTGTCGTAGAAGTCCCCCACAGGCAGTTACGCGGCCCTGGCCAGCCGCTTCACCAACAATCGTAGCATGCCCAGATAGACCCAGGCCTCGCTTACCC
>Ga0272445_1002894_pt1 | contig 11176 bp, 8 predicted proteins | sample YNPCB0031_FD_194404 | JGI IMG/M metagenome (GOLD analysis project Ga0272445, IMG submission 194404) | Hot spring sediment microbial communities from Yellowstone National Park, WY, United States - YNP-CB-003-1 | ecosystem: Environmental > Aquatic > Thermal springs > Hot (42-90C) > Sediment... | reverse complement strand
GAAAATGAAGTAATTACCAAATATTATGAAACCCAAATTATTTATGTTTATGGAGAGAAGATTATTGAGATCAAATAAAATTAAATTTTTGACAATTGCCTCTTCCATTTTCTCTTTAACTTTAATTAGGGCATCAAAATCATCTTTTAGAAAATTTCATCATATAACCAGCTAACATTTTTCTTTTTTCTTTAAAATCAGGATCTAATTTGCTTACAAGCGCCCAAAATTCTTTATTATGATTTCTGACAATCAAATGGCACATTTCATGAATAACTATATGTTTAATTAATTCTTCTGGTAGATATTCTAAATTCTTATTAAAAATTAAAATTTTCTTTCTATAATTACAACTTCCCCATCTCTTTTTCATTTTCCTAAACAAAATTTTCTCTGGCTTAACATTCAAAATTTTGCTTATCTCATCAACAAAAACTTTCACCAAATTATAAAGATTCTCTTGTTTATAAATTTCTAACCCTTCTGCAATTTTCTTTATTTCATTCAATCTCTCTATTCTTTTCTCTATCCATCTTCTGTGCTTTTCTAAAATTTCTTTTTCATTAACTTCAACTCCTATCGGTACAATTATTTTAACCCCCTCTAACCCCACTTCCAATCTCAAATACTTAACCTTTCTTTTGTAAATTAAAATTCTCTTACCTTTCATATGTAGAGACAAAATCAAAAACTTCTTGGAATAATTTATCAAATTCTTCGTAAGTTAAATTGTATTTAGTTTTAATTCCTGCAAAATATTCTCTTATCCTTCTTGAAACTTCTCTTAAAAGTGCTGGATTTTTGCTCCATCCTGAGGAAAGTAATGGTTCTATCTTTTTATATATTTCTTTTGCAATACTCTCGCTCTCCTCTTTTTTAATTTTTTCGAAATTCTCTAATATTAACTTAATACCAAATTCTAATTCATTTAATTTTGTTTTTTCTTTTTCTCTTTCTTTTTCTTCAATATAATTCAAAATCTTCTCGATCTCAATTCCTAATGAAATATAATCTATTTCGTCTTTTTGCCATTTTTCAATCAATTCTTTTACCCTTTCTGCAATACTTTTATATACAGGATTTTTAGAACTAAGAACACAAATATGCTTTAATGCATAAAGCGTCCCTATTGTTTTTTCTTCTTCTGTTAAATCTGAATATTTCAAAGATCGAATATAGTTTAAATCAATTACGCTCGGCTTAATTTTAGGTATAATTCCTTTAACTTCAATTAATTCATGGATTATTTTTATAGTTTTGTCAAAGAATTTCTCTATTTTTTCTTTTTCATCAGGTTTTATCGTTATTTTTTTGTATCGCTCATATAATGCTGTCATCCATTTATAATCAGTTAGATATTTAATCATTCTCCCATCAGATGCTAACATCTCAAACCACCTTCGCAGTTCTTTATAAAGCAAAACAAATTTATTTTCAATTTCTTCATTTTTTAATATCATCTGTAAGGCTTTTTCAAATGCATCTCTATCAAAATTTCCTATTAATCCGTCAAAAATTGCTTTAATATCATCTAAAATTTTCAAAAATTCTTCGAATATCTCAACTTTATTTTTAATTTCTTTTTTAATACTTTCTTCTTCCTTCTCTAAATAAAACTTAAAAGCTTTTTCAATAAATTTGAAAATCCCAACATAATCAACAATTAAACCAGCCACCTTTTCTAAATAAGGTCTATTAACTCTTGCAATTGTTTGAAGCAATCTATGATTTTTCAAAAGTTTGTGTAAATATAAAACACCCAGCTTTGGCTCATCAAATCCTGTAATTAACATATCAGTGACAATCAACAATTTAGGGTATTCTTCTTTTCTAAACTTCTCTATTATTTGAGCAATAATTTCATTAGTATCATTAATTTTGAATCTTTCAATTAATTTGCGTCTGTATTCTTGAATTTCTTCTTCATCATCTTGATTAAAAGTCATAACCACTTCACTATACTCTGGAGGTAAATAATTATCTAAAAACTTTTTATATATTACGCAAGCTTTTCTGCTTCCAGTAACAATCAACCCTTTAAATTTCCCATCAAAATTTTTCTTAAAATGATCTGCTAGGTCTTTACAAATTTCTGCAATTTCTTTTGGATTTTCCAAAAACACTTTAATTTCATTAAGTCTTTTTCTTACTTCATCTTTAACTTGCTTTAGCTCCATTTCATCGCCAATATCTTCTGCATCTACCTTTTCTAAATACCATTCTACATCTTCATCTTTTAACCCAATTTTCTCTTTTCTTAATTCATAAATTATTGGCACCACAAATCCATCTTTTTCTGCTTCATCCATAAAATATTTATCTAAATAAAGTTCCTTATCTTCATCACTAATATACCCAAACTGCTTATAAGTATCCCTATCTGCATATGAAATAGGAGTTCCAGTAAAACCAAAGAAAAAAGCGTTTTGCAAAACATTTTTCATTTTCATAGCCAATCTTCCATATTGACTTCTATGAACTTCATCCAAAAAACAAATAACATCTTTTCTCTTTTTTATTTCTCCCTTTTCTTCAAGTTCGCCTAACAAAAATTCTTCATCTAAATTAAATTTATGAATTAAAGTCAAAAATACCCCTCTTTTGCCTCGATAATCATCATAAATTAAAACTTCTTTCAAAGCATTAATACTTTCTATTTTTTCAAAACTAAAATTTAAATCTAAAGCACTTAATTCTTCATTAAACTGCCTTTCTAAATCTCTTCTATCAACAATGAAAAATATTGTTGGCTTTCCTAGTTCAAAATAAAGTTTATGAGCAGAAAAAATCATTGTTAAAGTTTTTCCAGAACCCTGCCAATGCCAAATTAGTCCTTTATTTTTATCAGTTTTCCCTTCTAAATTATCAATTACTCTTTGATAAATCTTATTTGCCGCTCTATATTGCATATATCTTGCAATCACCTTTGTCATTTCTCCTCGAAATTCTCTTACAAAAATAAAATTCTTTAAAATATCAAGTAAAGTTTCAGGTTTTAGCATTTCAAAAATCGCTACATCTTCTCTGTATCCTTCCCATTTCCAAACTTCTTGCCTTATATCATCTAACCAAGGAACAATCGGAAAATACTTAACTACTTCAGCAAAACCAATCCCAATTTGAATGTATTTGTAAAGTTCTGGCGCTACTTTCTCGTATCTTTTTATTTGCTTGTAAGCATCAAAATAATCTTTTTTATCTGTATAAGGATTTTTACATTCAATATTTATTAAAGGAATTGCGTTTACAATCAAAAGAATATCAAGTCGAATGTTTTCTCTTCCGACAAATTTAAACTGATTAGTTACAACAAAATCATTATTTTGAAAATTTTTATAATCGAAAAGCTGAATGTATTTTACAATCCTTTCTTTTTCAGTTTTAATCGGCACTCCATACTTTAAATAGTTTAAAATTTCTTTGTGCCCACTTTGATCTGTTGGAGCATATTTGAGTTTATTAATTACCGCATTCAAGTCATCTTCAGTAAGTTCAGTATCTTTATTAATCTCTAAAATCTTTTTCTTTAAATCCTCAATAAGCAAAGGCTCATCAAGGCTTATTCTATTTAACTTTTCAGCTTCAACATAATTCCATCCTTTTTCTTTTAATTTTTCTATCACCCACTCTTCAACCAATTTTTTCTCTAATTGCCTCATTTTTAAATTATATTTATTATTTTTTATTTTGTTGCTTTTTGAATTTCTTGACTTTTTGTTTCTTAATATGTTATAATAATATTATCACGCCCCGGGTTAGGCTATGCCGCCCGGGGAGATTTTTTTATAAAATCTTTTAATCTTTTTACATTACACTGAAATAAACCCTTAGAAATTTCATCGTATTCTTTTCCTTTACAACCGCTAGCAAAAACTAAAATTACTTGTTTATTTAATTCAATTAATTCTTTAACCAATCTAAAATAATCTCCATCACCGCTAAAAAGTATAATTCCATCAATTTCGTTAATTCTTTTCATAACGTCCAAAGTAATTTCAACATCAAAATCACATTTTCTTCTTAATAAACCGGCTTGATTTAAAATATCATTCAAAGAAGCTACAAATTTATTGTAATCCTCTGGTTTAATATTCCCTGACTCAAAAAGGTTGTATATTTTATTTTGAAACTTAAAACGTGGAGCAATTTTTACTTCAGCGGGTACCCATTTTACTTCTTTGCTGACTAAATTGTATCCAATTTCTTTTATTTCTTGGTGAAATTTCTCTGATTTTTCATTCCCTCTTTCTAATCCAAAATAAAATCTTATATCTATAATTTCAGGATAGCTTTTTAAATAATCACAAAGTCTTTTAGTATCAATTTCCCATTTTAACTTTTTAAACCAACCATAAACATTCGCCCAATCTATTAAAACAATCGTTTTTCCTTTTAACTTAAATCTAAACTCATTCATATTTCTATTTTTTCAATATCAATTTCTTGGCTCATAATTTTATTAAGCATCGTTTTAAACAATTCCTCATAAAGTTCCTTTTTCTTTTTCTCAATCTCAATTTTTTGATCAATGGTTTGTAAAATCTCCGCAATATCTTGCTGTTCGGGGAGAGGGGGGAGAGGGATTTTGAGATTTTTAATTTTTGAGAGATTTAAATATGGTAATGTTGAGCCACCAGAAGATTCTGATAATTTTTTAGTAACGAGATAATAAAAAACAAAATCAACAATTATCTTATTTTGATTTACTATTAAAGCACAAAGGTGATTTACAATACAGGAAGGTATCTTAAGTTTCGCTCTTTTTTCTAAATTAATACTTGCTCCACTTTTGGGGAAAATTATTGTTTCAGCAGGAAATAACTTCAAATTATATTCTTTTATTGCTTCTTCGTTAATTAAGTCCCACTTTTCTATATACGGCTTCTCACCGTCTAAATGCTGGACTCGTACGAATGGATATTTTCCATTTTCAAAGTATTTTAACTCTTGCGGTGCATTACCTCCGCTCAATATTTCGCACACTTCTCCCAACCTCACCACTTCCCAATCTTCTGGAATTTCTCCGATTTCAGTTTTCTTTAATTTCAAACCTAATTTTTCAATTTCCGAACTCGTTAGCTCGCCAACTCGTGAACTCATCAATTCTTTAACTCGCAAACCCGCTAACCCGTAATGAAATAATAAATGCATCAAACTCTTTTTCAACTCCTTCGTCTTCTCAATAATCCTTTCCTGAATCTCAACCGCCTCCTGAATCGTATCAAGAATTTTAACGATTTTTTGCTGGATGTGAAGAGGGGGAAGAGGAATTTCAAGGTTTGCTATATCATCATTATTTAAAGATTTTTGTATGGCTTTATCACTTGCTAAACTATCTTTTAAATCATTAAACCATTTCGATAAAAAAATTTTCTCTAAATATCGTGGGTCAACTTTTTCAGGATTACATAAAATTCCTGCAAATCCTGTCGATAAAATATATTTATCAATTTCATCTTTATTAGCCTCTGTAAAAGAATATACTTTTATCGTGTTAATCATCCTTGCAAACCATACCGAATTTAATCGAGGCTGCATATTGGCTCTGGATGGTCTTTTTTGATATGTAGTTTTACATTCAGGCGCAATAATTTTATTTCCTTCAATTGATGAAGTAGAAAGATATTCTTTTTCTCCTTCAAATTTTTCTATACCACTTCCTAAAATTTCAAAATATTTTTTCTCTCCTAATTTTTTTGTTGGCCAAGGCGATTTCATAGTTTTGAAACTTTTTTAATTATTTCAACATAAGCATTGGGTATTTCATTAGGTTCAAGTGCTTGAGCAATAGCCTTTCCGATTCTCCACCTTTTATTATTTTTTAACAATTCATAAACCTTTTCTTTTAAATCCCCATTTTCTATCTCTAAATATCTATCATTAATTTCATATCCCCAGTGTTCTTTTACGAATTTAATAGCATTTATTATCTTATTACGTAATGTGCTTTCACCAGAATTTTCAGTTATTATTTTTTCGAAAGGTTGACATACAAAAATATTGTAATCTCTTAATTTATTTTTCAAACCATCACCATCAAGAGATTCTAAATTAGACTTTTCTTCATTTTTAATAATATTATTTTCTTCTAATTTTTGAAGAAACAACTCCCTATCATTGAGTTTGTCATCATCAATAAGAACAATAAATTGGATATTTAGACTTTTTAAAAGTTTGATGAAAAACCAGATGTTATCACCTCTACCATTGATAACAGAAACAGAATTATAATCAAAAGAGTAATTTGCCTCAATTTCTTTTTCGTCTTCTTTTGTTTTTTCTATAATCTTTTTAGAAGCTTCACTAAAAAATCCTTCCTCGCTATCTCCTTCTACAACTAAAACTCTTTTAGCAAAAAATATTTCCTCTAAATTTCGACCGTGTATTTCTAAAATTTTTCTTTCATCAGGAGAAAGGTTTATTTTATAATGTTTTGTTTTGTTAACTTCTTTACCGACTCTAATAATATTATCTATTTGGGTTATGTCGATCAAACGATCAGAATGTGTAGTTATAATGACTTGAGAGTATTCAGAGAGATTTTTAAGAGAAAATATCAATTGCCTTTGGCTATGAGGGTGCAAACCAATTTCTGGTTCATCGATCCCATAAATTATAAATTTCTTCTCTTCATCTCTAATATATTTTGCCATTGCTCTAAATAAGGAAATAATAATTAAATTTTGCGTACCTAAGCCTTTTTTAAAGACTTCAGGAATATAACCGTCATCTATCAAAATTTTCATTTCATTTAAAAAATCGGAGTATTTAGTTGACGATGGTGAGAGATTAATTTTTTTGATATCTGTTTGATCTTTAGAAATTTTTTCTAAATCAGCAATTATTTTTCGAACTTCGTTGATATTCATTAATTTATTTTTTGCTTCATCGATACTTGATATTACATCATCCAATTTTTCTTTCGGAGCCTTTTTGATAATTATTTCCTTAAAATATTTTAATGGAGACTTCCATCTTATTGGAGCAATTTCCATAATATTTCTTAACGATTTCACTCGTAGAAAAAATAATTTTTTCTCAAAATCAAAATAATATCCAAATGGTTTATTATTTTTTTGTTGCCATTGATTGTTAATCTTAACTTCAAATGAACCATCATTTTGCTTTGAAAATTTATATCTTACAACAACTACTGAATTGAATTCCGAATTAATTTGTCTAAGCTCATTACCTTCAAGAACAGCTTCTATTATTATTTCTCTATCTTCTTCGCCATTAAAAAAATGATCTGTAGATGGCTCAAAATTAGGCAAATATACATCGCCAAGCAAAAGATCTAATGCCTCTATTATATTTGTCTTACCTGCATTATTGGGGCCAACAAGAATATTCAAACCCTTGTTAAATTCTATTCTCTCTTCCTCTATGGACTTAAAGTTTTTTATATATAACTCTTTTATGTAAATCATATTTTCTCTAAAATCCTCCTTACCCTCTCCTCGACCCTTTTTCTTTCTTCTTCTAATTTTTCTAAATCTGATTTGATTTCGTTTATTGGGCGATATTTCTCTTCTTCAACCACGCTCACATATTTTGATGGGCTTAAGTTATAATCGTTTTCTTTAACTTCTTCAATCGTTACTACTTTTGCAAATTTTTCTATATCTTTGAATTCTCTGTATGCGTTTACAATTTTTTGAATGTTTTCTTTTGATAAAGTATTTTGTTTTTTACCTGGTTGAAATTCTTTACTCGCATTAATTAATAAAATTTTTCCTTTTCTTTCTTCTGGTTTTTGCTTGTTAAATACAATAATCACCGCAGGAGCTCCGGTGTTGTAAAAAAGTTTTTCTGGAAGTAAAATTACGGATTCAATTAAATCATCTTCAACTATTTTTTGTCTTATTAATTTTTCTCTACCTCCTCTTGAAACCGCACCAGTGTCAATTACAACAGCAACTTTTTCTTTTGCTGAAGAAATCATATGTTGAATCCAAATCCAGTCAGCAGATTGCTTTGTTGCAAAACCATACTTAAACCTTTCTTTCCAATATTCTCCTTTCTTTAAAGTGTCTTCATCGTAGCCGTCTTGATTCCAGGGAGGATTCGCGATTACATAGTCAAATTTTTTAATTGAATCTCCTTCTTTAAATTTTGGATACAAAAGAGTATCGCCAAGAGCAAAATAAAAATTTCTTATATCGTGTAAAAGAGTATTCATTTTTGCTAAAGCCAAAGTTTTTGGATTTACTTCTTGGCCATATAAAAATAAAGTGTTTGCTTTTTCTTTCCCGTATTTTTCTTCAACATATTTGTAGCCAACAATAAGCATTCCGGCAGAGCCAAGAGCAGGGTCGTAAATGCTTTTTTCTGGTTTTGGATCTAAAATTTCAATCATCAACCTTATAACTTCTCTTGGTGTGTACACTTCCCCTTCTTTTGCTTTCGTCGGTGCAAAATATTTTAAAATCCATTCGTATGCATCGCCCAAAATATCGCCTGAAATTTCTTTAAAAGAGAATTTGCTAAAAAGTTCAACAAGCTGATTTAAAATTACTGCGTTTTCTGGGTTGCTTGTAAAGTGATGAAAATCGAATTGAGAAAAAATATCTTGATAATCTGGATTCAATTCTGCCAATTTCTTTAATGCCATTGAAAATTTTTCTGAAATTCTTTGAGGCTCTTTTCTAATATTTTCCCAAAGATATTCTTGAGGGAAATTAAACGTGTGATAGTGTTCTAAAGTCGCCTCTTTTACTGCTTCAGCTTCTTGCCAACCTAATTCAAGTAATTTCTTTTTCTGTTCTTCAAATTCTTTTTGCCATTTATCGGAATAAGCTTTGTAAAAGAGCAAAAGTAAAATAAAAGTGTAATCTACCCTTGTTCTGATTAGATCTGCTGCTTGCTTTAAAAGATTTATTAAAGTATCTTTTGTGTTGACGTGGTTTACTTTTTCAAATAAGGGTTTTAGTTTATAAATTTTTTCTCTTCTATCTTCCGGATTTTCTGCAATTTCCAAAACTCCAGTTTTATTAAATTCAGATAAAATCACTTTTACCTGTTCTCTAGTGTCATTAAATCTTTTACTTAGAAATTCGAAAGCTTCTTCAAAAGTAAAACCATTATCTTTAAAATTATTAAGAAGCTCCAGATATCTTCTTTTAAGCCAATTTTTTAAACCGGTGATTTCTGGCATTTAGGTAAAGTAAATTAATTTTACTTTACTTATTTTAACATATCATTATAGCGGGAGTCAAGTTTTAAGTTGTGGATAACTTTTTATATAAGCTTCTTCTCTTTAAAACTAAAATATTTGTTTTTGCCTATAATTATATGGTCAGTTACTTCTATTCCTAAAATTTTGCCTGCTTCTATTAATCTTTTTGTTAAGGCTACATCATCTTCTGATGGAGTTGGATCGCCTGAGGGGTGATTATGAATTAAAATAATAGCAACCGCTAATTCTCTTATTGCTGGTTCAAAAACTTCACGAGGATGAACTAAGCTTGAATTGATTGTACCAATAGAGATAGTTTCTTTTGTAATTAGTTTGTTTCTGGCATCTAAATATAAAACAACAAAATTTTCTTTTTTATTTTCTTTAAGATGGCTTGTTTGTTTTAGAACATCTTTTGGTGAATAAATATAAATTTCTTTTTCTTCTTTTGGTTTAAAAAATCTTCTTCCAATTTCAATAGCGGCTAAAATTTGAACTGCTTTTGTTGGTCCAACACCATAAATATTTCTCAATTCTTCATAAGTAATGTTTTTAAGTTTTTCTTTGTTATATCTTGAAAGAATATCTTTTGCTAATTTCAAAACATTTTTATTTTTAGTTCCTGTTCGCAAAAGAATTGCTAATAATTCTTCTAACTTTAAAGCACTTGCACCTTTTTTAATTAATTTTTCCCTTGGTCTTTCATCTTTCGGTAAATCTTTAATTCTATATTTAACCCCACTCATTTTCTTTAATTTTACCACCGCTTATTTTAGGGTTCAAATGGTTTTCTGTAAGTTTTGTGAATTAATTTTTCCCTGCTAATCTTTTTACTTCTTTCATAAATTCTTCCAGGGTTATTTTATTTCCCATATCGTCTTTTATATCCGTGAATTTGTTAAAGAATTTTTCTGCTGTTTCGTGAGCTATTTTTTCTTCGCCTGCCATCAAATAATTATAGACAACTTCACCAATGCAGGTAATATCTGGCTCTTTTTTGCTAAAACATTCTTTTGACCTTTGTTCTGCTTTTTTGAGATATTCTTCCTTAAATTCATAATGAGCATCAATTATTTTATCCGAATCAAGGAGATAATATTTTACCGCATTAAAACCTGAAAGACTGGGCCCAAAGAAATTACCAAAATAGTAAGGCAACTCTATATAGAGTTTATTATTTTTTATCATTAAAGACGCAACATTAACGTAAGCATATTCTGAAATCAAGCTTCTAACGAATTTTAAATCACCATTCGGTGTTAATGCAAATATATCACTAACTGAACAACAGTGAGCTCCGCCAGTATAACTATTTATTACTAAATATTTATAATCTTTATAAGAAAAACACCATAAAGATGTATATTCATCTAAGGCTAAATCTTCAAACTCATAAATTTTTCTTCCATTATAAAAAAGTTCTACAACAGGATTTTTGTCTTCTCTTTTATTAAATTCAATTACTCCATTACCTATTTTGTATTTATATTGGTACTTAAGGTCATATCTTTTTTCTTTTTTAAGATCAGAAATAAATTTTTCATCAACATTTATACATTCTATTTCACTTTCGCCAAATTTTTCTTCTGCTATCTTTTCTTCTGCTATTTTTGAGGGCTTATTTGTTTCTTGATTTATGTTCAAATTACCCTTCCCTCTATTGTAATTTAAATAAACGAAATATCCTAAAGAAATAAAAACGGTCAAAATTGCTAAAAAAATTATAAACTTGTTTATTTTGCTTCTATTTTTTAAAAAATTTGTATCAACCATATTTCTATTTTAATTCAAAATTTATTTAAAACCTCGCCGTTATTTTCTCAAACCAAGAGCTTTTATGATTTTTTGTTGTAGTTCTGAAGAATAGTTTAGTAGATTTTCAAATTTGTATATTTCATGAGGAAGAAGTTTGTAGTGAGTAACAAAAATTTCTGTTTGAGAGAAAGGTTGTTCTACAAAAGAATGATTGCTTGTAAAAACTAAAAATGGATATATTGG
>Ga0272445_1002893_pt1 | contig 11183 bp, 12 predicted proteins | sample YNPCB0031_FD_194404 | JGI IMG/M metagenome (GOLD analysis project Ga0272445, IMG submission 194404) | Hot spring sediment microbial communities from Yellowstone National Park, WY, United States - YNP-CB-003-1 | ecosystem: Environmental > Aquatic > Thermal springs > Hot (42-90C) > Sediment... | reverse complement strand
GCTAATTGCTTCTACACTTGGCAAAAGAATGAAAAAAGATAAGATTGCTAGACTAAGGAGCTTCTCCATGCAAAACACCTACTATGTATATTGTTCCATTATAGTAGCCAGAATAAACAGGCGGAACATCAAGCCAGTACCATGTTGTAACGTTTGTACCTGGCAATACATTTAGTCTGATTGGAGAATTAGTTTCTGTTAAACGGAAGAAGCCATCGTTTATGTTGCTGCTTATGTTGCTCCAGCTTATGTTGCCAACTTTTATTATTGAATTGAGCGTTGTATTTACTAGATCTGTCCCTCTTATATACAAGTCAAGGTTACAACTTCCTGGGTTTACTGTTATGTTGTAAAGATTGTTTGAATTGCCAGGAGCTGAATTGTTGTAAGTATTTGGAATCAATTCACCAAAGCTTATGGAAGACCATTGTAGAGTGAAATCTATTGTGCATGAAGTTATAGAAACTGTTGCGTTTAAAGTTGCGTTTGGTTGAACTTCTGGATAAGAAGAATTGAAATAAACTCCAAGCTTCCAGCCTGTGTTTATATCACCAGTTGCATTTATTATCCAAGTTAAGTTGCAAAAGTCTCCCTCGTTCAAAGGGTTGTTGGGGCAAGATTTCATCGCTAGAGCAGGAGTTTCGTTCACGAAAAAAGGTCTATCTCCAACACTAGTGTTTATTGGTGTGTCTGGATAGGGAGAAGTTAAATTGTACATTAAAGTTCCGTTTACATAACCACAAGGCCCAGCTCTACAAAAAACAGTAGCATTAATAAGAAAAGTAGAATTTTGAACCACGTTGCTAATAAGAGCTGGGTCTGGCTGGACTAACTCAACTTCAAGATAGCCTACTGTATAGCTTACGTAAAATTGCACGTATTCTTCTTTCAAAGTTGCTTGGTCGTTATCAATAGTAGAGTTAAGCCTTACCCTAACTTTGTTGTCTGAAGAAATATAGTTTGTTGGGTTTGTAACATTACACCAAATTGTATAGTAAGTATTGGCAGTGACAGATTGGTTTTGACATGGGGAAGCATCCCATCTCGAATTTACAAAATCGTAAATTGTCATGTTATAGATATCATCAACAGTAGAAGTGAAGTTTATAGAAACATTAATGCTGTTTAAAATTCCTGAATAGCCTATTGTTGCGTTGTGTTCCACAGAAACTTGATACTTAGTGAAATTTAGAAAGACATTATCATATTGTGCTTGTACATAGTTTGTTGTTCCTTTTGCAGCAGCTACGAGAGTTGATTTTAGTTGGATTACATAAGTTCCAGCTTGTGTAAAGTTGGCTGGATTTACGTTTATTGTTCTTCTTGTCCAATCAACAGCACCAGAAAATGTAACGGTATCTAAAGTTGAGCTTGTTCCGTCAGGTCTGTAAATGATTATATCCAATTGATTTCCTGTAGTTGCAATTGAGTTTCCGATAACTTGGTAATCCCAACTCAAAGTAACAACTGAAGGTGAACCGTCGTAATAAAAACTTTGATTTGTATAAAACACTATACTCGCAGGTTTTGCCGCTGAGCTTGTTGCTTTGTGATAGTAAGATGGTGCTGGATTTCCTCCTGTGGTGTTGTAGCCATATGAAGCCGTTCCTTGAGTTACAACTGCAGAAGTAACCCAAGCATCTGTGCCTGTATCTCCTCCCATAGTTGAATTCCTTAATGGAGCTAATGTTATAGGTGCTTCAGTAACGTCCCAAGTCAGACCATCCCCATTTTTATTCAAATAGTTATTAATCGTTGCTTGGTCTACGGTTGAAGCATTTCCTGTTATGTTTATGCTTTGGCTTTGGTTGTACTGATTTGTAGGATCGTTATTTCCAGAAATTGAAATTCCTTCGTTGATTATCTGTACGATTCCTAAAAAGAAAGAAGCTATAATGATTGTTAAACCAATTTTTGCTAAAGATTTTCGAACCATCTAATCAAGTCCCTTAAAACAAAATTTCCAAATTGGGAGTAAAATAATGTTATTTTCCTTTCCCTCTAAATCCCTCGTAATTAAATATGCTTTTTTAAAACCAAGTTTCTTTCCATATTTTTTCATAAAATATAACAACCATCTAACATCTTCTTTTCCAATTTTGGATTTAAGTTTAACCTCAATTGGTGCAAAATCTGTTAAAAAATTTATTTCCTTTTCCTTTTCCCTCCAATAATATTTTGCATTTAGTTCAAACAAAACAAGATTTTCAGCAAATTTTTCTTCCTGTACATTAAAAGGTAAAGTTAAAGCTGGATGATAGGCATAAATTCTTGTTAATTTCCGGGAGGCAACTCTTATTGAAGGTCTGTAGTTCATAATTTTTCTAACTAAAAAGGAAAATTCGAGATAGAACAAGGCTTTATAAAGAGTAATTTTCGATCTTTTTAACTCTTTTGCAAGCTCATCGATTCTTAAGTATTGACCTGGGTTACTCATAAAAATCTCTACAAGTTTTTCTAATAACAAAACATCGACTCCCCCAAACTCTTTTGGAATATCTTTTAAAATAATTGGTTCGATGATGGAACTTCTAATATAGCTTTTAATAAAATTAATATCTTTTTCGTTAACAATTTCAGGAAAAGGCCTAAGAAGGAAAAAATCAAATTCCCTTTCTAGAATATCTCGATAGAGTAAAAATCTTTCCTTTTCAACTTTAATTCCCTTAAGGTTTAAAAATTCGTTAAAACTCAATGGTTTAAGTTCGTAGTAAATTGCCCTGCCTGCTAGGCTTTTTTTAGCTTCTGATAAAATGTTTAAAGAAGCAGAACCAGAAACAAATATTTTTATGTTACGTAAATTGTCATAAATTAACTTCACATCTGCAACCCAATTCTCAGATTTCTGCGCTTCGTCTAGAAACAAAAAGATCTTTTCCTCTTTGTAATTAACGTTGGTAAGTTTTGAGTATTCTTTTAGTATTTCTTCGATTCTTTTTCCTTGCAACTCAGGTTCGTCAAAGCTACAGTAAACAATGTTTAAAGGGTTTATCCCTTCTTTTATCATCTCATCTATAAGCTGGTAAAAAATTGTAGATTTACCAGTTCTCCTTAGACCAACAATTATTTGTATTTGTCTTCTGTAAAGTTCTTTTTTTATTGTATTAAATAAATCTCTACGTATAGGGGGTACAAACTCTTGTTTGACTCTTTTTTCTGTCCACCAGTGATTAATTTCTTCAAGTTTCATATTTGTTTTTTTATAAAACAAATATATAAACTTTTTGTTTTGTATTAAAACAAATAATCTCAATTTAAGACCCATTGGTCACTATTTTTACATCTTTTTTGAAATTACTTCAACATTATCCGTACACTACCTCCAAACCAGACCATAAGAATTCTTACTTAAACCTAACTTGTAAAAAATTTTCTGAATGATTCCTGGCTTTTTGTAAGCTACACCAACAAGCTTACTCGCAAGCTCAAAGAATGCTTGGTTGGTAGAAGAATCTCTTTTCATAATTACTAGATTCCCCTTGTTCGTGCTTTCTAGAACCTTTTCGTCCTCTGGTATAATGCCTAGTACAGGTAGCTCAGTGAACTGTCTCACTTCTTCTATAGAAACTTCATACCTTTTTCCTTTAACTCTATTCAAAACAATTCCTAGAAGCAATGGTCTTGGATTAAGAGAACTTGCTAACTGCTTGCACTTTACAACATCAAGCAAGGAAGGTATGGAAGGGTTTGCAACAAAAAGAACTTCATCAGCAAGCTGTAAAGCTATTAAAGCTTCTCTTCCAAGACCAGGGGCAGAATCTAGCAAAGCTATATCAAAGCTAGCAAAAACTTCTTTTATCTTGTTTTTCAAGCTTGGTACATCAATTTCTGGTAGCTCTCTTAGCTCTAAAGATGCAGGTACTATGCTTAGTCCTGATTGGTGAAGATAAACTGCCTCTTCAAGCTTGCATTCATTCCTAAGGAAGCTGTTGAAGGTGAATGGAAAAGAGTATGCATTGAACAGTAAGCTTAAGTGAGATGTTGTTAAGTTGCAGTCCACAACAACAACTTTCTGGCCAAGCTCTTGTAAAGCAACTCCTAAGTTAGCAGCTACAGTAGTTTTTCCAACACCACCTTTACCAGAACAAACGTCAATTATTCTTACCATATTCTCCCTCCTTTTCTATTTGATCGAACTTTTGTTCGACGAAAGACATTTTTAAACTGTTCTTCAAATCGAACAACAAACTTCTAACTTCTTCCCTTCCTCTGCTAACTTTCCTTCTCTTAAGGATGAAAGCAAGAGAAAAGGAAGCTAGTGCAAAGAGTATAATGAAAACTACATTCCAATCTATTTCTGGCAAAACAGCTTTTCCTGTTATTCCTGTTGGCTGACTTACAGTTTTGCTGCTCGCTAATACTGTAAAGCCGAATGTCTTTTCTTTTTTCATTTGGTCGTTAAAAACTGTAAGAGAAGCACTGAAAGTAGTTTGATTTGCATCAGAAGGTATGGAAAAGTAAATCTTTATCTTTTTCGTCTCTCCAACTTTCAAATCTTCTGAAGTCTTTTCTATTCTATAATAGCTTGCAGGTATCCCAGTAATAAAAATCTGTAAGCCGTACAAATCGCTTTGGCCTGTATTTATTAAATCAAGCTCTTGCGTAAAGTTTTCTCCTGCAGCAACTCTTACTGTATCAGGAAATACTATAGAGAACTCTTTGCTTCTCTCAAACTTCAATTCTTTGCTAGTGTTAAAACTTATGTAAGGATATTTTTCTGCTTTTAACAGTAAGGCATATGAGCCTTCAGATTCAGGTCCTATAAATTCTGTTTGGAATATTCCGTTAGAATCTGTTGTAGTTGTAGTATTTATGCTCGTACCTTTCAGGCTTATTGATACAGTAGCATTGCTTACTGCATTTCTACTCTCGTCCAAGACAATACCCCTTATTCTTATCAAATCCTTCAAGTAGAAGCTTTCCTTGTTCAAGCTAAAGTCAACAGAAAGTTGTTTTAGAGTGCCTAAAGCATAAGCAGACAAGCTTGAAGTAGTCACGCTTACCAAATTTCTTACAGTATCTACATTGCTAGTAACTTCTTCCCAAGATCCGTAACATATCTTTTTACCGTTGTTCCATTTTTCACACTTGTACACTTTTATCGTGCTTTCATCCAAAACATTCCTTTCATCATACTTCATTTCTATTGTTGCTTGGGAATAAGGAAGAGCTACTTCATAAACGTACAATCCAACCAAATTTATACCAGGTATATCCGCACTAGTAGAATAGTAATACCTAATAGGATCTTCGAAACTTCTTATGTTCACGCTACTAAGATAAAGAACTGATTGTGGAAATGTTATTTGCAAATCATAGGTTCCAGGTGGTAAGTAGCCGCTGTAAGCACCAGAAGAATCTGTATAAAGCCTTAGCTTTTCCGTGCTACCAGACAAAAACTTAAGCTCTGTTGAAATTCCTTTTCCATTTTCATCAGTTATTTTTCCAGAAACAGGAACTATGTAGCTTATTGTAGTGCTGTCAGAGTAAGTATAATTCTTGTAGTAGAGATAAGCAGTCAGTTTATAGTTGTCTGGGTATAAACTTGGAGCAGTTATAACCAAATTATAGTAATTGCTTACTGGTGTTATAGCTTTTATTTCAGCTTTGGTAGATCCTACCTGAATCTCTACATTGCTACTCGTTAAAGGTATTGTGTTTCCTCTGTCCAATGCTTTTAATTGGAGCGTTATTGTATCGTTAGGTCTAACCAGAGTTTTGTCTATTCCAGTTATGGAAAATAAGATAGGCTCATTAATTGTTAAGCTGACTGTTTTTGTATCGCTAACTCTTCCGTAAGATGTAGTTATAGCCAAAGAATATTGGCCAGAAATGTTTGGAGCATCTAGATAAATTATCCAACCTTTAGAAGGGTCGTAAGGTGGTTGAACTTTAGGCTGAACTATAGAATCGTTAAGCTTGACGATAAAACTTACTCCAGAGCTTATTTGCTCGTTGTTTCTTTTTACTACTACATCAACTTCTATTAAGTCTCCTAAATAGATAGTTGAAGGAGTAATGCTAGGAATGATTGTAGTGAAAGAAGAGACTTCAAAAGCTTGTGTTTGACTAACACTTTCTGAATTGTTGTTTATGCATGTTATATTGACAGAAAACTTGTTTGGATAGCTTAGGTAAAGGCTTTCTATTGTTGTAGTGTATAGGCCAGACTGAAATGTTAAATCTTTAGTAGGTATGGTATATCCGTCCTCACCAATTGCTGATAATTTAACGCCTGAAATGCTGTTTAGCTCATCAGTGCAGTTGACTTTTACACTCAAAGATTCTCCAATCCATAAGCTTGAAGAAGGTTCGAACGTTATGCCATTTATTACAGGAGATGCTAAAGCTGATTTTGTTAGTGCTAAGATTAAAGCTATTGCAAACAGGATCTTCCTCATCTTCTCACCTTCGCAACGGTATATACATTTGCTTTACCAACCTTGTGAAACTCTAGCAAACCACGATTCTTAAGAGCTTCTAGGTAGCCTACTAGAATATACCTTTTGAGTCCAAGCTCTTTTGCAAGTTGAGAAGTGGAAAGTATTCGGTTCTTCAGAATTTCTAAGATTTTTTCCTCTATCTCTTTAGTCGTTAACCCTTTTTCCATATAGTAACAATATGGTAACAATATTATTTAAATTTTTTTACTATATTGAAACAATATTGTAGCAATATTGCTACAATATGAAATCAAAGGAACCGTCTTTTGCCAACTTCAACACATCTATGAAGTAATGAATAAAACCTAAGAACCCGGATTCTTTCTTCAACCTTACTTCCTCTTGAGTAAAGTACTTCCCATCTAGAGAAGCAATTGATAAAGTTAAGTTTTCTTCAGACCATATTGCTGGCTTATAGCTAATTGCTACAGTTTTAACTTCGTTTTCCCTAATTTCTAATCTTTTTTGCTGGAAGATCCAACCAAGAGGAATATTTTCTGGTACTATTACAACATTTCCTGCATACTTTTCTGACTTTAAATCAAAAACAACAGCATTCTCATAAGTTCTAAAGTTGCTTATCGAAAAAGCTTTCTCGGCTGGATAAGCAAAGCTTTTTTCCAACTTAAATTCTTTCTCCACAATCTCATTAGCAAAATATGCCCTAATTCTCCCAGAAAAATTCCCAGTTAAATTTGTAAACCAGAACAATTCGAAAATTTTTCTATCTCCTGGAACAAATTTTCTTTCTTCACTCCACGCTGTAAAAATTTGTTGAGAATCGTTAAAAACATCTATCCTTACCCTACTTTTATAGCCAATGCTACCACTGTTATAAAACTCTACTTTGAAAGTCATGAGATTTCCTGAAATGTTGTAGTAAAAGGAAGATATTTCTCCTCTCAATACTTTTGGAATTTTAACTTCTATGATAACAGCATTAGCTACAGGAATCAAAGTAAGAAGGAAAAGGAAGGCCAAAAGTTTAGCTTTCATACTATCTCCAAAATATATAAATGAAATCGTACTTCGGTCTTTGAACTATTACATTAATTACTCCAGTATAATTTCCTACCGAAGCTCCTTCAGCATAAAATGTTACTTCTATTGTAACATTTTCGTTTGGATGCAATATAAAATTGTTTTTGCTAAACTTTACAAATTTTGAGATGTTTCCATTCACTTTTAAAACGATCTTAGCATCCTTTTCCTTCAAGTTCACAAGATTTATAAATCTCTTTCCAAAGTTTTTGCCAACAGGTATTATTCCAAAGTTAAGGTTCCAAGGATCTGCAGATAGACCAACCAAAATTTTTTGTTGGGGAGACTCAACAGGAACTACTTCAACAGAGGAAGGATACCTTGTTATTTCATATTTGAAGAATAAGTCAGAATAGGAGAAAAAGGTTCTGTTTGTAATCATGCCTCTCGGCTCGTTTTGATAATTTATTAAAAAGTTTGCTATAGGAATTGCTATTACAATTAATGCAAGAATTAATATAACCCAGAAAAGCTTCTTTTTTCTCCTCATTTGTACCACTTATACACCAAGATACTACCAAGCATGACGATTATTATTGCAATAATTAACCACCAAGGAAAAACTTTCGGCTTTGCTACAACAACATGAGGTACAGGAGGAGAAGGCAATGAAATCTTGAAGATTTTTGAATCTGATCCAGTAATATAACTTACCGTTGTTCTTGTTTCTATTTCTTGAGGCATATCCTTGTAAACGTCTAAGTAAGCTTTCAACACTTTTAATTCGCCTGGTTTTACTAGCTCAGTAGAAGAAGAAATGTTTGCTATAGAAGTATTATTAGCGATTATTTCATGATGAGCTCTTGCTGAAATCGTGACAGTACCTGTATTTTTAAAATAAGTGTTTATCTCTAACCTATTCCCTGCATAGCTTCCTGGAACTACATCCAAAATTATACCTTCTCTTATTGCATCTCCTGGAACTTTAAACAAAACATTTACTCCAGTAATTGCAACTACTCTTGCTCCTGCTTGTCCTAACACTTCAGAAGGAACCGCAGGTATAGGTTTTATTGTAAGTAAATGATAGCCTGGTTCTGCATTTGAAGGGATTGATAAAATAAAGCTTATCTCCCTCCATCCTCTTATCTCTCCTCCTACAGTCTTTAAACTTTCATTAGCAGGTTTAAGTTCAACAGGGTTTTTTAGAAAATCAACCCAGCTAGTTAAACCTTCTTCTGAATAGTTGTAAAGAAAGGGTTTGAAAGCATCTCTAGCAAAGAAGTCCATGCTTCCTTGTTCAGCATATAAACTTACTATTAAAGGTTCAGTAGAAGGAGTTACTAAGTAAAATTTTACTATCTTGTTTTCCCCCCTTTCTACTTTATCTAAGTTTATTAAAGGTGGGGAAACTCCAACTACAAATTCTGCGGCAAGAGATTCTTGACACAAAAAGAACAATGCTAAAAGTACAAGTCCAAAAATTTTACGCATATTGAATATTTATTTATACTAAAATAAGTTTTAAACATAATGAACAATAAAAGACCTCTGAAAGCTAAGAACTTGAAGATCATCGATTATTTAGGAAATTATTATGCAACCTTTGATGGAACAAAAGTTTGGAGAATCGAAAAATGGGTTGTAAACTTGCTTAAGCTGTGCGACGGCAAAAGAACTTTAGACCAAATAGCAGAAGAAATATCGAAGATGTGTGGACATCCACCAGAAGATGTGAAGATTGGCTTAAAACCTTTGCTAGAAGAATTAGAAGCTTCTGGTTTTATTACATACATCTAATCTTTCTTTTCCTTTAACTTGAAAAGTCTGTAAGCTCCTATTTTTCTTTCTACTATCTTTCCTTCGCCTAAAAGCTCGTGAATATAAATAGTAGCAGTAAACCTACTCATTTTCCCTAGTCTAGAAATGTCTTGAATCGTTAAACCTCCTTTTTCCTTCCTAAGAAGCTCAAGAATTATTTCCTTTTCCCTTTTTTCCATATTAATTATTTGTGATTAAAGGTACTTAATAAAATGCTGTTTAACACTAAAAAAGCATAAATGTTAAACTGTAATTGAATTAATAAAGTTAAACAGCAAAAATTAAATAAGAATTAAACAGCAGTTTTAAATACTAATTTAACCAATAATATTAAATATGAAAGTGCTAAAGCTAATAGCTGCTTTAGTAATAGGAGCAATTCTTGCAACTGAAGTTTTAGCAGTAGAAAGCACTGTTACAGTAGACGTAAGCGTTCAGAGCGTAGCGCAGCTCTCAGTAATACCAACAATCTTAACATGGTCCAACATTAACCCAGGACAAGCAGGAACTGAACAATCTTTGAACATAAAAAACACTGGGTCTGTTAATTTGACTAATATATATGCTTATGTAGATACTTTAACAGATGAGACAACAAGACCTTATGGGACGGACAATCCAACAAACTATGCAGCAGGTGGAGTAATAGTCTTTAGGAACGAGACAGATACACAATATTTCTTTGCTGGAAGGCTTGAATGGAACTGGACTGAAGACGTTGGTAACAAGGATCTTTCAGCTATAGCTTCTCCTGTTGCTTGGGGTTTCTTCAAGAACACAAGTTATGAATACTTCTGGGCTCTTGGTAATGGTACTGGCGGTTATTGCAACAATACAGGAGCTGAGTTTGCAATTTCAGACTATCCTGACAATGGTACTGTAACAACAAGAACACCCAGTGATACAGGCATTGATTTCCAACCAACAACCGATTGGGGATTGTTTAGCATAAACAGAGCAACTTCACCACTCTACGGAAGCTGTGTAGCAGCATACTATGACTGTAGCAAGATATACATATACGCTTACGACAAGAGAAGCAGTCCAAACTTTGGTTTATGTAGCAATTCAAGGTACATCCAAGCTCCTAACCTAGTTCCAGGTGAAACGCATACGCTTACTCTTAATGTATTTGTCCCAGCAGGAATACCAGCAGGAAGTTTGAAGACAGCAACTTTCACAGTAGTTGCATCAGGATAAGCTTAACCTTATTTAATTTTTTCTTTTATTTTCTCTATTATTTCCTTCTCCTTAACAGTTTCTAAGTACTTTTCCTTAAGATAAAGCAACCTGTAAGCTCCTATTTTTCTTTCTACTATCTTTCCTTCGCCTAATAGCTCGTGAATATAAATAGTAGCAGTAATTCTGCTCATTTTCCCAAGGTTAGCAATCTCCTGAATAGTTAGGCCATCAGGATGCTCTCTCAAGATCTTCAGTATAAGCTCTTTCTTATTCACTCCTATCACTAAAAATATTTGGCTTTCTAAACTATAAATTAATGTTTAACATTAATATTTAAATACTATGTTTACTAATATTGTTTAGGAGAGGATGAAGAAATTAATTTTACTTGCCGTATTGATGGCTCTCATTTGCCTCTTGCAGCCAGCTTTAACTCTTGCTGATGTAAGCGTGAACGATACTGCTGATGTTTATGTGAGTGTAGAAAAGGTTGCAGAAGTTACAGTTTTTCCGCCTGTACTTTCCTGGTCAGTTATTCCAGGAGGAGTTGGTGGTACCAAACTACTTGATATAAAAAACACTGGGTCTGTTAATTTGACTAATATATATGCTTATGTAGATACTTTAACAGATGAGACAACAAGACCTTATGGGTCGCCAAACGCAACTGATTATGCAGCTGGCGGTCTTATAGTTTTTAAGAACGAAACTTACAATAAGTTCTTCTTTGCTGGTAGAATAGAGTGGAACTGGACT